>ENA-OSET01002191-OSET01002191.1-sediment-metagenome-genome-assembly--contig:-NODE-2191-length-19134-cov-4.497980_pt1 | contig 19134 bp, 12 predicted proteins | sample MGYA00237882_ERZ534229 | MGnify/ENA primary metagenome ERZ534229 (study PRJEB26408, sample SAMN06266212) | sediment metagenome | isolation source: Hudson Canyon methane seep mesocosm | place... | reverse complement strand
GATTACGAAATTCTTTTTGTTGACGACGGCAGCAAGGATAGCACTGTCGCCGTATGCAGGGGTATAGTAGAAAACGACCCTCGGTTGAGACTTGTCCAGTTTAGACGAAACTACGGACAGACTCCCGCAATGGCAGCAGGAATAGACAACGCTGTCGGGAACGTTATTGTGACGATGGATGGTGATCTGCAAAACGACCCAAGCGACATCCCTATGATGCTAGAAAAACTAAACGAAGGGTATGATATCGTCGTCGGCTGGAGACACAACAGGCAAGACAAGTTAATTACGCGAAAGATTCCATCAATGATTGCCAATAGGCTAATTGGAAAGGTTACAGGCGTACCAATCAAAGACAATGGCTGCTCTCTCAAGGTTTACCGAGCGGAAATAATGAAAGAAATGCCTTTCTACAACGAAATGCACCGATTTATCCCGGCACTTTTATCTGTCAGTGGCACCCGTGTTGCTGAGGTAAAAGTAAAACATCACGCAAGACAGTTCGGTGAGTCCTCTTATGGTTTATCTCGAATTTATAAAGTTTTGTTAGATTTACTGACAATAAAAACCATTTTATCTGTAACCAACCACCCAACTAGCTGGTTTGGTAAGTTATCCACCCTCCCTTTTGGCATTAGCTTTCTTTGCAGCTTCTTAATGTTTAGCCAAATGCTCACGGGAGAAAGTATCGTTATTAGCTCGGCCATTACCTTAATTTTCTTTACACTAGGCATGTTTACTATCAGCTTAGGTTTTTTATGTGAGCTTATATATCAAAAAGGTAATTTGAAAATTAACCATCTAGCACAACTTACATCCAATTCAAATCTCAGCGAGCATAAATCCAAATGAATACGCCTCTCAAAATCAATAAATTAAGTGTTATTGTACCTGTTTGCGAAAGAACCGACGAGGCTGCATCACTGTTCCCGGAATACAAAGAGAATTGTGACAAGCTTGCTGGTAGTGTCGAATATATCTATGTTGTGAGCACAGACACACCCAAGGTTAGTGAAGATTTATTATCGCTACAAGAACAGCATGACTCATTAACAGTGATACTCCTTAATCGAAGCTATGGTGAAGCGACAGCTATCCAAGCGGGCTTCGATCAAAGCAACGGCGAATATATTCTAACCTTGCCACCTTACAAGCAAGTAAACAGCGAAGAGTTTTCAAAGCTTGTTGACGGCATTGGCAGCCATGATATCGCGCTCGCAAAAAGATGGCCAAGACTTGACGGCAAAAGCAATCAAGCTCAAACCAAAATATTTCAGTTCTTACTCAAAAAGTTTTCTGGGCAACAATATGATGATATAGGTTGTGGCGTAAGATTAATAAAAGCTGAAGTACTAAAAGAAGTATTCATGTACGGTGATCAATGGCGCTTTCTACCACTGCTAGGCTATCAATTAGGGTATCATTCTGTAGAAGTAGAGCTATCCCAAGCTGGGGAAGACGCACACAAACGTTTTTATAACCCAGGCATCTACTTGCGCAGATTACTCGACCTACTGACCATTGTATTCCTCACTAAATTTAACAAAAAACCATTACGTTTTTTTGGCTTGATCGGCAGTGGGTCAATACTAGTTAGCCTGGCAGGCTTGCTCTACATGGTCTTCGAAAAACTGGTATTTAATGTTGGCATGTCAGACCGCCCTGCACTGGTGCTTTTTTCACTGTTCCTGGTGCTTGGTTGCCAGTTAATTGCGATAGGCTTAGTTGGTGAAACAGTGATCTTTACCCACACAAAAGATAAAAAGGAATATCGCATAAAAAAGATAATTCACTTTGAATCTGAAAAATAAAACCTAGAAAAAAGCAAGTCCCTATAGGACTTGCTTCAATACATTCTGAAAGCATTTTCTTTAAACACCCGCTGACTCACAATAGCCTTAATAAATAGCCCAAGCCACGCCAACACCCATTGAAAATGCTTCAAACTCCTTTATCTGATTCTCATTATTTTTACGCTTGGCAAACCCTACAAAGCCATTAACAGATAAGTCTGCTGACAAGCTATAGGTAGAACGAACCTTATAGCGTGTCGTCGATGAAGTTCCCACATCGGGCTGTTCCGCAAATTCACTTGAACCAAAAGCGTAACTGTAAGTCACATCCAGGCCTCGACTTATATTTTGACCAAAGGAAACATTCAGACCTTTGGATTTAGAGTCATCATTTCGGGTAACAAAGTCCGACTCATCAAACGACACGCCCACCCTATAGTTATATAACCCAAACACTCGACTGATACCAAAATTAAAGCTCTTTCGCTTAACAATATCATTTCCTGTGACATTTACCGTAGCAACTTCGCCTGCAGGTAACTCAAGATCAAGATCAAAACCTAATGACACATCTGAAATATCTTGTACGTACCTAAGAGAGAGGTCATGCCACAACACTTTTTCCTTGATCAACGTCAGGTTATAGAAGCTACCTTTGGTGGCACTAATATTATTCGACTCTGATTTAGTTTCACCGTATTTAAAAACAAGAGAACCTCTTGGAAAACGCCTTATAAGTCCAACATTGATATTTGAACTTTGAAACTCATCTGTTTCAGCAGCCTTCAACAGCTCCTCATACTGAGTAGTCAAGGTCAATGCAGTTACACTATTCACTTCGTGCTTAAGGTTAAGATTAGCATCAACTCTCTCCGTATCGACCCCTGTAGGATCCGATATTTCGACATTGATGTAATTAGCTACAAGTCCTAGCGAGGTACTCTTCGAAATTTTGTAGCTTACACCCGGGCCTGTACGAATAATATCCCGATGCCCAGTATTGTCATCGGTATCAGTTCCTGTCACGTCATTCAGTACCTGATTGCGTGTAACAGAAGACTGCCAATTCAAAAAGGATTCAATCAAGTCAAAGTTAAATAAACCAAAGCCGGCAGATGCAGCAGATTGATCAGAGAACCTATCCGCGTATGAGTGCTCACCTTTTACACTAAAGTCACCGCTTACCTGATAATTCTTGGTATTTTCTATCACGCCAACTTTTATACCGATTGACTGTACAACATCTTCAACTGTGTTAGTGGTATCAGAGTCTATATTACTACTGTAATCCATATCACTACTGAGTACGACAGACAAATTTGCCGCCATACTTTTATTAGCAGTACCCATTAAAAACAAAACAGCCATCATTCCGACAAAATGTAGTAGCGGGTATTTTTTTTTAAGCCAAACTGAAGTCATAAATAGTTCATTAGTTGTTGTAAACTATGCCGACAATTTTATCTTTGCCAACAATATTGATTGCAGACTCTACTTCTTCCTTAGTTGCGCCAGCGTGTGGAACAACAATGACGACCATATCTGAAATTTCAGTCAAAATTCGTGCCTCAGAAGAATCAATCACTGGAGGCGCGTCAATAAAAATATACCTATCTGTGTACCGCGTACGTATCTCATCAATAAATTGATGCATTTTTTCAGAAGAGAAATACTCTGCAGCCCCCTCACTATTACCTCCAATTGGCACTACGCGAAGCCGGGGAACGCCTGTCGCATAAACAACATCTTTAATATTTAGCCCAGAATCACTTAGATAATCAGTAATGCCAGAGACAGCATCACCAATAATAAGTTGATCTAAACTTGCAGCATAAAGGTTTGCATCTATCAGCATACTCGTTTTAGCTTTATCCAAAGCAAAAACTGACGCTAAATTTGTCGCTACATAACTCGCACCGCCGCCAGAATTGATAGAAGTCACCATACAAACAAAATTTTTCTTTTCACTCTTTTTCAACAATTGGGTTCTGAGCTCTCTAAAGACATTCAATATTTTAATATTTTGCATGCCGCTATTGACGATTTTAAGCCTTTCCAACTCGTCGGAAGAAAAACGATCAACCTCTCCCATTTTGTTTATATGGGTGTTCAGGACTGGCTCAATCGAAGAGGGTGAAATGGATGCCACCTCGGTAATCTTTTTCATTAAATCAGCCCCATTTTAGAAGCATATGCCAGACTGATATAACCCGACATAATGACTAAGCCAAAAATCAAGCACAAGGCAATATCCATTCGAACAACTCTCTTGGTAAAACTCGTTTTAATATGTGGGATAACGGCCAAAACGGGCACACCAAAATGTGATACCTCTTCAGAAAAACGTATCCGTCGATCAAGTAAAACAAATAAAATTATAAAAGCTAGAGTGGACAACAAACCAACGAACGGCCCTGCAGCCACGAAGTGAAGAAATCGTAAGCCTACTGGATTTAAAGGCGGTAATGCTGGCTCCTGAATTCGATAAGTAACACCTTGGCCTTCAATATTTAAAGCCATAGAGAGCCTTGCTCTTTCTTTCCGCTCTAACATATCTTCATAGATTCGCTTGGTCACGTTATAGTCTCTTGTTAATTCAGACTCTTCAGCGCCACGTTCAGCGATTCGCTTGCGTCTACCAAACTCTTTACCTGTGAGTTCCTCAAAAGCCACCAACCTTTTCTCTTTAGCTTTTAACTCAGTTTGCACTAAAGACAAACGGCTCCTTAACTCTTGATATAAAGGGTTCAGAATGGCGTCGTCTTCAGTCCCTGTTAGTTGCTTTTGCTCTACTTTATCCTTTCTTTCATTTTTAGCTGCTTCACGAATAGACTTTTTAATATCGTCTATCTGATAAGTAATACTCACCACATCAGGGTAATCATCCGTATAACTTAGCAGCAGAGTACTTTTAAGAGACTCCAACTCTAATAGCCGATCACCATATACATCCGCGGTATATTTCTGGGAAGAGAATTCAGGCTCATTCGCCAATTGTTTTTTGAGAGACTTTATAGTTATTCGGTTCTCATCCAGGCTTATTTTAAGCTCTTGTACCTGAGATCTGATTCGACTAAGACTCGCATCTACATCATTCCCTTGCCCATCAAAGTTAAAAGACTTAAAGTCTTTTAACTTCTCTTCAGCAGAAACCAACTGCTCTTTATATTGCTTTACTTGGTTATCAATAAAAAGAAACGCTTCGCGACTTTCTGAGCGCTGTTCATCTGAACTGGATTTCACAAAAATATCAATGACGTTATTAATTGTTTTATACGCTAAAGCTGAATCGGAGTCAGAGTAAGTAACCTTGATATAATTCGCACCAATGCCTTTGACGACGAGCTTTCCTCTAAGCCTATTTATTTTCTTGCCTAAATCTTCTGCACTCTCAAAGCTATCAAGACCATGAATATTTTCTATCACCTTTTTCAAAATACGCGGTGAATGAATCTTATCTCTAACGACTTTAGTCTGATTTTGTACTTTTGATTGCGCTGCTTGTTTTGCAAGAAGCGGTTTGAGAATATTTTGATTATCTGCAAAAATAGTGGCGGTAGTTTGAAATTTAGACGGCCAAAAAAGCCCCACTGTTAACACCGAAAAACTCACTACGGCAAAGCAAAACAAACACAAAAATTTACGCTGCCAAGCCTCCCTAAAAACAACATTGATATATTTTAATAGCAGTGCTATATCCATACGCTGTTAAAAACCTCTTTCAGGTACAGTGATGATGTCCTGAGGAAATAATGTATAGTTAGAATCAAGAACACCTTTTTGCAAAATATCATCCAAGTAAATGGGGTAAACTTTCGCGCCACTTTCTGTTTGTCGATAGAGCTTCGCTTCATCCGCATTTGCAAACTCGGTAACTCCACCTGCCTCTAGAATAACGTCTAATACGGTTATACCCTTACGGTAAGGAATTGACCTCTGAGCCGCTACTGCACCAGTAACACGTATTCGGTGAATATATTCAGCGCTAGTAGGCTTTGAAACAATAACCGTGACCTTCGGATTCCTAATAAAAGCAGCTAATTTTTCTTCAATTGTTTTAGACAAAACGGTTGTTGAAACACCATCTACTAAAATATCACCCGCCAATGGCACGGATATTTTTCCATCAGGTCTAACGGTGACCGCGACGGATAAATCTGGGTTTCGCCAGACATTCACCGACAAGGCATCACCTATACCTAATAAATATTCTTTCACCACTCCAATACTTGACTCAACGGGCTGCTCTTTGACAACGTTGACGGTATTGCAAGCTGATAAACCCAAAAATAGCATGCAACATAAATAACCTTTAAATTTCATAGATCTTTCCTATTATCTTTCTTTAATATCAAGTAGTTATAAATTTCTTAAATAAACATTCTTCAAGTATTGCTCAACGAACACCATTACCTAACAACACGACCTCTACAGTTTGAATTACGATTAAGACATCAATAAAGAAACTATGATTTTTAACATAATACAAATCGTACTTAAGCTTATTCCTTGCATCGTCAACTGAAGCACCATAAGGGTACTTCAACTGTGCCCACCCCATCAAACCAGGTTTCACACGATGCCGAGCATCATAAAATGGAATTTTCTCATTTAGCTCTTCAACAAACTGCGGCCTCTCCGGTCGAGGTCCAACAAAACTCATCTCGCCGACCAATACATTATATAACTGGGGTAACTCATCAAGCCGAGTATTTCGGATAAATGCGCCAACTCGAGTCACTCGACTATCATTTTGTTTGGCCCAAACTGCTTGACCATCTTTCTCAGCATCCTGAGCCATACTCCGAAATTTATAAATCGGAAACTCTTTTCCATTCAAGCCGACCCTTATTTGCTTATAAAGAAATGGCCCATCACTTTCTAGCTTTACCGCAATAGCAGTTAGTAGCATAAAAGGCCAGGCTGCTGAAAAAATCAGCCCAGCTATCAATAAATCAAATACTCTTTTCATGAAGTCTCGTAACTGAGAATAAACAAAACCATCTGAAAACAACGCCCAACCTGGCCTTAACATAGAGATTTCAATACGTAATAACTCTCTTTCTACAAAAGCGACAGGTTCAGTCACTCGAATACCACTGAGCTTACAGTCTAATAAGTCATCAATCGGTAATTGGCCACCCTCATTTCTGCGACGTTCATCGGGCGCAACCACAATTTCACTAATATTATGCTGCTTAACAAAGGCTTTCCATTCCTGTGGTTGGTCTAGCAATAAACTTTCATCGATTGCGACTTCATCACTACCATTCGGAACACAGCCGTATAAATTAAACCCCAACTCCTCATTTAATAGATCAATTCGATCAATGATGCGCTTCGCTGCATTGCCAGCGCCTAAGATCACAACATTCCGGCTTAACTGTGCTAGATCAACAATCTTATAAAATAACAGTCGCATGACTAAGACGTAAATCAACGCAAATGAAATTGCAAATGCCAATACACCACGCCCCAGGTACAAGGCCGGAAACAGGTAGTAAATAATAGTCATACTGGCGGTACCCAAGAAGAAATAACCCACTATAGTACGTAAGAACATACCGGTGAGGCCTTCCCTAAAAATACTGGTATAAACCCCCATCGCTAAGGAACAACAACTCATTATTAAAGCAAAAGAAATTAGCTGAAGCCTTGGGGACTCTAAAACCACATGGTAATCAGACCAGTAATTCTTAAACTCTACGCCTGTAATGACAGCAAGCATCAGCAAAAAAAACTCAATAAAGCCTAATAATAGAAATTTACTATGAAGGTAATGATTTAATACACGAACATGGGCCACTAACGGGTACCTTGAATGGAATAATGACGCTAAATATGCATTTTTCAGCAAAATAGTTTCTGTTTAACGATTGAGTTTACTTCTTGATAATAGACTACTTATAGGAATTATATGTATCGCCCCTAACAATTTCAGAAGAATTCTTTAACTCCCTAAGAATCTGAGGCGTATTATGCAGTAAACTGCGCAACTTTTTAAGGCTCTAATGCTATCAAGCCAAAATTTTCTGAAAATTTAAGCTACTTTAAATATTAGAAGCGAATAAAATAGGCATTCACTCAAACAAGCTGGCTTCGGAACACCTTATTTTATGGCAACCATTGGTACTCACTATATTCTTAGCGCGCTTGGAGGAGCCAAAGCGCGTGGCATTGATACTCGCGCACTATTACGTCAAGCCAGAATATCTGAGCATTTGCTAAAAAACCCACACGCACGTTTTCATGTTGACTTAGTGGCTAGGTTATATGACAGCATCGTAAAAGCACTAAATGATGAATTCATGGGCTTTACCGAAAAGCCTATTAAAGTCGGCACCTTTGCACTTATGGCCGACTGGGTTAGCCGAAGCACAACACTTGAAGAATTACTTAAAAAAGGCATTCGTTTTTATAATCAAGTGACCGATGAGCTCCAGATGTCACTAGAAATAGAAGACGATCACGTTTACTTTACCACTAAGTTTAAACGACCAGAACTCGATTTTGAGCATTTTTACGTTGATTACTGGCATGTAATTTGGCATAGATTTGCGAGTTGGTATATTGGCAAACCCATTAAGCTCCAAGCCGCTTACATTAACTATACCCCGCCGGACAGACAAGAATTTGAACTATTATTTCGCTGCCCGACGAATCTCAGAAGTAAATATAACCGCTTAGTTTTTCATAAACGCTATTTACAAGAACCCTTGATCAAAACCCAACGAGAGTTACAAACTTTCTTGAATCGTGCACCTATAGACCTACTTACTATCCCCGGAGAAGATAACAGCCTGACCGCCCTTATCCATCAAATACTCGAACCGAAAAATCCCATTGAAGGCTCACCATTAGAACTCCTTAATAGTCAGGATATCGCCAAAGAACTCAACATTAGTGAACAGACATTAAGACGAAAGTTAAACCTCGAAGGCATAAGCTACCAACAGATAAAAGACAACCTAAGACAGGACATTGCTAACAAGCTACTCAGCAAAACCAGCCTGAGCATTTCAGAAATTTCCCGGCAACTAAATTTCAGTCACCCAAGAGCACTCACTCGCGCTTTCAAAAAGTGGAGTGGCAGTACCCCAAAAGAATATCGGCTTCAAAAACGATTCGTCTAACCCAGAATGAGCGTTTAAGGGAGTTATTTTGACAAGTAACGCCATACTTTTGAGCGATTAGGTCTATATTCATGAAAATATAATGTCTATCAAATAGAACTAGAAACAAACAATATCAATATATTTCATATACTTATAAAAACAACAACAAATAAGAGATCTCTTTTCAGGTTCACATATTAACTATAAAGTCATATCATGCCTCCCACATTGAACATCAAAATAATATAACTTTAGGTGACCTTTAAACTTGTGATATAAGCAACATACAAGTTTCAAAAAGACCTATACTGTAAACTTTAATTCTGCCCATATTATGAGAATTCTCTCCTATGACTGCTAGCAAACAGGCTAACGCCACTCTAGAAAACCCTTTTAGCAATAAAGAAGAAATTGACTTCAGCATTCCAGGTCAATCAACTGAAACACCCGGTTTATATGAAGAGTCATTGAAAAAAGGCTATGACTTAATCCAACGACCTAGAAAAGCTGCCGGTGTTAATGCTATCAGCAAGCAGCATAGTAAAAAGCGTATGACCATATGGGAACGCATGGCCGTATTAACAGATGAAGAACCCACCGTATTGTTTCAAAACTGGGGGAAAAACCTTGATGGCGCCTCACTGGTAACTGCAATCCTGAATGTTGATGGCCGAGATATAGCTTTATACGGACATGACTTTACCGTTCGTGCCGGTTCAATGGATGCCACTAACGGCAAGAAATTAGCCCGCTTATTTGAATTAGCCGGAAAACGTCGCATTCCACTCGTAGGTTTAAATGATAGCGCTGGCGCATATGTGCCTGCTGGCGTGGGTGGCCTAGATGGTTATGCTGAAGCTTTTACAGCGCTGCGTAAAATTAGTGGTGTTGTACCCAGCATCATGTGCATGCTTGGTTTTAATGCCGGTGGAGGTTCCTATTTACCTCGCCAAGGTAGCTTTATGATTCAGCCCAATGACACCTTTTTTGGACTAACTGGCCCTGGGGTAGTAAAAAGTGTTCTGGGTGAAGATGTTACGCCCGACGAACTCGGTGGGCCAAACGTTCATAGTCAATCTGGCGTCACCGATTTTGTTGTAAAAGATGAAATTGGCGCGATGAAAAAAGTAAGGCAGCTGTTAAAGTATCTACCGAATAACAACAGTGAACTCGCACCTTATCAGAAAACCTCCGACCCTATCGACAGAAAGACTTGGGATATTGATATCCTGTTAAAGAAGACCTTCAATAGCCCCACCGGATTTAACACACCCATTGATGTCACTATTATGATCCAACAACTTTGCGATCACGGTGACTTTATCGAACTTCAAGAAGACCGGGCACGTAATACCATTACAGCACTAGGTCGTATGGGCGGTAATGTGATGGGCTTCATGGCGAATAACAGCGCTGTTTCTTCCGGGCAAATTGATATTGCAGCTGCCTATAAGAATGCGCGCTTTATTCGTTTTTGTAATCTCTACAATATTCCAATGATTTTTATGGAAGATACCACCGGATTTCTTCCCGGAAAAGATCAAGAAACACAAGGTATTGTACAAGCAGGCCGCGCCATGCTTGATGCCATGATTGACCTTAGAACCCCACGTTTTCTCCTGATCATCCGTAACGCATACGGCGGTGCTTACGCGTCATACAACTGCTATCCAACGGGTGCTGACTTTGTTATCGCTTTACCGTCAACTAGAGTCGCAGTTATGGGGCCAGCGGGTGTTGAGTTTGTGTATAAAAAAGAAATTAAAGCCATTCGGGCTGCACTAAAAAGTGGCGAAAAAACGGCAGAATGGGCCAAAGCTGAAGAAGCAAAATTAACAAAACGCTACGAAGATGAATTAATGAATCCAAATGAAGCTTTAAGTCTTGGTTCTATTTCACAGATTGTGATGCCAAGAGACTTACGAAAAGTGCTATGCGAAAACATGAACTTCCACCTAAGACACTATAAAGCAGAGCCATTAATGAGCGTACAAAGGGAGTTCTACTAATATGAGCAACGAGCATTATTTAAACAACCCATTAACACATGAAGACCGACAACTTGGCGCACGAGAAAACACCAGCGCTTGGGTACAAAGTTTTGACTGCAAAAACATACGCCCCTTAATCATCTGCCGAGGCCCGATTCGTAAAGAAGCAATGGATGTATTTGCTGAAATGGGCATTGATCAGTGCGGAATTCTGTTATCCGAGAAGGATAGTATTGTTTACCAAAATGCCTTGGCACCTGAGCTAAGACAAATCACAGACCCTAAGCGCATTCATCGTGTTCCTGACTACAGTGGTAATGATAAAGAAGAACGCAACGAGCGAATTAAGCAGATCATTCGCATTGCCGAGCAAAATGACTACAACGCCATTTTCGCTGGTTACGGATTTATGGCCGAAGACGAATCTATGGTTTTCGCGATGGAACAGGCTGGGCTTAACTTTATCGGCCCTTGCTCTGGCACAGTACATAAAGCAGGCCTGAAGGATGAAGCTAAACGTACAGCCCTTCAGTTAGGTGTTAGCGTCACACCAGGGATCAATAATGCCACTGCACTGACTATATTAAAGGTACACAAGGATGAAAAAGCGCTGTTAGCACTGGCGTCAAAACACAAACTTGACCTTGATACCGACAAATTTAAACTTGCTGACTCCCTGGAAAGCAAGGCAGATATTGTACTGTCAGCCAGCTACAAAAAAGGCCTTGATCTGTACAGCATAACCGAGCTTCAAGAAACCATTCGTGAGCAAGTCATCACCATAGGTAAAGAATATCCAGACAACCGAATTCGCCTTAAATGCATTGGCGGTGGCGGCGGTAAAGGCCAACGAATTTTAGCTAGCCCAAAGAGCTTTCAAGGCAGTAAAGCGGAAAGACTAGAGCAGTCAGCGAGCCAAGCCCCCTCTCTGGTCATGGAAATTTTAAACGAAGTTAAAGCTACCGGGCTTGGCGACAACAAAAACATTCTGATTGAGTTGAACATTGAAACGACTCGTCATCAGGAAATTCAAGTTTTAGGAAATGGCGAATGGAGTCTTTCATTAGGTGGCCGAGACTGCTCCCTGCAAATGCACGAACAAAAATTGCTCGAAGTATCTGTCACCACTGAAGACTTACAGCATGCGCTAGCAGAATCCATTAACCAGGATAAGCAGCACGAAACAAAAATCCTCAGCCAAGACATCAAAACCCTCCAAGCCATGGAGGAAGAAGCAGAAAGTTTCTCTCAAGCTGTGGGCCTCGACAACGTTTCAACATTTGAATGTATCGTTGACCGAGACAAGCATTTCTTTATGGAAATGAATACCCGTATTCAGGTTGAGCACCGTGTCAGTGAACTCTGTTACCAACTAAAGTTCAGCAACCCTAATGATGCTGATGATTTTTTTATTGTCAATTCCTTAGTCGAAGCAATGGTGTTGCTTGCCAACCATGGAAAGCAACTCCCTAAACCGACTAGAATCCTTCGGCATCATGCTTCGCTTGAAGCGCGTCTCAATGCCACCAACCAGGCGCTATCGCCGCATGCAGGCGGCATTATCGAGAATTGGTCCGATGCGACCCAAGATGAAATAAGAGATGATCAAGGCATCAGCTTGCACAACCCAGATACCGATGTTTTCATGGCATACCATTTGGCGGGTGCTTATGACAGTAATATTGCACTATTACTAACCGTCGGTGGCAAACGCCTTGAAAGCTTCCAGAACATGGCAGAAGTGTTACGCACCACCACCTTGGAAGGCAAGGATCTCGGCACCAATCTGGAATTCCACTACGGCCTAGTGAATTGGATTATGGGCAACAATATCAATGTCCGTCCCACTACCCAATTCATTGTGCCTTATTTAACTGCTGTCGGCGCACTGAAAAAAGAAGCCATCCAAATTGACCTGCTATACGCTTATACCCAGTTATCCAAAGTGGAAATCAGCAAAGCAAAAAATACCGATGACAAAACAGATATACAAAACGTGCTCCAGCGAAAACAACTTCTGCTAACACGACCGATTGAGCAATTACTCGACCAACCACATATATTTTCTGGCTGGTTAGGTATGAATCAACAACACTTTGAAATCAGCAATAAGGGCCAAATTAACTGGCTGACAAATCCAATTGAAGTCTTAAATACTACCTATCACTTCTTAAATATGGATTACGATTCAGGTTGTAAGAATAACTATCCTGCAGCGAGTATGATTTGGGATCATGATCAAGAAATACTCAGTGATGCCCTTGCGTTCTACGACAGCTTATCCGAGCATTTAGATAGTACAGATTTCACACAACTATCCAAGTCGCTTAAGGCCAAAAAGCATGACGCCTTTGATGCAACTATGTGGGCAAGTATTCAAGCAGCACATAAGGGTTATCAAGCAGGCTGCGAAATTTTATCCTTACTGCCCTACCTAGCACACTGCACGGATTTCTTTGATTTATGCGTAAAAGAAGATCTGAGCATCAACATCCCAGAACGCTTGTTTGAAAAAGAATTCCAAGTCAGCATGGCCAAAGTACTGGTACCACCACCGGTTGCCAAAAGTGATGAAATACTCGCTAGCTCAGGTGGTATGTTCTACGCCTGCGAAGCACCTGGCATGCCGCCTTTTGTTGAGGAAGGCTCGCACTTTGAAACCGGCCAAGCCCTGTATATTGTTGAAGTAATGAAAATGTTCAACAAGATCAATGCCCCATTCTCAGGAAAGATTGCCAAAGTATTGATCGAAGAAGATGGCACCATCATCAAAAAAGGTCAGCCTTTGTATAAAATAGTGCCTGATGAAAAAGTAATCATTGAGTCTCCCGAAGAGATAAAATCTAGGAAAGCCAAAGCAACAGAAAAATTCCTGAAACAGTTAGCGTAAGAGGAGAACAATCATGATCACAGGTTTAGACCATATTGCCATTGCGGTGCCCGATCTCGACAAAGCAATAGAACGTTTTGCAGAAGATTTTGGCCTTGAGCTAAAAGGCAGAGAAGATGTGCCCAGCGCAAAAACGAGCGCGGCTTTCTTGCCAATAAAAAACTCAAATATAGAACTAGTACACCCCTTAAATGGTGAAGGGCCAGTACAAAAATATCTAGACAAGAAAGGCGGTGGCATTCATCACCTATGCTTCAGAAGTGATGATATCGAGGCAGATGTTGCAAGGTTGACAAAAAAGGGCTATCAGTTTTTATCAGATGCCCCGACATTAGGTGCACATAACAGCATGGTGATATTTATTCACCCGAAAAGTGCTGACGGCGTGCTTATCGAACTAAATCAACCAATGGGTGAGTAAGTACCTCTCAGCTCTTCAACAAACCGTTGATTTAGCTACCTAGTGAACACCTAGGTAGCTTTAAAAAAACTAGACACCTTCATTTAATTGGTAAAATTATGTCTGATCAAATGCCCGACCCCAAAAAAGACCTACATACCTGGGAAGCATTAGCGACCAAGCAAATGAAGGGTTGTACACCCGATGAAATGACCTGGCAAACACCAGAGGGTGTTGACGTAAAGGTTCTATATACTCAAGAAGATGTAAAGGATCTTGAGCACACCAACACGCTGCCCGGTATGGCGCCCTATTTACGTGGCCCAATGGCAACCATGTACGCTGGGCGACCTTGGACGATCAGGCAATATGCCGGTTTTTCGACTGCTGAAGAATCCAATGCCTTTTACCGTAAGAATTTAAAGGCCGGTGCACAAGGTGTATCGGTCGCCTTTGACCTAGCAACTCACAGAGGTTATGACTCAGATCACCCTCGGGTTACTGGCGATGTTGGTAAAGCCGGCGTTGCCATTGACTCAGTTGAAGACATGAAAATACTCTTCGATGAAATCCCCTTAGACAAAGTATCTGTCTCTATGACCATGAACGGTGCAGTGCTGCCGATTCTGGCCAGTTATATCGTCGCAGCAGAAGAACAAGGCGTTGATCAAGCAGCCTTAGCGGGCACCATTCAAAATGATATTCTGAAAGAATTCATGGTGCGTAACACCTATATATACCCGCCTACGCCTTCCATGAAGATTATTGGCGACATCATCGCATATACTTCAGAAAAAATGCCTCGCTTTAACAGTATTTCTATTTCTGGCTATCACATACAAGAAGCCGGAGCAGATGCGACTTTAGAACTAGCTTACACACTAAGTGATGGTCGCGAATATGTGCGAACCGCGATTAATGCCGGTTTGGATGTGGACGCCTTTGCCCCTCGGTTATCGTTCTTCTGGGGTATTGGCATGAATTTCTATATGGAAATCGCCAAGTTACGTGCGGGCCGTTTACTATGGGACCGCATCATGAAGGAATTTGAACCAAAAAACCCAAAGTCCTCCATGCTTCGCACTCACTCACAAACCTCTGGCTGGTCTTTAACCGAACAAGACCCCTACAACAACGTGGTTCGCACCACCATCGAAGCAATGGCCGCCGTATTTGGTGGCACGCAATCATTGCACACCAATGCGCTGGATGAAGCCGTAGCTTTGCCAACCGAATTTTCTGCCAGAATAGCCCGTAATACTCAAATTATTATTCAAGAAGAAACCGGTATACCGCAAGTAGCTGACCCATGGGGTGGCTCCTACATGATGGAAAGTCTAACGCAAGATCTAGCCGATAAAGCCTGGGACTTGATTGAAGAAATCGAAGCAAAAGGCGGCATGGCAAAAGCCATCGAGCTAGGTATCCCGAAGCTTAAAATTGAAGAGAGCGCAGCAAAAAAACAAGCACGTATCGACCGTGGTGAAGACGTCATTGTCGGCGTCAACAAATATCAGCTCGAAGAAGAAGACGAACTAGATATTCTTGAAGTGGATAACATTGCTGTCAAAGATTCTCAAATCAAGCGCTTAAAAGCTATTCGTTCCAGCCGATCATCAAGTGATGTAAAAGAAGCACTTGCCGCGATCACAACAGCAGCAAAATCAGGTGACGGAAACCTTCTGGACTTAAGTATAAAAGCGGCGAGATTACGTGCAACAGTGGGTGAAATATCTGATGCAATGGAAGAGGTCTTTGGCCGCTATCAAGCTCAGTCTCGCACCATTAGTGGTGTGTATGGTTCATCCTATGACAATGACCCAGACTGGCAAGCGATTCAAAAAGACATTCAAACATTTGAGGAAAGTCACGGTCGTCGACCTCGTATGCTAGTGTGCAAAATGGGTCAAGACGGACATGACAGAGGCGCAAAAGTGATTGCCACAGCCTTTGCTGATGCGGGTTTTGACATTGACCTATCCCCAATGTTTTCAACCCCAGACGAAGTCGCCAAACAGGCCATCGAGAATGATGTACATGCCATTGGTGTGAGTTCACAGGCAGCTGGACATAAAACCCTGATACCCGCCTTGATCAATGCATTAAAAAATGCAGGAGCGGATGACATCATCGTGGTCGCAGGTGGCGTGATCCCTAAACAAGACTATGATGAACTATATCAAGCTGGCGTTAAGGGGATATTTGGCCCTGGCACTAAAGTACCTATCAGTGCGCGCAAGGTACTTGATGAAATAAAGAATATTCTCGCCTGAGTATTAAATCATTATTGATACAGACAACGCATGAAAATAGATCTAGAACTATTAAAGCAAGGCCAAAGAAGAAGTTTGGCTAAAGCCATCACGCTAATAGAAAGTAAGTTAGAAGCCGACAGAGAAGACGCTCAAACCTTGCTCAACCAAATTCTGCCAGATACCGGCAAGAGCATCCGAATCGGCATCAGCGGCGTGCCTGGCGTCGGCAAATCCACGTTTATAGAAACCTTCGGTTTACACCTCATATCCCAAGGGAAAAAAGTCGCGGTATTGGCTGTCGACCCAAGCTCTCCCATTCGAGGCGGTAGTATTCTCGGAGATAAAACCCGTATGGAGCTACTTTCTCGAGAAGAGAGCGCCTTCATTAGACCAAGTCCTTCCGAAGGGTCCTTAGGCGGCGTCGCCCAAAAAACACGTGAATCGATGTTACTTTGTGAAGCAGCCGGTTATGACGTGATTCTAATTGAGACCGTCGGCGTCGGACAGTCTGAGTTTCAAGTCGCCTCAATGGTGGACTTCTTTTTAGTGTTGATGCTGCCCAATGCCGGCGATGAATTACAAGGCATAAAGCGTGGCATACTAGAATTAGCAAACGCACTATTAATCAATAAAAGTGATGGCGACAACGAAGCACTAGCCAAACAAACACAGGGTTATTACAAAAATGCCTTTCATTTATTGCAATCAGAGAACGAATGGCAAACCCAAGTACTTACCTGCTCAGCCTTAGAAAAAACACGAATCGATGAGGTCTGGGAAATGATACTTCTATTCGAAAAGCAAAGTAAAACTCAAGCAGCACCAGAACAAAATAGCCCATTTAAATTCAAAAGATTACAACAAAACAAACAGTGGCTAGACACCTTAATCCAAGAAATGTTATCCCGAAAGTTATATCAAAATGAAGCAGTACAACAACAACTCCCCTTACTACAACAAGCCGTTCTGGAGAGCAACATCACACCTTATCATGCTGCTCAGCAAGTTATTGAGCTGTTTGTGGGGGCAGCCCCCAGCCGAAGCCCCGGTGGTAAAACCCAAAAACTATTCACCACAGAGGAAGAAGAGGAGCTTCGCTCTGCACAGAGAAAAGACAATACCGATCTTTAAAAATTCGCTTCCAGATCACTTGTATCTTAATCTAGAAATCCCTTCTCGGTGAAGCGCGAAGCGCCTCGGTGTCCTCTGTGGTGAAAAATAACTAATTTAGCCTGCAAACTTAGCTTTTGGGGTCATACCCAACGTCTCTTCGTGGGTCTGACCCCACGACAAAAAACATAAAAAAGGCCTTGTTCCTAGAAACAAAGCCTTTGATCTTTTCAGTTAAACACTAACTTAGCCTGCTAACTTAGCTTTCAACTCTAAACGACGACGATGCAGAACCGGCTCAGTGTAACCACTTGGCTGCTTAGTACCTTCAACAACCAATTCTAAGGCTGCTTGATAAGCGACACTTTCTTCAAAGTTATCTGCCATATTCTTATAGGTAGGGTCACTTGCGTTTTGCTTATCAACCACACCCGCCATTCTCTGAAGCGTTTCAACAACTTGCTCTTCAGAACAAACGCCATGACGCAACCAGTTAGACATATGCTGAGAAGAAATACGTAAGGTTGCACGATCCTCCATCAAGCCAACATTATTGATATCCGGTACTTTCGAACACCCTACACCGTGGTCAATCCAACGAACAACATAGCCTAAAATACCCTGAGCATTGTTATCCATTTCATTCTGAATTTCGTCAGCCGTCAGCGAGCTCGGATCTGCCAATAATGGAATCGATAAAATGTCATCAATTGAAGCGTGCTTTCTGGTTTTTAGCGCGTCCTGCGTTTTAAACACATCAGTCTGATGATAATGCATCGCATGTAAAGTCGCAGCTGTAGGAGAAGGAACCCAAGCCGTGTTAGCACCTGCTTTAGGATGGCCTGCTTTCTGCTCCATCATCATGCCCATTTCATCAGGAATCGGCCACATGCCTTTACCAATTTGAGCACGCCCTTGTAGACCGGTCTCAAGACCCGTATCGACATTCCAGTCTTCGTAAGCAGCAATCCACTTCTGTTGCTTCATGACTGTCTTTGGAATGATCACGCCAGCTTCCATAGAGGTATGAATCTCATCGCCGGTTCGATCAAGAAAACCAGTATTAATAAACACAACACGATCTTTCGCCGCGCGGATACATTCTTTTAGGTTTACTGTAGTTCGGCGCTCTTCATCCATGATACCCATTTTAACGGTGAACTCAGGTAAACCAAGTGCCGTTTCAACACGACCAAACAACTCATTCGCAAACGCCACTTCTTCAGGACCATGCATTTTGGGCTTAACGATATTGACACTACCGGTAGTAGAATTTTGGAAAGGGGAATTCCCCTTAATATCATGAATAGCGATCAAGGAAGTGACTACACCATCCATAATACCTTCTGGAATCTCACCGCCATCGCGCATTAATATTGCAGGGTTAGTCATCAAGTGACCGACATTACGAATGAAAAGCATAGAACGGCCTTTCAATGTCAACTCAGAACCATCTAGTGCAGTGTAAGCACGATCAGGGTTCATAGTACGCGTGAAGTCTTTACCACCTTTATTGACGGTCTCTGAAAGATCGCCTTTCATCAAACCCAACCAGTTGCGATAAACCAAGGTCTTATCCT
>ENA-OSET01002189-OSET01002189.1-sediment-metagenome-genome-assembly--contig:-NODE-2189-length-19139-cov-2.953730_pt1 | contig 19139 bp, 11 predicted proteins | sample MGYA00237882_ERZ534229 | MGnify/ENA primary metagenome ERZ534229 (study PRJEB26408, sample SAMN06266212) | sediment metagenome | isolation source: Hudson Canyon methane seep mesocosm | place... | reverse complement strand
AGCCAGGATACATTCCTCGCTCACATGTACGCCGGTCAGCGCACACTGCGTTTGGCGGATGGTCCTGACCAGGTTCACATGATGCAGCTGGGTCGCAACCTGGCCCGCTCTTACGAATAAACCCAAAAGACTCTGCACTGCTGGCTCCCGAAATTAGAGGAGCCAGTGGGTGTGGAAGCCGCACACGAATAACAAAATCTTGTTACAAACCTGGGGATTCTTGCCGGCTTGCTGGTACTTGCTGCAGCAAACAGTAAAAGCCAAGTAGCTGAGGCCGAGATACTCCAAACTTCGACTTGAATCAAGGCTCGAGCTGATTCGAGAATCTACATTGAAAGAAACTTGCACCTACTGTCGCAAGGGTCGATAGAGTTTATCAAGATATTGCCCAATGCTGTCTTGCCACGTAAATCGAGCCGCTTTTGCAGCCTTGCCAATCGCCTTCCAGGGTTTTGCAGGGCCTCGTTTTATTTTTAATGCGTCCGCACAGGTTTCAACCAACGCGTCAGCTTGCTGAACCAGGCTATCACCGGTGAAAGCAAAACCATCCACTCCCTGCTCTACCGTATCCCGCAGCCCACCAACATGATGCACCAAACAAGGTTGCCCCGCGCGCATGGCCAGCATCTGACTAATGCCACAGGGTTCAAAAGAGCTGGGCATTAAAAACAGATCTCCAATTGAATAAAGACTGCTGGAGACGTCGTCGGAATATCCGTTTAGAAAAATAAAATTAGTAAAACGCGCACTGGCTTTCAGAAGAAACTGTTCCAACTCCGGGTCACCACTACCTAAAAAAATGTATACCCCCTTTTCGCCCAAGTGCTCCAATATGCCATAAAGCGCTGGAACGCCGTTGCAATCGGGCTGATACAAGAGTTGCGCTTTTTGTTCGGTCAGACGCCCCACACTCGTCAATATCGTTTCCGGTGTTTTTGCGGACCACTCACGGAGCCTTTCAGTGGCAACAAAGTGTGCCGACTTCAAACTCGGGTGAGCCGCACTCCACACCAGTAATTGCGACTGTAAGCCACTGACTAGTACATCCCACTTCGGACGCGCTTTGGCACGCACAGAGTAATCACAACCATTGAGAATACCCACCAAGCGATCATCCGCTCTCGCCTGGAGCAGGTCGGCCTCCAGGCCTTCACCACCATAATATCCCCGGTCATTCACAGCACTGGGCAACATTATTTCTTCTGCATAGGTTGGAGAGACAACATGTACCCGATCGGCCAGTCGAATTCCCACAGCCATAGGGTTCAGACAATCAGGCCAGCGCGGGTCGGCCAACACAGGGGCCTCAACCCTTAAACCCGGATACCAGGCTGCCAACGAAGAGTCGTGCCCTGTGAAAGGTCTGACTCCCTGCAGGGCCAGGTTGTGAATGGTATAAACACACGGAATGTCTTGCAGCGATTGAAAGTCCGGATGAAATTGACGCAATATCAGTAAAAAAGCCGCATGCCAGTCGTGTAAATGTAATACATCCGGCCGCTCGTCTTTTCTCTGCACCAACATTTCCGCCACGGCGCCACAAAACAATGCGAACTTACTCGCGTCGGACGCAAACGGGGAATTGGGTGGATCATCACAATAAATCTGGCCGACACCACCCTCGCTAAACAAGGGATGTTCCAGCACCCAGTGCCTTACATTCGCCTGAGTCGTTCGACCGTCGACTTCATAAAACCTTACTGCCTCCTGCCGCCCTTGAAAATTGACATTCAAGGTCATTAACAAATTGGCGCCGGACAGTTTATGGAAAACACCGTAAGCAGGTGTGAGCACCGTCAGCTCGCAACCCTGTTCTGCCAGCGCCGGTGGCATCTCACGTACCACATCTCCGATTCCCCCGACCTTACCGCCTGGCAAGGCATCATTTTCTGAGGCCAACATAAATAGTTTGAGTGGGTTTGTCATTGTGTGCTCTCAGTCTAATCAGGTGATTACGGTAGGCTCTGCTCGTCCGGTATTACGCTCGATACCAAACAAGGTGTCTGCCAGTTCAATCAAACCTTTAAGTGCCTCCTGAGGGTCCTGGTGATGCAATTTTGCATCGGGTTCGTGACGTTCAATATAAACACGCAAGGTCGCCCCTTCTGTTCCGGTTCCAGACAGGCGGTAAATAATACGTGCACCTCCAGCCAAACCGATGCGAATGCCCTGGCCTTCACTGAGGCTGCCGTCAACAGGGTCCAAATAACTGAAGTCGTCTGCATATTCAACCCGATTGCCACTCAGCTCTTGTCCTTTTAGCGAATCCAATTGTTCACGCAAGGCAGCCATCAATTGCTGAGCCAAGGTCACCTCCAAACCCTCGTAATCGTGCCGCGTATAATAATTGCGCCCAAACCGCTGCCAGTGCTCCTGCACAATATCCGCGACCGATTGCTGGCGAACCGCCAGTAGGTTTAACCAAAAAAGAACCGCCCACAGACCATCCTTCTCTCTCACGTGTGTGGAACCCGTGCCAAAACTTTCTTCACCGCACAGCGTGATTTTTCCAGAGTCCAGCAGGTTACCAAAAAACTTCCAGCCGGTTGGCGTTTCAAAACTAGGAATTTCGAGCGCCTCAGCTACGCGGTCAACCGCCTGACTGGTAGGCATTGAACGGGCAACACCGTCCAGGCCTTGTTTATATCCTGGAATTAAAGTGGCATTTGCCGCCATCACCGCCAGACTGTCGCTGGGTGTCACGTAAAAATTGGCACCGAGAATCAGGTTTCGATCACCGTCGCCATCCGAGGCGGCACCCAGGTCAGGTGCGGAATCGGTGCTCATAACGGCCAGTAACTCCTTGGCATGAACCAAATTCGGGTCCGGGTGCACGCCACCAAAATCCTCCAGCGGACAATCGCGCATCAGACTGCTGACCGGCGCGCCCAGTCTGTTCACGATAATTTCTCGTCCGTAGGGGCCGTTCACTGCATTCATCGCATCAAAACAGATAGTTAATTTTTCTTGTTTGATCAAATTACGAATGGCATCAAAATCGAACAGTTGCTCCATGCTCTCTGCGTAGTCAACAACCGGATCGATGACTTCAACCACCATGTCGCCCAGTTTGGTCTCACCACACTCATCAAGCGATACATCCGCACACTCTGCAATCGAGTAGGATGAAATCTTCAGGCTGTGTTCAAACATCGCGTCTGTCAGAGACTCTGGTGCAGGGCCACCATTGGCAGCGTTGTACTTGATTCCAAAATCAGCATTGGGGCCGCCGGGGTTGTGACTGGCCGACAAGATGATGCCACCAAAGGCCTGATATTTTCGAATGATGCAAGACGCAGCCGGCGTGGAGAGAATTCCTCCCTGACCGACCAGAACCCGACCAAAGCCGTTCGCGGCCGCCTGGCGAATAATAGTTTGCAAAGCTTCGCGATTAAAATACCGCCCGTCGCCACCAACCACCAGCGTTTGCCCCTGGAAGTCGCTTAGAGCATTGAATATAGATTGGACAAAATTCTCTAAATAATTCTTTTGCTGGAAGACATGTACTTTTTTCCGTAAACCAGAGGTTCCCGGACGCTGATCCTGAAAGGGTTCTGTTGAAAGCTGTTGAATATTCATATCCGTTGTGATGCCTCAGAAAAATTATTGCGCCATTGGCAATGTACTATTGGCAATGTACTACTGGCAATGTACTACAGAAACCTGCATTTCTGCAGCACATCTTCTACTTTCCCCTTGCCCTAGCGGTGAACGTGCAACTTCTGCCCAAACATGTCGGCAGTCACCAGTACCACGCCCTTGTCGGTCACACGGAAGCGTTTGCGATCCTCTTCGTTATTTTCACCAATAACGGTACCATCGGGAATCTTGCAACCGCGGTCAATCACCGCTTTACTGATTCTGCAATTGGCACCGATGGTCACTTCGGGTAAAACAACCGTATCTTTTATCACACTCCCCTTGTCCACAGTCACGCTGGAAAAGAGCAGGGAATGAACGACCTCCGCACCGGAAACAACACAACCACCCGACACCATTGAATCAACCGCAGAGCCACGGTATTCATCGGTGTTAAACACAAATTTCGCAGGAGGTAACTGAGGCTGATAGGTCAATACCGGCCAGTCCTGATCATAGAGATTGAGTGGAGGCACTACATCAACCAATTCGATATTGGCCTTCCAGAAGGCATCAACCGTGCCCACGTCCTGCCAATAAACCTGCTCACCCGTTTCTTTGTCGCGGAACGGGTAGGCAAAAAACTGGCTGTCTTTCACAATACTCGGAATGATGTCGTTGCCAAAATCGTGGCTTGAGTCAGGATTGTCAGCGTCTTTAATTAACTGCTCAAACAAGAACTCTGTGTTGAAAATGTAATTACCCATTGACGCCAGCGCAAGGTCTTCACGCCCCGGCGCGGGTTTAGGCTGGTCTGGTTTTTCATCGAAGGCTACAACCCTGCCACCCTCTTCTACCGTCATCACACCAAAGGCACGCGCCTCATCCAATGGAACCTCCAAACAGGAGACGGTCATGTCCGCATTATTTTCCACGTGGTAGGCCAGCATGGGGCCATAATCCATTTTGTAAATGTGATCACCTGAAAGCACCATGACATATTTAGGATTTACCCGGCGAATAATATCCATGTTCTGATAAATGGCATCGGCCGTGCCCATATACCAATCACCCGAGGTGCGCTGTGAGGCGGGCAATACGTCGACAAACTCGCCCAGTTCACTGCGAAAACTGCCCCAGGCCCGGCTGAGATGTCGAATCAATGAGTGGGCTTTGTATTGGGTGAGAACGCCAATTTGTCGAATTCCGGAATTGATACAGTTCGACAATGGAAAATCAATGATGCGAAATTTACCACCAAAAGCAACGGCCGGTTTAGCCCGCCACTCTGTCAGTTCGTGAAGCCTTGAGCCTCGCCCTCCTGCAAGTACTAGTGCAAAAGTATCCTTGGTGAGTCGGCTCACATAACGCGGGTTATTATTGTCAGACATAGTGCCTCCTGGGCTAAAATGATTCGCTTTACACGGCAGTAATACGATCTCCCGGGGAGACATCTGCAGACGGCGAATGCTGGGTAAAGTGCTTAATGCAAATAATCTTCTTCGTAATTCACGGGGTTTACAGATGACTCAGGCGAAGGGCGTTCCTCCACTACCGCTTTGAGCACCTGCTTCAGGTCTTTATGTTCAAATAATTCGTCCACCTCAACCGGCAAACGATGTCGCCAGTTGGGATGCTGATCAACAGTGCCGGGCATGTTCACCTGCTCGGTCACCCCTAGTGCATCTTCGAGTGGAATCAGTTGTAAACGCCCTGGTGAGCTCGCCAAAAAACGTTGGGCGGCAACCAATAATTCGTCAGTCATCTGCGGTGGATTTTGTGGTGGCGTTCGCTCGGGAGTCAGTACACCAGCATCGATCAATGCAGCAACCAAGGTGTCGCGATCTGCCGCTCTTGCCCGACGATCTTCAATGTTCATCGACTCTCTGGGGTAAAGCGCCAATGTTTCCCGTGCATCGATATCACGACCCAACCACCATCCGGCAAACGTGGGCAAGTCGTGAGTCGATACCGTTACCATTGATTGAGACGGATAGGTCTCTGGGCGTTTGAACAGGCCACTCTCCCACCGCTCGAAATACAATACTCGATAGGATTGCAACGCCGCCTCGCTCAAAAGATCACGCAAGCCATCTGGCACTGTGCCCAAGTCCTCGCCAATCACGATACAGTTCGCACGGCGAGATTCCAGCGCCACAATGCGCAAAAGTTCTTCGAGGGGAAAGCGGACAAACGCACCAGCATCTGCAGCCTGGCCAGGAACTACCCAGTATTGACGCATCAAGCCGATAACATGATCAATACGCAATGCTCCGGCATGACGCATATTGCTGCGTAACGCGCGGACAAAAGGCATGAACGCCTGATCTCGTAACGCCAATGGACTCATGGCCGTTAAGCCCCAATTTTGCCCCACCAAACTCAATGGGTCGGGTGGCGCGCCGACACTGACGCCCGAAACAAAAAGCTCAGGGTTAGACCAGACTTCGGCACTGCCACCGTCACAACCGACCGCTAAATCCAGATAGAGTCCCAAAGTCATGCCCGATTCGCAGGCTTGTTCTGCAGCAGCGGACAACTGGGAATCCGCTATCCATTGAAGGTATTGAAAATAGCTGACACGCCGGGCGTGCTCGGTCGCAAAGGTCTTCACGGCCTCTGACTCGGGCGAGTGAAAGGCCGCAGGCCAGTCTTGCCAGCCGTAGGCAGTGTGGTCCAGCGCGCGAAAATGTTCGTAGAGTGTCTCGAAAACAGCCAAGCGCTCAAGGGCCGTGCCCCCCTCTCTGCAGAAGCGTTTGAACGCTTTATCTTCAGGAGTATTTCGCCCCAGTTGTGTCTCACAAAAATCATCAAACAAACAATCGAGCACTTGGTTTTTACAAGCTGCCACTTCAGTGTATTCAACTTGATCGGTCAAACGCAGGCGGGACAAAGCCTGCTCAAAGCGCGTGGATTTAATCAGCTTTTGTGCGGGTACACACTGAGCCTGCTCTACAGCCGCCGCCACATCGATATACAGAGTGTTTAGAAAGGATCGGCTACTAGGTGAATAAGGGCTGCAGTGTGCAGGATTGCCCGAATACAATGGGTGTAAAGGGTTGAGGCCGATACTTGATGCCCCTTTCTTTCCTGCCAATTGCACCAGTTTTTTGAGATCGCCAAAATCCCCCATGCCCCAATTATTGTCACTTCGCAGGGAATAAAGTTGAGCGGCCAAACCCCACATTTTATCGCTGTTCAACTCCTCTGGCGCGAGGCAGCGACGCGGGGCTACAATCAAAGTGGTTTTACCTAACTCAATAGTAGAGCGCGTCCGCTCAAAGGACGCCGACAACGTGTGGTAACCAACGGGCAAATGCCATGAAAAAGTAAATTGATAACGACACAACGCCCGACCTTTCAGCCAGTACTCTTCTTCAACCCTCATATTGGATACTGCAATATTTATATGATGTTGAGCGCCACCCTCCTCGGTGATTGCACAGTGTAGTATTTTGTTCTGAGAGCCTTCTGGCAAAACAATTGTCAGTACATGTTTGTTCTGTTGCTCTGCGGGGATGACGATCACGGGCTCAAGAACATTGCTCCATCGACTCTCTTCGAGCGCTAGTAAACTGGCCTCGATTTCATCGTCAGTGGATGCGGCATAACCCATTCGTATTATCAGCTCTCGTAAGGTTTCCTCGCCAACGGTTTTTTGCTCACCCCAAAAATCACTGTAAGTGGTTTCAATACCGATCAAGTCGGCAAGCTGCTCCAGGGAAGACTTCATGATGTCTCTCCCGTGTTTGAAGCTGGCAAAGAGTCCAGACGCAGAGCGAGAACAAGCGTTGCGTGAGAGGGAACATCAATCGCTGCAGAGTGATGAGCGTCACTTGTTCGGAGCTGCAATGTCGATTGCTGTACAGATTCGGGGGAGGCCGTTGTCAAAATACACTCCCAGCGACCAGGGGATTCAGGCAGCGCAAAAACAACATCTTCCGCTTGCGCATTAAAGATGATTAACAAACTCTCATCGCTTTGTGCCGGCACCGCGGAACGTGCTCCCTTGCCTGATTTTAACGGAGTTTCTTCCTGCTGATGACCAGATACATCTCCCGCCAGCAGCATACCCAGGCAGCGGGCGTCAGCCTGGTGCCATTCTTCATTGCTAATCGACCCTCCCTGCGGGCTCAGCCAATGAATATCCGGATACTCCGTTGAGGGGGAGAAGTGGCGGCCGTGAACATAGTGGGCTCGTCGCAATACCGGATAATCCTTGCGCAATTGAATCAACTGCTTAACAAAGTGATAAAATTTTCCGTCACGGCTTTGGGCGTTCAGAGGCTCCCAACTCAACCAGGAAATTTCATTATCCTGACAGTAGGCATTGTTATTACCGCCCTGACTATTGCCCCGTTCATCGCCGGCCAATAACATCGGCGTTCCCTGAGCAAGAAAAACGGTCGCCAATAAATTGCGTTTATGTTGTTCACGACGCGCTTGTATCACTACATCTTCAGTGGGGCCTTCAACGCCGTAATTAACGCTGTAGTTTCCCTGATGACCGTCCTGGTTGTTTTCACCGTTGGCTTCATTGTGACGTGTTTCATAGCTCACCAAGTCAGTTAGAGGGAAACCGTCGTGCGAGCTTACGTAATTGATACTCGACCAGGGGCGGCGCCCTTCATGCTCAAAAATATCACTAGAACCGTGAAGACGCCGGGCTAGTTCTGGTAAAACTGCTTCGTCCGCTCGCCAAAAACGCCTGACGGTATCCCGGAAACGGTCATTCCATTCGCCCCAACCGCTGGGGAAATTACCTAGCTGATAACCACCGGGCCCAATATCCCAAGGCTCGGCTATAAGCTTCACTTGTGCGAGCACAGGGTCTTGACGGAGCGCGTCAAAAAAGCCACTGCCCTTGTCAAAACCGTGGTTTTCTCGCCCCAATACCGACGCCAGATCAAATCGAAAGCCATCCACTTTCATTTCGCTGACCCAATAGCGCAGACTGTCCATCACCATCTGCAAAACACGTGGATGGCTCATATTGAGAGTATTGCCACATCCGGTGTCATTGATGTAGTAACGCTGATTATCATTGTGCAAACGATAATAGGAGGCGTTGTCGATACCACGAAAGCTGAGGGTGGGCCCCAGGTGATTGCCTTCTGCCGTGTGGTTGTACACCACATCCAGCAGAACTTCGATTCCGGCATCGTGATATTGCGCGACCATTCTTTTAAATTCCGCCAATTCAGCATTGGCAAAATAACGTGGCTCCGGCGCAAAGAATCCCAGGGTGCTGTAGCCCCAATAGTTGCGTAGTTTCTTCTGCTCCAAAAACTGATCGTCCACAAAAGCATGAACAGGCATCAGTTCAACGGCGGTGATACCAAGAGATTTTATGTAGTCAATAACCTTGGCCTGAGACATACCGGCGTAGGTACCTCTCTGCCCTTTGGGAATTCCCTCATGGCGCATGGTAAAACCACGCACGTGGGTCTCGTAAATGACGGTGTCTGTCCAGGGGGTGCGAGGGTGCTGTGTTTGCCCCCAGGTAAAAGCCGGATCGACAACAACACATTTGGGCATTCTGTGTGCACTGTCTCTGCGATCAAAAGAGAGATCCTCCAGCGAGCTGCCCACCCGATAACCCATGTGTGCCCCGGACCAGCGAAGCTTGCCTTTAAGCTCCCGGGCGTAAGGGTCTAACAACAGTTTGTTAGGGTTGAAACGATGCCCCAGGTGCGGTTCATACGGGCCGTACACCCGATAACCGTAGAGCATGCCCGGCCGTGCTTCCGGCAAGTAACCGTGCCAGATCTGGTTGGTATATTCAGGTAAGTTAATCCGCTGAACTTCACGCCGCCCGGTACTATCAAACAGGCACAGCTCAACTCTTTCAGCATGGCCAGAAAACAGCGCGAAATTAACACCCCGCCCATCCCAAGTCGCTCCGAGAGGATAAGGCAATCCTTGTGTGACCTTCATCAATCGATCAACTCAATTCAAAAACGACGGTTGCCAGGGGCGGCACCGTAATAACAACTGAGTGGGCTTGCCCCTGCCATGGAATGCATTCTGATTGCACGCCGCCGGCGTTGCCTTGATCACTGCCCCCGTAAATGGCTCGGTCGCTATTAAAGCGTTCGCTATAAACACCGGCCTCGGGAACACCAATGCGATATCCATAATGGGATTGAGGGGTAAAATTACACACCACCACCACGGGCGGTGTGCCTTCGTTGCCCAGGCGCAAATAAGCGAGTAATGACTGCTCTGCGTTTTCGTGATCCAGCCAGCAAAACCCGCTGGCATCACAGTCCCGCTCGTACAGTGCCGGTGTCGTGCGATAAAGTGTATTCAGGTCTTTTACAACCTGTTGCACACCCGAGTGCCAATCGGAATCCAACTGGTGCCAATCCAGGCTAGCCTCGTGATTCCACTCACGCCCCTGAGCGAACTCTCCCCCCATGAACAAGAGTTTTTTACCGGGGTGTGTCCACATAAAACTGTAGTAAGCGCGCAGGTTGGCAAATTGCTGCCAATCGTCACCGGGCATCCGTGCTAACAGAGAGCCTTTCCCATGAACCACCTCGTCGTGACTCAGTGGAAGAATAAAGTTTTCATCAAAACCATAAACCAAACCAAAGGTCATTTCGTTGTGGTGGTGGCTTCGGTGTAGAGGGTCGCGACTCATATACTCAAGCGTGTCGTTCATCCAACCCATATTCCATTTGTAACCAAAACCCAGGCCACCGTTGTAGGTAGGACTGGATACACCGGGCCAGGCTGTCGATTCTTCAGCGACTGTAAAAGTACCCGGATATTGTCGATAGAGTTCTTCGTTAAATTCACGTAGAAACGCCACGGCATCCAGATTTTCATTGCCGCCATGTTCATTCGGAACCCATTCACCGGCTTCCCGGCTGTAATCGAGGTACAACATGGACGCGACAGCATCCACTCGCAAGCCGTCGACGTGATAGCGATCCAGCCAGATTTGGGCACTGGCAATCAAAAAGTTCGTCACCTCTCGGCGACCATAGTTGTATATCAGTGTTTTCCAGTCGGGGTGATAACCTTGCCGTGGGTCTGAGTGTTCATATAAACAAGTGCCATCAAATGAGGCCAGACCGTGGGCATCACTTGGAAAATGCCCCGGCACCCAGTCGAGTAACAAACCCAGCTTAGATTCATGGCAGCGCTCAACAAAATACTGGAAGTCCTCGGCGCTGCCGTAACGACTTGTTGGCGCAAACAAACCTACAGGCTGGTATCCCCAGGAGCCGTCGAAGGGGTGTTCACTAATGGGCATCAACTGTAGGTGCGTAAAACCCATATCAACGGCATAGGGAATGAGTTGGTCGGCCAACTCCCGGTAGTTGAGAGGACGATTGTCTTCTTCTACCACTCTGCGCCAGGACCCCAGGTGCACCTCATAAATCGAGATGGCAGCATCGCGCGAGTTGCGAGACTCCCGCTCTGCCATCCAGGCAGAATCCTGCCAGGAAAACTGATCAATGGTTTGCACCACTGAAGCGGTATCGGGTCGATGTTCAGCGGCAAAACCATAGGGGTCGGCTTTGAGGGGGAGCAGCTCTCCCGATGCAGATTTTATCTCGTATTTATAACACGCACCTGAGGCGACGCCGGGGATGAAAATTTCCCAAAGACCACCATCGTGGCGACAGCGCATGGGGTTTACACGTCCGTCCCATTGATTGAAGTCTCCAACAACCGCTACGCGACTGGCATTGGGCGCCCAGACTACAAAACTGGTGCCTTCAACCCCATCAATTGTCGAGGGATGTGCGCCAAATTTATCGTAAACTCGACGGTGAGTTCCCTCTGCAAAAAGATGCAGATCTACGTCGCCGAGGATTAACGGAAATCCAAAGGGGTCATCTATGATTCGTGTGCCGCTCTCATCTGTCACCCGCAGTTGATACGCAAAGCGTTTCTTGCGCCGACCAATGGCTTTGGCAAAAAAACCTTCTTCTGATATTTTTTCAAGTTTGGCAATGGCCTTACCCGTGTCGCGGTGGATCACAGCGACTTCGCTGGCACCGGGCTGAAAGGTGCGCACCAATAAAGCACCCGTGGTTTCATCATTATGCATGCCAAGCACTGAGAAAGGATCTGAATGGGATGCTTGCGAGATCGAATCGATTACTGCTTGTGTCGGTGCAATTGTCATTTTATATCCAATGTTAAAAATGAGTTGTTCTATTTTGGATGAAGCAAGTTCAGCCAAATTTAAACGAAATTATTCATCACAGGTGTCTAGTTTCCAAATATCGCGAACATAATCCTGCACTGATCGATCGGAGGTAAACTTACCCATCATGGCCGTATTCATCATCGCCATTTTTGCCCATCGACTTTTGTCACCGTAAGCGCGGTCCGCTTGAACTTGAACGTCACTGTAGGCAGCAAAGTCGGCCAATACTCGATAAGGGTCACCCCCATCAAGCAAACTGTGTTTAATAGAGGACAACTCTCCCGGATTACCTGGCGTAAAGTAATCGCTGTCGAGCCAATCGAGGCAGGCCTTTATCTCCGGGTTAGCATGGTAGTAATCCCAGGGCTGATAACCCGAGTGTTCGAGCGCCTGAACCTCGTCGATGGTGAGGCCAAAAATGAAGATGTTGTCTTCGCCTACTTCCTCTGCGATTTCGACATTTGCACCATCCAGGGTGCCCACTGTTACGGCACCATTAAGGGCTAACTTCATATTTCCTGTGCCGGACGCTTCTTTACCCGCCGTTGAAATCTGCTCAGAGATATCGGCGGCCGGAATCATTTTTTCCGCCAGGCTCACACGGTAGTTTGGCAGGAAAACCACTTTCAGTTTTCCTTGAATACCTTGGTCATTATTGACACGTTCTGAAATTTTGTTCAGCGCATAGATAATGTCTTTTGCCAGGTGATACCCGGGTGCGGCCTTGGCACCAAATAAGAAAACACGCGGGTGCATGTCATAATTCGGGTTTTCAATCAGGCGACGATAAAGCGCCAAAATATGCAACAGGTTCAGGTGTTGCCGTTTGTACTCATGTAAGCGTTTGATTTGCACATCAAAAATGGCTCCGGGGTCAACATCCACATCCGTGAGCTGCTTCACTACCGCTGCCAGGTCGACCTTATTTTGATGTTTAATGGCCATAAATTCTTGCTGAAGCACAGAGTCATCTGCAAAAGCCGAAAAACTCTCGAGGTGCGTTAGATTCTCAGGCCAGTCACTCCCCACCTTTTCAGTGAGCAAGTTTGCCAGGCGTGGATTACACACTTTGAGCCAGCGACGAGGGGTTACGCCATTGGTCACATTGGTGAGTTTGTTTGGCCACAGAGCATTGAACTCTGGAAACAGATCACGTTTGACCAACTCGGAGTGAACTTGAGCGACACCGTTCACTTTAAACGCACAGATGACACAGAGGTTTGCCATGCGCAAACGTCGATTGTCACCCTCTTCAATAATCGATAATTTACGTTTCATCGCGTCGTCACCAGGCCACATCTGCTCAACTTCACCGTTGAGAAAATGTGCATTGATGTCATAAATGATTTCCAGATGTCGGGGCAATACTCGTGCAAATAGATCCAGCGACCAGGTTTCCAGCGCTTCGGGTAGCAGGGTGTGGTTAGTGTAAGCAAATACCTCGCGACACATTTGCCACGCCTGGTCCCAGGCCAGACCTTCTTCATCCAACAGTAAGCGCATCAATTCTACGATCGCAAGAGTGGGGTGAGTATCATTCAACTGTATAACCACCAAATCTGAGAACCGACTCCAGTCAGTTTTATGTGCTCGTTTGTAACGTCGAACAATATCCTTTACAGAACAAGCGCAGAAGAAATACTGCTGAATCAAACGCAGCTGTTTTCCCGCATCAGTATCATCATTGGGATACAACACTTTTGACACCGTTTCCGCTTGATTCTGCTCCTTCTGAGCATCTTGATAAGCACCGGCATTAAATGCATCCCAATCAAAAAATTGGGATGCGCGGCTTTCCCAGAGTCGCAAAATATTTACAGTTTCAGCTCCGTAACCCACGATCGGAACATCCCAGGGAACGCCCTTGATAACTTGCCCCGGGTGCCAGCGTTTGCTCTGAACGCCAGCCTCATTGGTGATGGTTTCTACGTGACCAAACAAAGACACATTCTGTACAGATTCAGGTCTGCAAATTTCCCATGGGCTTCCATACTCGCGCCACTCATCCGGTCTTTCAACCTGGCGACCGCGATGAAATTCCTGACGAAAGAGACCGTGTTCATAGTGGATGCCGTATCCAATGGCCGGGTAATTTAAGGTGGCAAGGGAATCGAGATAACAGGCGGCCAGGCGGCCAAGCCCACCATTGCCAAGTGCCATATCCGGCTCTTCTTCACACAATTCGTCGATATCAAAACCCAGCTCTCCCAAGGCCTGACTGGCAGTTTCAAATACTTGCAGATTGTGCAGGTTATTGGAAAGGAGACGCCCCATTAAAAATTCGAGAGACAGGTAGCTGACGGCCCGGGTGTCGTGTTTGGCGTGTTTCCTGTGGGTTTCGTTTAAGCGCTCACAGACAAGTTCATTGATAGCAAGGCAAGTCGCCTTCCACCAGGAAGATTTTTGAGCACTGAGCCTGTCAGCACCCAGAGTGAAGTCCAAGTGAAGGGTAATGCGGGCCTTTAAATCCGCCACTGACCCACTTTTTGGGTTTGCCGTTTTATTCATATTGTTTTCTATCCAAAACAAATAGCAGAAACGGATAGCGCCCTGCCTGTAAGTCAATGAAATAATTAATAAAATCGCTGAGGATGGCCTGAACACCCCCCCAAACTAATCCAGCGATGGGGGATATTAAAACAACAAATGACAGCGCTGTCAATAGAATCGACTTAGCGGTCATAAAGTAGTGTGTTTTTTTAGTCTTACAGACGTTCGATAGCCTAGAGCCAGCCGATAGCCTTTGCCTTTGTTGCCGCTTCAACTCGGTTTTTGGTGTGGAGCTTCTGACAACAACTGTGGATGTAGTTACGTACCGTGCCAGGTGACAAGCTTAGCTGGGCGGCGATCTCATCCGTGCTCATCCCCTCCAGTGCACTAATCAGTATTTTCTGCTCTTTTGTTGACAGTGGATTCGCCCCACTCTTCCAGGCGTCGCGCATGAGTTCGGGCGCAATGACAGTCCCCCCCGCCAACACCAATCGAATCCCCTTGGCCAACTCACTGGCAGGAGCATCTTTGAGCAGATAAGCACTTACATTTGCGTCAAGTGCGCGCCTGACATAACCGCCACGTGAAAACGTGGTCAGAATGATGACCTTTGCAGGGTATTGTTGTTTTTGCAGTTGCTGCGCCAGTTCAATGCCATTCATTTCAGGCATTTCGATGTCACTGATCACAACATCAATTGGCTCTTCAGCACACCACTTTAGCGCCTCCCGGCCATTTGTGGCAGTACCCACCACTTGCATATCCTCTTCAAGGTCCACCAGCGCGCTTAGCGCGCCCAGCACCATGGCTTGATCTTCCACAACCAGGATATTGATCACTATTGGCCTCCCTCGGATGAATTAGCGAGTGGAATAGACGCTGCAATTTTGCAGCCCGGCTGGAAACTGGCTTTCAAGTCGCCACCTAAAGCCCGGCAACGCTCCTCCATTCCCTTTAAACCATTGCCCGGAGAGGGTTCGATCATTGTTTTACCATTATCACTGACTTCCAACACCAGGCACCCTTGCCGCAGCTGAAGAGATACCTTGCAGCGAGTGGCCCGACTGTGACGCAGCAGATTGGTGGTCGCCTCCCGTAGAATCATCGCCAATGCCGCATCAACAGAAGCCGGAATATCCACGTTAGCAATAAATGATGTCAATTCTATGTCAACAGATTCCAGCGCAATGCGAGTATTGCTCCATTCATTGTCAAAGGTGTTCGTTTTGTAATCAGCTACAGCATCTCTAACTTGGGATAAAGCTCGACGCGAAACCTCCTGCACCTCCCGCAGGTGTTGTTTGGCTGATTGGGGGTCTCGCCCCAGTAGACGTTCCGCCAACTCAGCCTTTAGCGCAATACTGGTTAAGCTATGACCTAGCAGGTCGTGTAGATCTCGGGCTATGCGCTCTCGCTCTGCCACCGTGGCAAGCGCAGACACCTCTTCCTGACTTTGTTTAATCAATCGATCAGCAAGATATTTACGAAGCTGAAAGTCAAAACTAACGCCATTAACGGCGGTAAAAAATAGAGCCACCAATATCACATAAAAAGAGTGAACAAAGACATAGGCACTCAAAAGATAAACGCAGTTAACAACGAACAAGAGCCACAGTGTCTGCGACCGGTTTCGGCAAGCCGCACAGGACGCCGCCGCGAAAGCAAAGAATACAACGCCGCTCAGAGAGTAGGCGGAAATGACAAAGGCCAAAACGGCCATCACCAGTACAAAAGGCGCCGCACCATAACCCTTGTGCCAAAACACCTTGAAAAACAGAGGGTAAAGCAGCAAATGCCCACCCACTGTCAACATAAAAGCCGTGAGTTCAAAACCCTGAAGCAAGAAAGGTAGATAAATCAGCACCTGCAAATAGGGCACAACCTGCAGCGCGCCCTGCAGCGAGGACGGAAAAGCAGTAAATTGCCTGGCCTTCCAGCTGCGAACACTCACTGATGGGCATCCATAAATTGCACTGCTCGCGCGATCCACCGACTCACATAAGCAGGCGCCAAATCGTGGCCCATACCTTCAAGCCAAAGACTTTCATGCCTGGGAATAAGAGTTGCGTACTTTCTGGCGTGTTCAATATTGAGCAGAGGATCAGAATCTCCGTGCACGGCCAACACTGGCACCGTCAACTTCGGCAACTGCGCTAATCTGGACCCTGAACGTGCTATAGCGGTCGACTGCTGATCGGGAAGCGAGTGATTAAACCCCCGCCGCTGGCTCAACTCAAAACGGGTGGCCAGGCCAATGTGTCGAATATCGATGTCTTGATCACCTTTTAGGTAGCTGTACAGCCCCACCATTAACCTGACCATGTTCTCTTCGGAATTAAACAGACCGTAACGTAAAAAGAGCTTCATGGTATTGATTTGAAAATCTCGTGAAACCGGTATAGCCGGGTCTTCCAGGTAAGCCGTCGACATCACAGAGCTCAGACTAAGCACTCGCTCGGGATGATGAATGGCCATCTCCTGCCCAATCATACCGCCAAGCGACAGACCAAGTACATGTGCTTTTTTGATACCCAGTGTGTCCAGCACGGCTAAATTATCATTGGCCATGTCACCCAAGTCGTAGCTATTGCTCTTACTCCAATTTTCAACCCGGTCCGACTCCCCCACGCCCCTATGATCACTGAGAATGACCTGGTATCCGGCCTCCAGCAGTGGCTGGTAGATTTCGGCAGGCCAAAAAGCAGCAGATGCCCCCAAACCATTGATCAATAAAACCGCACCCCGGGGCCTCTGACCAGACTTCGCGCTGGGGTGTTTGACCGTATACCAGATACGAAGTGCCCCGGATTGGGCGAAACCACTCTCCCCTTCCAGCATATTGGGTATAGGTGAGCTCATAAGCGATTGTATTATTTTTTCATTTTCCTCTGACAGAGGAGGACTGCTTCGACTCCACAACGCTGCGCCTATCAGCAACAACGCACAAAAACAAAAAAGACCTGAAGCGATAATTTTAATCATGGGCGACCTCTTGATGCATATTTTATTGATGAATTGGGTCGCAGTATCCTCGACCGAGTAAAGGAAATGTAGACACAACTGTCACCAATAGAGTGTGACAAATGTCATGCTCTACTCACGACATCGCGTTGACTCATCATTCACGTTTTGCATCGACAAAAACCACCGGAAAATACACGGGGTTTCCGGAATTGGTTTGCCGCTTTTACGAAACGGACCACGTGATCTTGATCAATAGATCACCTCCTTTAACAACGGTATAAGCCAAAGGCACGTGCTAGCGAGCTTTACACTTACTTTCTCGTGGTTGGCCCGGTAATTGCTATTAAACAATTGACCAAAAGCAGACCGCAGTCGCACGAAAGGAAACGAGCAGGAACATGTTAAACAGGACGTTAATCTTACCAGTAGCTGTGCAGGCCCTAATGGGTTTCTACATCAATTCGTCATGGGCAAGCGATTGCGACGGCCCACACCAAAACAATGAGCTTTCACCCTTCTCATTTGACACCGAAGCCAGCAATCTGGAATGCGACAGTTTAGGCCGCATTACCAATGTCTATGCGCCTGACAAACATGAGCCAGTGGCACATTTTACTTATGCCGAAGAGGCGAACGCCTCAATACGTCAGTTTTTGCAAGTTGAAACATCCAACACACTTGCCCAGAGCGTTTGGGATTTTGATCTCAATGGTTTTGCCCTTCTGCGTACAACAAGTTTTGCAGACCAGGCCTTTATGTGGCACACGGCATACAATGATATTGGCGCTTTAACACTGCAAGATTATCCTAGCGGTTTATCCCTTAACGTCGAGTACGCTAAAAACTCGGCAGAATCGAAGATCTTGATCGAGCTCGGAAAGGCTGGAAGTCAATTCGTGAGCGCTGAGTCTGAACACTATCTCCCCGCACTTAAAGCGCTAGGGCTTCCGGATAGCCTGATAAGGAATGACATTGGCGCCTATATTCTGGAGACCACAAGTGAAGAGCAAGACTCAACACTTAAACGTGAATTAGAAGACCTCCTGCATAACCACAAAACGCTGCCTTTGTACTTAACTGATGGCCACCAACAGCCCTATTCATTGATTCATCTGGGAAACTTCAACAACATTCTGGCGATCACAGGCCAGAACAACCAAACCCTGGTTGAATTTTTGTACCGGGATCAGTCGAGTATTGGAATAGTCATACCAACAACGCACATTGTGGCAAACACACAAACCCGGCTGCATTCAAGTGAAGACACCGGCATTGTGGTCTCCCAAGCCAGTGGCTCTACCTCTAGCCCTTCCGAGAAAAACGATCATGGGGCCGGCGCAGACGAAGACATTTCAACAACAAACCAGTGGGTGATCAGACCCACAATGACAATTATCGAGCACCCCCCTTCTACTGTCACTGCTACTGCTGCGAGAAAGTTTTTCAGTGAAGACCGAGACGGGGACGACCTGCTGGATGCCTGGGAAATACTTTATTTTTCAGGCTTGCACCGCGACGGGTCCGGCGACTTCGATCGAGATGGACTTACCGATAAAGAGGAGTTTCGACGCAACAGCAATCCCAAGCTAAACATCGATGGCGCCAGGCGTCATACCAAACTCGCGCAACTCAACGCACTGATTCACCACTTTTAATTCAATGAAATACACCCCCGTAAGCAGGACTAAAACTATGGTTAGAAAATGGACTTTTTTGTTAGGACTCGTTCTCACAATGTTTGTCGGTGCAGCCCAAAGTGACATAAGTCACAAGGGCACCGTGTCAATGATACGCAATCATGTCACTGACCCCGCCGACTCGCCGCCGCAAAGCTGGTCCTGGTTCCAACTTTCCGGGCTTCGCTCAAGTGGTACCTGCAAAGGTTCTGACAATGGTGTCGGCGACCTTGCTTATATCGCGCTGCCCGACACAGAAG
>ENA-OSET01002188-OSET01002188.1-sediment-metagenome-genome-assembly--contig:-NODE-2188-length-19149-cov-4.586567_pt1 | contig 19149 bp, 33 predicted proteins | sample MGYA00237882_ERZ534229 | MGnify/ENA primary metagenome ERZ534229 (study PRJEB26408, sample SAMN06266212) | sediment metagenome | isolation source: Hudson Canyon methane seep mesocosm | place... | reverse complement strand
ACCGATTTACCGACTTTTTCGGATGGGCAACCGCCTCGACGCCATTTGTCCACGCTGGTTAATTCGACGCCGAATGCTTCGGCAATTTGTGCCCTGTTAAATTCCATCAAAATGGTGGTTTCCTTTTTGGTAAAAATGATAACTAATTAAATAACGCGCTCCTGAAACACCCTTATACCAATGCTTCTGGGAGTACCTTGGCTAAAACGCACACAAAACACCTTTAATTAGCACGTTTTGTACCTCACTGGTGCTAGCGCACTTATGCTTGCTGACACGCTAGTCCCATCAGTTTTATTCAGCCGTCGCTAGCTCGCCACCGAGTGCAATATAACCGGCACAGTCCATCCAACTGTCTGAGTGGTCCAGCGTGCCCACCAGGCGGCATATCTTTAACGCTGCCATGCACAAGGCCACTTGCTCCGGCTCTATGTCCTGGTCGAGTATTGCGGTCCACATCATGGCAATGCGTCCGAAGTTGTCGCGCGCGTCGCCATAGTCCTGGGCGCGCTGCCCATTGATTAACTTCTCCGCACCTATTAATACGTCCACCCTATTCACGCCGCCCCCTTATATTCATTCTCTGCCATATGGCAAAATATCCCACACTGCGCGTCCAAACTGTCGTCCATTGGTTTGATTCGGTCGGGCAATTCAGTAAGCGGTATGCGCACATCGGCCACACCGTCAATTGTGGTCTTGCATATCTTCACACCTAGACGCTGTTCCTGTGCCACCATCAAATCAAAGTATTTAGGAAAATCAATCGCTATCTTTTTCCAGTAGGCTGGCGACTGAGCCTTAACGCAACCACAACAATTGTTGTTTTTATATCCCAGCTTATACATTGCCGGTAGCTCAATACCTGCATTTTCGAGCATGGCCAAGCAATCTGGCTTTGTTAGCCCTCGGTCTATTAATGGCGTTATTAGATCAACGTCATTGTTAGCGTCAATAAAACGGTCAACCCTGTGTTGTTCTTCTACTGTGTAGCCAAAAACCTGTCTATCTGCTGGCAACTCAAACGCCTTACGCACATTCTTTTTTAGCTCAAGTGTGCACCGTGCCCCGCCATGCCCCGCCAAATAGCGCGTTCTATTGAACACCTCGTATATAGACCGCTTATATTTATCGTTGCCAATAATAGTAATTTTTTGACCGAACCATGCCTCACAATCTTTTAAAAAGCGTTTATTGTCCGGGTGTTCTTCGATAACCTCGCAATAAACAACTGTTACGGGTAGCCCCTCGCTAATGGCCAGCTTTGTTGCCACTGCGCTAGCGGCCCCGCAACTAAACCAACTCACGACCCGGTTCACGCTGCTTGCTCCCACTTAGCCACAAAGTCCCAGGCGTTTAGCTTGGTGAATATGTCGCCGGCTTCTTTCTCTGTCCACTCATGGCCGACCGGTGACGCTAACCAGCCCACGCTAACCGTATGCGCAGCGTTACACTCGCCTAACAAATTCTTGTGATTATCGTGTAACACGTCCAGCAATTCGTCTTGCTGTCGCGGCTCGGTTGATTTAATTACGATGCTTTTCATATACTCCTTGCCGGTTTGATCGCGGCAAAACACGGCGCATATAATAGACCATGAATAGCGGCCCGCTTCGATCGTCTTGGCAATAGCTGGCCCAGGCTTAAAAGATCGCTGTGTTTTAATGTCCACCATTTTGCAGAGGCCGCCATCGCCGCCGATATAGCTAATGGCGCAGCCTTTTAATACCGCTTTGCCTAGTCGCTCCATGCGTCGCCGTGGGTTGTTTGCTTTGCGCTTGCTCATTTCTCGCACTCCTTGCGGCAATCCTCAAACGTACAATCGCAGCTAGGGCTAACGCCTAACTTCACCCGGTCTTTTAGCTTTACCTTCTTGCCAAAGATTCGGTCGTAGTTATCCGCAAACTTCTCATTTGTTGGCTTGCTTACTGGCTTATCCTTTGCACTCATTACTGCCCCCGATTAATTGTTATTACTTCGCGCTTAACATGGCGCGTTCAAATTGTTTGTTAAATATCTTATTGGCTCGACCAACAACCACTTGGCCGGCTATCTCGTAGAACGGGAACTTAGCCACGTATTTGCGGCTCGGCTTCCACTGAGCCACCATGCGTATGCGTGGGTGTTTCTTCTTACCGTAACGTTGCCAAATACCGTTGTTTTCTTGGCCGGCCATGCCTTTAGGTATGCCGCTAAAAAACTTCGCCTTTTTGGCCAATGATTTAACGACGGTTTTACGGTGGAGTTTGTCGCCCGGCATATTGCCGTGCTTATTTAATTTAGTGTGCGTGGTGGGGTGCAATAGCGCGCGGCCACCTTTGCCTCTAGATATGCCGCCATGAATTAAAAATTTCATATACTTGCGCTCGGTGTCTGCTTTATTTACATAAACCCACGCCTCTAGTTTTTTCTTATTTACCTTTTTTGGTTTATACAAAAAACTCTTTACGGTAAACGGCTTAGGCATATGTATATGTTTGGACGCTTGCTTCCTTTCTTCTTGCATGGCCTCAAACGCCAGCGCGGTTAATGTCTGCGCCACGGCAAACGGAATTTGTTTCTTGGCGGCTTTATCCAGGCCGCGCGATACTGCTTTTATATTGCTGCTGATACTTAGGTCCATTTCGTCACCTTATTTATATGAGCGTATCCATGGGCTGCGACGCTTACCGATACGACCCGCTGCACTGCTCGACATTTTGTTGCGGCTTGCGGCGTCCTCAACGGACCACCCCCTAGCCATGCGTCGCCGTATGCGATTGGCCGGCTGGCCGCTTCGCTCTGCGATTTCCGCAATGGTTGCTTGCTGTCCGTTATATTCATACGTCTTTGGCTGAATCAAATAAAAGCCCCTCTGCTATGATTTCCCGATAGATTGCGTAAAACATTTCTGGCGTCACGGTGATTGTGTACGCCTCCAGCGCCCCCCAGGGCACGTCTGGCATCACCACATAGCCTGGCATCACCACGCGCCAGCGGCGTCGGTCCTTGTACCAAAGGCACGGTATTTGCTTGGCAATGGCCGCTTGCCTGGTGGTCTGTTCCCACCATTGGCTAATCTGCCCTGGTCTAGCTTCGGCGTAGTTTTTAATCTCTAGGGCTATAGGCCAGTTTTGGTCTTCGCCGTCTTCTACCAGGTCGTGGCCACCGGCTCGCGTTTGCTCCAAATTACGCTTTAATTTGACACCAATATGCAATGCAATTAATCCTGCAACTTCTCGCTCTGCGCTAGCGCCTTTTCTTCTGCTATCTACCAAAACCAACTCCTTTAATTTTTACGTCCATTTTCAAGCCCGCGCTTTTTTTCCTTATATTCATTAGATATTGGGGCGCTCTATAGAGCCCCATATATATCTATTGATATATAGTTACGCCACCCTAAGATAAGCCACCCTACGCCACCGGCTGAAACCCGCGCCACGTATGGGTTGTTGTTTTCTGCGCCACCCTACGCCACCTTTTCAAAAGTGCTACGCCACCCTCTACGCCACCCTCTACGCCACCTTTTTTGTTAGTGGTTACTAACCCCGAAACGCACTTAATAGGTTGGCATAAAAAGGTGGAATAAAGCATGGTTACGCCCCTAAAATCCGCATTGTGCTGCCACTTGATTTGCCATGGCCACGGTCTAAAACTTCCAATGTGCCGGCCTTGTGCAAGTCGTTTGCAATGTCTTCTATTGCACTTTTGGTGATGTTGTATTGCTCCATTTTGGCCATTTTCATTAGCTGACTAGCGACGTAATTGGCGCGCGGGTGGAATGAAATATTTATCTTTTTAGCCCAACATTCGTGGATCATTTCCTTGACCCATTTGACGTTTTCTCTAGCTTTTAGCTCGTCAACATAGCCCAAAGTTTCCGTTTTACCCCAGGGCACAAAGCCCTCGCCGTTGTGATAAACGTCTATTTCTTCACCCACTGGGCCGTAGTTATTTTTCATTAACTTAAAAGTAATACAGCCTTTTTCAGGATTTTTATACATAAAAACGCGCGCGCGTGGGGTGTTATTCCAGGCGGTCGAGCCGCCAGTGCCTTGGCCACTAGATAGGCCGGCGGCGCTAGGGTGTGCCAATAGCACGACCGCCAGGTTAAACTCAATGGCCAGGCTTGTTAGTGCGCCCTGGATATAACGACGCACTTGTTGGCGGTCTATCTCAATGCCGCCAAAAGTGTCGGCTGCTGTATCTACCACCAGCATTACTGGGCGCACTTCCATAATGTGTGCGCGTAGTTGGTGCCATAACGGTGTTAATTTGCCGTCGCTGGAATTTTTATCAAACTCCATTAATACGTTGTCATGGGCTGGGCGCGGCATATATTTAATGTCGTCCTGGGCTGCCAGGTCTGTGCCGTACATACCGTTAATTTTGCGCTGTCGCACAAGTAGCTGGTTGGTATCGTCCTCGGCAAACAGGCCCATCACTGGACCGGGAATTGTTGCCTTACCAAAAAAGGGCGACCCAGTAGAAACGCACGTCATTAGCTGTTGAATAAGCATCGTTTTACCTATGCCGCCATCACCATAAAAGGCCGTCGTTTGGCCCCGTGGCATCCAGCCATCCATTACCCATTCGACCGGCTTTACCACATGATTGCGCAAGCTGGCCGCGCTAACCATTTCTAATGGCTCGGCCTTTTCTTCTGCCGGCATTAAAAAACCTTCCACCGGGTTAACGGGTCGCATGGCTGGAATCTGTGGCTCGATAGCTGCACGGGTGCGCATCGAATCAATTGAGCGTATGACGTTGGTGACAAAACCCATGGCGTTAATTGGTGGGCTGCCTCGCATTCCCTCCGCCACATCACTAAACAACGCATTGCTGCCATGTTTATCAATGTCGGCCTGGTACACCTGGCAAATGATTTCCTCTAGCGGCTCCTGGCGTTCCAACATAGCGGCCACGACTTGCTTTAAATAGTCATTGCGGCCATTGGGCGTGCTGGGCTGATCGAGTGGTTTAGTGGGCTGTGTGGGTGTAGTCAGTGCCACAACATTGTCGGCGACGGCTGCCAAAAATTCAGGCGATACGGTGGTACGCATCTCGTCCATAATGTCGTCGATGTTGAGTAATTCGCCCTCGTTGTAACCCGAAAAAGCGACGTTTTCCGTTCCACTTGAGCACGCTGGCCCCCAATAAGCGCGGCTTAAATCACGACACGACGTGTCTATATTTTCGTCGCTGCCTAACATTGTCTCGTAGACATAGGCAAACACCACCGGCCATTCTGTGCGTGTTACCAGGCGATTAAATGGAATCACCAAGCGCCAGCGTGGCCACTTTGCTGCGTTGCTGTGCGTTGAGTGAAAGGCGTTTGTAATGCCGGCCAGCTCCGCGTCCACGTCTTCTGGCATTGTGGGCAAACCTGAACACTTGGCGTCGTTGCCTATGCCCTGGCTGTTGTCGTAATCGACTATCATCATCGACATTGACGCCACATTGGCATCGCCGCGCTTGGGCGGGTCCATCTCATAGACCGCGCCGGAATACATTAGCCCGGCGTCTTTTTGGCTTATTATTTGGTGGTCCAGTAGGTGATCTTTGACAAATTCGGGCCAAGGCTTGTCAGCATTACGACCCGTGTTATTTTTTACGCTGTTGAATAATGTGTGTTTCATCATTATGCGGCACCGGACACGTTAAAAACGTCCGGGCGCATTTCTTCGCGCTTTACTTTGCCTTTTGTGGCCTTTTCAACCAGCAAAACACGCTCTGGTGGCACCTTCACCCATTGGCTGATTGCCTGGGTGCTAATTGGCTTTCCAGCGGCCCGAAGATACCGAGCCAACTGCGCAGGACCACCGGCAAAACTAATTGCGCGCTTCCTATGGTCAATCATATCGGCGTCGGCTTTTGCCTTTTCTTTTTCCCTGGCTCTAACCGCCGCTATGGTGTATTCGGTCATGTTATTAAATCCTTTCGTTTGATCGTGTATTCGATTTTACGAATGGTAAGTTTTAATTACGTTTCGTTCAAGCCTTTTGTTAGCGCGGATAAAAATTTAATATTACATTTCATATATATTGGTAAGCATTACTTTACATGTATCAAGTAATAGTATTTAATATGTTCATTGAATTTAAGGTCCATAAAAAGCATATGTCGTCGCTAACAAGTACAAATAGAAAAAGCGAATGTACCCCAATCTTACACCTTAAGATCAAGGCGGCGCGGCGTCATTCTAATTTTACTCAACAACAATTGGCCGACAAGCTCGGCGTATCCAGGCCGGCGGTTTCGCTATGGGAATCGACCGACCCTAAAGTGCGAAACGAACCAACCCGAACCCGATTGCGTAAATTGTCCGCTATAACTGGCGCACCGCTGCATTGGCTAATGGATGATTGCGACAACACCAGGCCCGAAGATTTTGGCCGCTCAATACGTGACATTGAAAAAATAAACCACGGTATGGGCAACCTCACACCTGAACAGTTATCAGCACTTTGCAATATTATTGATAACTTTTGATCTAGATCAATAAACGCTCAATAACCCGTTAGTTCGGGCTTTTTTGTGCCTGGCTATATGTCAACTTCTAGGAATAATTCCTAATTTTAACCTAAATCTAAATTAGTCATTGATTGTGTTTTGGTCTGTGTGTATATTCTCCGACGTAAGCAAAACTTACCAGCCAAACAGAGGACCAACCTTGCTAAACACGACAAAGGATTTAGACCAAAATATGGAAATTGCCGCGAAACTTTATGCTAAATTTAACAAGCCAACGATTGATAAAATTCTCGCCCTGGTTAAAGCAATGCCAGCCAATAGCGACGAAAACGCACTTAATGCAATCATTACAGAATTACGAAATAACCCCTAGTTTTTAGCGGCCAGATAAACCACTGGCCTTTTTTTCGCGCACTAATGCTATTGAAACCTAACATCACGCTTAGCCTATTGCGCTATTAAAACCTAACACTTTTGGAATTTAGAAAGGTATGCTTTACAAACTTTTTACCACCGGCAACACCAAAATGCGCAGCGCATCACACGCCCTAATTTTTATTCTGGTCCTAATAATTGGCCAGTTACTTGTTGAATCAATTTAAAAGGAAATTACCATGCAACCAACTGAAATAGACCAAGCCGCATTCCAATTACAAGAGGCTAAAAACCGCCTTGAACTGGTACGCCAGGACGTAATAACCGCAGAGCAACGCATCATCGAACTGGCTGGCGTAAAAGACGAAGGCACCACCAGCGAAACGGGTGCGTACTTCAAAATTAAGACCGTGGGCAAAATGTCCCGCCGTATTGACTTGGACGCCCTGGCAGAGATTAAACAGCATTTGCCGGCGGCGATTGTGGCCAAAGTATTCAAGGATAAACCCAGCCTAGACATTAAGGCGCTGCGCCATTTGGAGCTAAACGAACCGGATTTGTACAGCGAGGTTAGCCGCGCGGTGATCGCCAAGCCGGCCAAAATCGCCGTATCCATCGAACTTATTGAGGACGCGGCGTAATGGCTATTCAATTACTTAGCGCACGCGACGCAGCATTACAAAACGGCATTAAGGTATTGATCTATGGCCCCGCCGGTGCTGGCAAGACCGTATTTTGTACCACTGCGCCAGAAGGTGAAAAGACGTTAATTATTAGTGCCGAAGGTGGCTTGCTGTCTATCCAGGACGCCGACCAGGTAGACGTGTGCGTGGTGTCTTCACTCGACGACGTGTACGAAATTTACAACCACCTCAAAGGCGACCACCCCTATAAATGGGTGTGCCTAGACTCAATTAGCGAAATAGCCGAGGTGGTTTTAACGTCTGAAAAGGCCAAGACCAAAGACCCGCGCCAGGCTTATGGTGCCCTAATTGATCAAATGACGGCCCTAATTCGCAGCTTCCGCGACTTGCCCGTTAACGTCGTAATGACCGCCAAAATGGACCGCGTTAACGACGACCACAACAACACCCTCTTATTTATGCCATCAATGCCCGGCGCACGCCTGGCGCAATCGTTGGCGTATTACTTCGACGAAGTTTTTTGTTTGCGACTCACCAAAAACGCCGATGGCGTGACCGAGCGCAGCTTACAAACCTCGCGTGATATTCAGTACGAGGCCAAAGACCGTTCCGGCAAATTGGACCCCTACGAATACCCCACCCTGGCGAATATCGCCGCAAAAATCCGTAATTAAAAAAGGTAATCATTATGCAATTTAACTTTGACGCAACCGGCATTGATATGTCCGACGACCGCAGTTTCGAGCCTTTACCCAAGGGCAAATATAACGCCATGGTGGTTGAATCCACCCTAAAGGACACCAAGGCCGGCACCGGCAAGTTTATCGAATTGGTGTGCCAGATCATCGACGGCCAGTACATGAACCGCAAGATCTGGTGGCGTCTAAACATCGTTAACCCTAACAAGGTGGCCGAGGACATTGGCCGCAAAGACCTGGCAACGCTTATGGCTAACCTGGGCCTTGGCGCGCAAATGGGCGACACCCAGGAACTACACGGCAAGCCGTTTGTTATGGGTTTGAAGATTCGCCAATCTGAGGGTTATGAGCCATCCAATGACGTGACCTTTACCGCTGCTGTTTCTGGCCCTGTTGCTGCACCGGCAATGGCTCCACCAAATGGCCGCCCTCAACCTCAACAAACTGCGGCCGCTTCTGCGCCACCGTGGGGTTAAGAAAATGACCGCCATACCACCAGCGCATAACAGCACCGTCGAAACGATTTATCGTAAATATGAGACAAGCCACGTCGAATCAAGTCGCGCGCATTTAGGCGCATCCATGATCGGCCGCGAGTGCAACCGCGCCTTGTGGTATGGCTTCCGATGGGCCACTGTGCCCAGTTTCCCCGGCCGTGTGCTGCGCCTGTTCCAGCGTGGCCACGACGAGGAATTGTATTTTATTAAAGACTTGCTCGCCATTGGCGTACAAGTTTGGGCCGAGGACGACAACGGCAAGCAATTCGGCTGCACCTTCCACGGTGGCCATTTTGCCGGCTCATGTGACGGCGTAGCCAAAGGCTTGCCCGAATCACCAAACAAGCCGCACCTATTAGAATTTAAAACTCACAATCACAAATCGTTTGCGCTGCTCAAAAAGAACGGCGTGCGCGAATCTAAGCCCGAACACTATGCACAAATGCAAGTGTATATGCACGGCCTGGGGTTAACCCGCGCTATGTACATGGCTGTATGCAAGGACACCGACGAACTGTACACCGAGCGTTTCGAGTACAACGAAGACGACGCCCAAGACCTGGTAAAAAAGGCCGGTGACATTATCGCCACTGATACACCGCCACCTGGCATAAGCGCCAGGGCCGAGTTTTACAAGTGCAAATTCTGCGACCATGCCGACGTTTGCCACCGTGACGCATTGCCTAATGTTACGTGCCGAAGCTGTACCCATTCGTTTGCGGATATGAAAAATGGCGGCTGGAAATGCTGTTTCCACGACCGCGAAATTACCACCGAGCAACAACGCCAGGGCTGCGATAAGCACCTGTTTAACCACCACCTGGTCCCGCATGAACTGGTGGACATGGACCCGGTAAACAATCGCATTTTATACCGCACCGACAAAGGCGTGGAATTTTATAACGGCGAAAAGGGCGATAAATCCTACACCAGCGCAGAGATAAAAGCCGCGCCGGCCATGCTGGGCGACCCCGCCGCCGATAGTTTGCGCGCCGCATTCAATGGCGCATTTGTTGAGGACGAAAAGTAATGAGTAATTTTTTAGATATTTTTCTAGGCGTTTTCGTCGCCCTGGCGGGCAATGCTTTTATATTAATTTCAGCTAATCAAATGATATGGGGCGCGTAATGCCAATTATTTTGTGGACAAAAAACGAAGATGATTTTTTGCGCAAGAATTACGCAAACCTAACGTATGACGCCCTGGCCGATAAGTTGGATAGATCGCCCGCTGGCATTAAAGACCGCGCGCGCCGCATTGGCGTGAGCAAGCAACCGCCGCGCGTGCGTTGGTCTAATAAAGATCATCAATTTTTGCGTGAAAATTACCCGCTAATGCCGCTGGCAGAAATTGCGCAAAAACTAGGGCGCACCAGGGCGGCCGTCGCCACCCGTTACTCGTCTTTTTTTAAATATGAGCGTTTCGATATTCAATGTAACGATTTAAACGAAGCGCATTTTAACCCCTTTTTAACCGGAAAAATTGGAGCAAAACCTAATGTTTAATTCAACGTTTAATTTTCGAGTCGTGCGTAAATCTCGCGCCAAAATTGTTATTTATAAACGCCGTTTGCTTTGCTGTTGGACCCGCATTGGCACGGTCGAAACCATGAAAGACGCCGAGCGCATCATTGCTAAAACATTGGCCACCGCTAATGTCTAGGGCCGCGCCGAAGCTATGGAGCGAAGCGGAAACGCAATTTCTGGCAGATAACTACCATTTACAAACGGTGCGCGAAATTGCATTACAGCTAGGGCGCCCGGTGCAAGCCGTCATGTACAAAGCCACCACCATTGGTGTGTCGGACCTGGTAACGCAACGGCTATTGCGCTGCGGAAAACGTGACGAAGCATTGGCCAGACAACAAGCGGCGGGTAAATACTGCAAATTCATCACCACCCGCTTTGGCCATGAAACGCCAGGCTATATGCCGGCCTACGCCACCAGGTAGCACATCATGCAATTACGCGATTATCAGCAAGAAAGTATCGACGCGCTTTACCAATATTTTGGTGAGCACCAAGACGGCAACCCCCTGCTTGTTCTGCCTACGGCGGCGGGCAAGTCGGTTATTGCCGGCGAGTTTATTCGCGGCGTGGTACAGCATTGGCCCGGCCAGCGCGTGCTGCTGCTGACTCATGTAAAAGAGTTAATCGCGCAGAATTATGAAAAGTTAATGGCCCTATGGCCCGACGCACCGGCCGGCATTTATTCGGCTGGCCTCAAGCGACGTGACACCAAAAGCGCCATCTTATTTGCGGGTATTCAATCGGTACATAACCGCTGGGCTGAAATTGGCCACATTGACCTAATCCTAATTGATGAATGCCACCTGGTGCCTAAATCCGGCGCGGGTATGTACTTGCGTTTTTTGGCCGCCATGACCGTCATTAATCCGAAATTACGCGTGGTTGGTTTGACGGCAACGCCGTACCGGCTTAATTCCGGTTCACTAATCGAAGGTAAAGACCGCATTTTTACCGACATAGCTTTTGACGTGGACGTGCTGCGCCTGGTTAACGACGGCTATTTATCACCATTGGTGGCCAAGGCCATGGACAACGAATTGGATTTGTCTGGCGTCCACACCAGGGCCGGCGAATTTAAGGCCGACGAACTGGCAAAGCTCACCGATAGCGACGAATTAGCGCGCCGTGTATTGGTCGAGATATTGGCCTATGGAGCGCAGCGTAAAAGCTGGCTGATATTCTGTAGCGGTGTAAACCACGCCCTCAAAATGGCCGAGATTATTGCAGAATTTGACATTACGACCGCAACCATTACTGGCAAGACGCCAGGCGATGAACGCGACCAAATCCTGGCCGACTTCAAATCCGGCAAGATAAAATGCCTCACTAACTGCGACGTACTCACCACCGGCTTTGACGCACCGGCCACCGATATGCTGGTATTTTTACGCCCGACTCAATCGCCAGGCTTGTACGTGCAAATGTGCGGCCGTGGGATGCGCCTAGCCGACGGCAAAAAGGATTGCCTAGTCTTAGACTTTGGCGGCAACACGCAACGCCATGGCCCTATAAACGCGCTTAATCCACCAGCCGAGCCAAAGGCCAAGGGTAAAAACGCACAAGCGCCAACGCGCACTTGCCCGGCGTGCAAAACCATTATGGCGGCGTCGTGTACGGCGTGCCCGGATTGCGGCCACCTATTCCCCCGCGACATTACCCACGACGCCACGGCCAGCACCGCCGCACTGTTAGTGGATTTGGAAAAGATCACAATACCTAAAACAACCTGGCATAACGTCGAGCGTATGCACCTGGTGCGCCATAAGAAAATGGGCAAGCCCGATTCAGTGCGCGTCGCCTATGACACGGCCGGTGGCCGGTTTAATACCTGGGTTTGCCCGGAGCATGGCGGTTATGCCGCTGGCAAGGCTAAGGAATGGGTCGCGGCCCATTTGCCAGAACACGAACACGACGCCACCACAAACGAAATATTGGCCTGTGTGGCCGACACCAGGCAACCGCTTTCCATTTGCGTTAAGTCGGCCGGCCAGTATCCCAACATTACCCGATTTGATTTCGACGAAAGCCGTGGCGACGTTGCGGCCTATTTTTAACCCCAAAAGGAAATAACACCATGAGTAATGAACGTAAAAGATGGACCCTAAAAGAGAGCGACCGCGCCGTAGAATTGTTTGCTGCGGGTATCCCCTACCCCACCATTGGTGACGAACTAGGGCGCTCAATTAAGGCCGTAGAGCAGCACCTAAGCAAGCGCCGCTTGCAATCGGCCACGCTAACCAAAGGTGCGGCTAAAAAAACCAAAATGACCAAAATGACCAAACTGACCAAAGCGACCAAAATGGCCAAAGCGACCAAAACCGGCTTTTCTGTTTACGACTTCGCCGTGGGTGTTGTCATCGGTTTTTCGGCCTCGTCCGTCGCTGCTTCTTACTTGATCTAAATTGCTATTGAGAGCTAACACTATGACTAATAAATTAATGACCATTGCCGAGTATTTAAAAACCCGTTTTGAACCGGGTTCCGCGCCTAGCGTCTACACCATAAGGCGGTGGATAACTGCCGGTAAATTGGAGGCCGTCAAAATGGGCCGTGAGTATTATATTGTTACTGATAACAGCGTAAGCTATACTTACCAAGCACCACATAACGACTTGGTGAATAGGGTGCTAACTAATTGAGGTGAATATCATGCGCTATCGGGAAACAAAAGCCACGCAACGGTTGCCGGTCAACCTGTACGAAACCACCAATGGCAAGGGAAAAACGACCTATTACCGGTATAAACACCCCACCACAAAAAAGTTTCATGGCATGGGGTCCGACAAGCAACAAGCGGTGGCGGCCGCCAAGACCCTCAACGACAAACTGACCGGCGCAACCTCCCTGGTGGATTCGGTCTTGCATCCATCCACCAGCGTTGCGGCCTTGTGTGACGGCTACCTGGCCTATAAAAAGAACCTTACCGGCAAAAAAGCCCTGACCAAAGCGTCCATTAATGAAATACGCGGCGCACATAAAAAGATCAAGGCGTATTTTGACGGCTGGAGTTGTCGCCAGTTAACCACCCTGGCCATTTCGCAATTTCTCGACGGCATTTATGACCCCGAAGAAAACGACGGCCATGCGCGTGAGCGCGACAAGACCCGAAAACAATTTGTCGCCACCATAGGCTACGGTCAAACCAAAGGTGAACTTGACACCAACCCTGCCAGCCCATGCTTAAAGATCGGCAAAGCGCCCGAAGTCAAACGCCACACGCAAGACGGCTGGAAAGCCATTTACAATGCCGCCGAGCCATGGATGCAAAAAGCCATGGACCTTTGCATGTTGACGACCCAACGCCGTGGTGACATTTGCAATATGAAAAAGGCCGACATTAAAGACGGCGTATTGTACGTGGTGCAAGAAAAAACGCACAAATATGACACAGGTTATTTGGCTATAAAAGTGACTGACGAATTAAACGAGGCGTTAACCCGCCCCCTTGGAAAAGATCGCGTCAATATCGTATCGCCGTACATCATCCACCGTAAACCGACCCGCCACACGGCGCGGCAAAAAGCCTCTGGCCAGCATTTCAGCTACATTAACAAAGACTACCTTACCAAAGAGTTTAAACGCCTACGTGACGACGTGACGGGTATTTATGACGATATCCCCCTAGTGAATCGGCCCGGCTTTCACCAAGGGCGTGCATTAGCCATTTATGAGCATGAAAACCAAGGGTGTGCGCCACAAGAATTGGCCGGCCACTCCAGCAAGGCCATGACCGATAACTACGCGGCGCGGCATGAGGACATTAAGTGGGTGGATGCTGATTTGGGTGGGTTTAGCCTGGCTAAATTCATGGGATGATAGTTAAAAACTAGCCTGGGCCGCCTTAATCGGTGGCCTTTTTTTTTGGCCTGGGTTTTGCAACTTTATTGCAACCTTTTTGCAACCTCAAATCGCAGACATAAAAAAAGACCCGTAAGGTCTTGATATGGTAGGCGTTTTTGGCACGCCCTGCAGGATTCGAACCCGCGACCTACGGCTTAGAAGGCACGGCCATCATAACGCGTAAGGTATTGATTGTAAAGGCATTAGCCAATCAATCAATGGGGTTAAAAGCGAGTAACACATAGCAATAAAAACAACCACTTAGCACCCTGTTTTGCAACCGTGCTGGGTGGTGCTTGTTACTGCTGGGCGCATTCTAAAGACCGGCGTGCCCTATGTCAACGGCAAAAAAATATATTTATTTTTGGGTGGCTTTTTTGCTAAACAACGATGTTAGCTTTTGATAACCAACCGACGCGGCAACCAGCACGGCCAAGCCCTGCTTGTACCAATCGGGCATCGTGTCTAAAACAATAAACCCCTGTTCTACAAACGGCACCGCTGGTGGCACAAATGCCAACACCAATGGAATGGAAAACAGCAAAGTAAACCATTCGTCCTTCCACGATTCGCCGCTGTTCTTTGCGTGGATTTCGTCCCATGTGCCGCCCTGGCGCAAACGCTCTTGCACAACCGCATTGCGGCCTTGAATTTCTGCGCGTTTATTTTCTGCCTTTCCGTGCAACCATTCGCTGCCGACGCCAATAATTGATTTAAGAATGCCTAACATTTACGCCTCCTGTTCTAACTCGAAATGTGGATAATCCGGGAAACCACGCCACTTGCCGCCCCACTTCAATGGGTATCCAAGCTCCGCAGCGGCCTCTAGCATGGCGCAAGCTACCAGGGCTAAGTCAGCCTTACCCCACAATGCGCGCTTGTTATACCCATACAAATCGACCGCCAGGCCGCTTTGGTGATTGCTTAATACCTCGTACCCGTCGCACTTGCTTTTCCCTTCCAGGTAAAGCGCGTTTTGTTCTTCCGCATCACGTCGGCCCGACGCCACACCGAAGTCGGTTAAGCTAATTTTTAACGCCAGGTTAATGATTTCCACCAATCTATGGTCTACGCCATTTAACCTGGCTCGGCCGGTGCTGCTTAATTGATAGGTCATGCGCCCAACCATTTCGACAAATACGAGGTGCCTACGCCACCCAGGGCCATAGATAAAAGCATCGCCCCGGCTAAAAACCCTTTGCCCTTGGCAAGCTGTTTATCCATTTCAGACACCCGCGCCTCCAATTTTTCAGCGGTGCGCGTTAAATACACAACGTCGGCGCTTAGTTGCTCGACCAATCCAACTAACTTACCCGCTTCAAAATCGGTCATTTCAGACATTGGTTACTCCTTATTAAAAAACGCTTTAATTTTCTCGCGGTAAATCCAAGCCACGAATGCCACGAAAATAACGAGGCCGATTATTTTTTCAGTCATTTTATTCCCCTTATGGTTTAGGATACTTATCCTTAATGACTTTTATATCCGCTTTCCAAGCGTCTAAGCCATTGTGATAAATATTATCTAACTGCTCGGCTAGTGCTGGATATTCAGATAGACGACCATCAAGCCACGCTCTAGCTTCTTGCTCGGCTTGTGCTGCTGCGCTGTCTGCAATTCGCTGGTTGTTTTCTTCTTCGGTTAGCTCAATGCGCTCACCATTGACTAATTTAAATACGTTTGTACTCATTTTGTGTTCTCCAATTTAATTTAAGCCATATAGGATAAAATTACCGGCCTCAAAGTTATTTCCTTGGGAACCCATTAATTTGATTTTGCCAATCGTGTCGGTTGATGATGGTGACTCAAATCCTAATATGGCGTTTGTGATACCCACTGATAAGCTTGTATCATCCATCAGGTTATCTCGTATCTGGAGTGTTGGCATACCTGTCGTGTTGAAGATGGTTATTTCACCAAAGTTTGAGCCGTTAGAAGAATCCACCCTAGTTCCGGGCCACATTTCGAGTTTGGTTCCAGTGTTTGCGTACACCGCATTCTGGTTTGCGGAGTGAGTGCCACCAAAGCGATGCTGGTGAAACTTTAGCGTTTCAGAATACGAGCCAGAACCGACTGTAATGTCCATTGCAAACGAGTTATCGTTGGAACCCCAATTGCATCCCCAATAGAGAATTTTATATACCGAGTAACCTGATAGTGTGTATTCTATTTGGGCAACTGCGGTTGATACTGTTGACGATGAAATTTCAGCCCAAGCACCACCGCCACCGCCACTGCTGGGTAGATTTGTGAGTGCCGAACCATCCACCGCTGGCAGCTTTGCCGAAGCGTCTAGCTTGACGATTTGGTTAGCACTGGTGCCAATGCCGTTGGTTGCAAGCGTGGTCAAATCCGCATCTGCGGCTTGCCAACCAGCGCGTGGGATTTCGACACCCGCATTCCCTGAACCATCTTCGGCGGTTAACGTGACTGAGCCACTTGCCGTTTCAATTTTAATACCCATTTTTTTCTCCTACAATTGCGCTTGCGCGGCCCAATTTTTAATTAATAAATCGCTGGATGACGGAATGGTCAACGTCACGCCTGACTCAATTATTAAATTTTTACCCGTCAAATATTCAGTATCCGCATCAAGCACTTTACTTGCTGTGATTGTCTCGCTTTTATACGTCACAATAGACTGATCTGCTTGCCCAGCCGTCCAAGTCTGAACTGCCGCATCCCCCGAAGAAAAGGCCGAGGCTGTGGTTGATTCTTGCCCACGACTCACACCCGTTAGCGTCCAGTAAGTCGAGTTATCTGTGCGCCCTGTATAGCTCACAATCTCAATTTGAGTGGGGCTTGATAGGCTATCCATTAACGTCAATTTGCCACTTGCTGGCGGGTCGTTAAATGGCGCTACGGCTTTCACCACTTGCACACTGGTCGCGCTGCTTGTGATCGCAGCGTTAAGCGTGATTTTGACGTTATTAACAAAGCTCATAATTCAGCCACCACTATTTTAAATTCAAACTCTTTCGTCCTGCCGCCCGTAGTCACCACGGTCAACGTAATTTGATATTCTGTGCCATTGGCCCCGCCGCTAGCCCATACTTTTGGCTCGCTGGTCGTGCCGTTGGTGACTGAAATCGTGAGGCCACTAGGCGATACTGCCGCCGTTGCGCTGCTAACCGTGTCGCCACTCGCCATCCATTTAGTTAAATCAACGGTATAATCAAGTACATCATTCGGTTGCTTGGTAAATCTATCCATTATGCGGCCCTCTTAAATTCTGCGGCGCGGTCATGGGCGCTGGTTGTAAAATTTCTGTCTGAAACTAGCGACATAATTCGGGCCTCATTGTGTTCTGATAGTCGGTTTTCGTTTGTTGCAACGATTGATCTGGTGCTGGAATTGACCGCTAACAATCGGTCATCAACTGCATTAATTGACCGCGTATCCGTTGGCGTTATAATCCTACGCTCTGCGCCAATAACAACGCTGTAGCTAACGTGCGCGGATACAGTGTTAGTGTCTGCGCGAGGCGTGATTGTACGGTTACTGATCGCCGCAATATGGTCATTAACCAAAACAAACGCTGTAGTGGTTGAGCTAAAGCCTGACACTGCCCCATTGATCGGCGCAACCTTATAACCTGTCGCACTAATATCAATATTGCCGTCAATTGCTGCGCCAGTTATTGCAGTGCGGCGCACATCACTTGAAACGTCACCAGAGGCCACTATCTGCCCATTAAGGCTGACCAATCTAATGCCTTGCGATTGTGCTCCTGCGCTGCCAGAGATTGCACCAGACACGATTTTGACGCGCTGCGCTGTGGCCGTGGCGACTACTTCACTTGTAATAGAGCCATTGCTGTACAAGGTTGCCGCGCCGCTTGCTTGCGTGATCGCATCGCCGCTAATTGAGCCGGTGACATTTGCAGTGCGGTTGACTGTTGCGCTTATTACTGCGCTGCAATTTATGGCGCTGCTTATGTTTGCTAATCGCGTGGCATTTGCATTTGCGATTGTGGTGGCTGTGATTGCTGCGCTTGCGGCTATGCCTCGGTTGCCAGCCGCGCTTATTGCTGCGCTGCCATCTATTTCAGCACTAATAAATGCGGCTAAACCAATGGTGGCGCTTATCTGGCCTGTCGCCGTGATATTGGCAATAAACGGCACTTGACGTTGGGCGGTTGCCGTAACTTCGGCGCTAGTTAAAATGCTGGCCGTGGCTATTCTTTCAGCAAGCCCGTTAGCAGTAGTGCTGCCAGAGGCACTTATTGCGGCGCTTAAATATGCTCTGCGTTGCCCTGCCGTGGCCGTTGCACCATAAACATTGATGGAACCATTAAGCTGTGCAACTTTATAACCGCTTGCCCCAATGCTGCCTGTGGAAATTACTTCTGCGCTGCTTATCGCAGTGCGTAGCAAGTCGCCAGAAACACTACTAGAGCCTGTTATTTGCCCGTCAAGACCAACAACTCTAATACCGCTTGCTTGTGTTGCCGAGGTGCCAGAAACGCTGGCCATAATGGTCGTGGCTTTATAACTTGAGCCGCTAACACTTACTGCACCACTAACTGCCGCCGTAGCGTGAACCCTGCGCTGTCCTGCGCTAACTGTGGCCCCGTAGACCTCAACCGATGCGGTGATAAACTTAACCGCTTGCGCTTGCGCAATGAGCGAAGTTAGGCCCGAAGTTGAGGCGGTTATATAGTGAGTTGCCCCGCCAGACGAGGCCGCGCCGCTACTTTCAGCAATGCCGCTCGGATAACCGCCAAGGCCAACGCCATTAAACCAGCCACTATTAATCCCAGCCGCGCTCTCTGTCGCAGACTCGGCGGGATAACCCCCAAGTGCGTGACTGTTTAGCGCGTCAAAATTCATTAGCTAAGAGTGACCGAAATGCCACCACTAGCAACCGACATTACATCATCGGCTGATAGCGTTTTGCTGGCATCTAGTGGCGTGTGGTACAACAAATTGCCAGAGCTGGATGCGTCAAAAATGCCGATGTGGGTAATGGTTACATTGCTGCCAACCACGGCTGGGAATGTAATTGTGCCGCTTGACGAAACCGAGCCGTTGCTGATCGTGCCAAACGCCATGGTTTGACGGGCATAGCCTGTCCAACTACATTCTGTGCCACTTCCCGCGTCTGTTGGGTC
>ENA-OSET01002186-OSET01002186.1-sediment-metagenome-genome-assembly--contig:-NODE-2186-length-19155-cov-14.739805_pt1 | contig 19155 bp, 22 predicted proteins | sample MGYA00237882_ERZ534229 | MGnify/ENA primary metagenome ERZ534229 (study PRJEB26408, sample SAMN06266212) | sediment metagenome | isolation source: Hudson Canyon methane seep mesocosm | place... | reverse complement strand
GGGTGGGCAGTGCCCACCCTACTGTCTGTGGATATTTATTACCCACCCGTCGCACTCATATGCCTTAAAATAATGGGCTGCTCTGTCAAATCAAACTCATGTTTTTCTGGTTTAATCTTCATTGCCTCAATAATGGTTTGTTTGAGCTTATCCATATTACCTGGGTTGGCTCTAATCACTTTTTTCAGATCAACCGAATGTTCATTTCCCAGACAAAGTAATAATCGCCCTTCCGCGGTTAATCTGACTCGATTACAGGTACTGCAAAAATTAGCACTGTGGGGGGAGATAAAACCTACCCTGGTTTGAGTGCCAGCCACTTTATGATAAACAGATGGGCCACCCGTATTATCTGCAACAGTTTGTAATTCAAAGTGTTCTTCTAAATCGGCTTTAATAGCATCACTGGAATAATAAACTTCAGCTCGGTCATGGCTACTGACCACACCCAGCGGCATTTCTTCTATAAAACTGATATCAATTTCATTATCGACGGCAAATTGTACCAAATCAATTATTTCTAAATGATTACGATTTTTTAAAATAACCGCATTGATTTTAATTCTCTCAAAACCTGCCTGTTTAGCAGCCTGAATCCCTTTCACTACCTTATCCAGATCACCTGTTCGGGTGATTTCTTTAAATTTAACTGGATCCAGCGTATCCAGACTGATATTAATTCTTTTAACACCTGCACTTTTTAATGAGTCGGCCATTTCTTCCAGTTTTGAGGCATTGGTCGAAAGTACCAGTTCATTTAGCGATTCTATTTGTCCAATTGATTCGAATAAGCCCAACACCCCACGACGAACTAATGGCTCACCACCCGTTATACGTATTTTTATAACGCCCAATTCGGCAAAAGCACGCGCTATATATTCTATTTCTTCTAAAGTTAAAATTTGCGCACGCGGCAAGAAAGTCATTTCTTCCGACATACAATATTGGCACCGAAAGTCACATCGGTCTGTGATGGATATACGTAGATAATCAACTGTTCTGCCAAAACGGTCAACCAACTGCGATTTTTCTGGGGAATCACTCATAAAAAGCACTTAAAACTAAACTATTTGCCAGATTTTACCATAATTTAACAATCATTCTCGCATCTACTCTCTTTAGTTTAGTATCAGTCCTTACTTAAACTCGATATTCCCCTTAGGAACGTGCATGAAACAACTTCCCGATTTCTAACGGGTCTTTTTACTCCAGCTGGAATGATCTCATTCCACCTGAAGCAAAAATCCAGCGTTATAATGTCGGGAGCTTATTCCATACACGGTCCTTAATGAGATCAAAAGCTTGAGCAACCATAAATTCACCTGATTACGTATGAGCCTCAGCCATTTTAAAACAATAGTAAGACATAAATAGCTTCTCCGTGTACTTCGTGGTTGATATCTCATTAATAAGTTAGAATTGATTGTTCAACTGAGGTTTTCCAGATACGTAGAGTCCTAGCATGCTACGTCTATACAAAATATCTGACGCTAGGTTTTTAAACAAAAAGAGACAGGCTTAGGGTCGAGTCTCAGATATTTTAGAGCAGCAGTAATGCAAGCTTCACACTCCACCTCGGTAAAGAATGTCTTGATCCAGACATGGAAGGCTTGTATAAAAAGGCTGAAGCTTGTGGGTAATCAGCATTTTAAACCGTGGCGGACACCCCGCTACGAGCAATCATTAATACCAAGTCAATCGTCATACTGGCAGGGATCGCCAGTATCCAGAGCACAGGGATGTGATTCGGTAACTCAACAATGCCCCCCCGTTAACATCCTTGTCACTGGATCTCGGCATCCATGCCAAGATGACGCTTTCTGAGGGAAGGGCTTAGTATAACAATAAGTACAATTAACCTTTGTTACTTAGAAGGTAGGTAAATATAAACATTTTCTGTTATTCAACTCAGTAGGGGTCTCCAGGCCGCGATTGTTCTTGATATCTTGGCGGTCGCGGCCTAGAGACCCCTCCTACTAGAATATTTGTATAGATAGCTATGCTATTCAACAAGAACAGCCTTCAATCTCAATAGCCACATGTACTTCGTGGTTAAAACAATATTTTCACAGCTGAAAAGTAACTAACAAAGGCTATGCGCAAACGTATCAAAAAATATTTATTAATTTTTTTCGGCCTGCTTTTTATTGTGCTAGGTGTTATTGGGGCCGTGCTACCTATCTTACCTACCACACCTTTTTTAATACTTGCACTCGCCTGCTTTGCTAATAGCTCCCCCCGATTTCATCAAAGACTGCTAAATAACCCCTGGTTTGGAAGCGCTTTACAACAATGGGAACAAAACCGTAGCATTAGCCGAAATTCCAAGAGCAAAGCCATATTACTAATAATACTCAGCTTTGCAATATCAATAACAGTATTACATGGCCGGCTCTATCTTCAACTCGGCTTATTGCTATTGGGCTGTATATTGTTAATTTTTATCTGGCGAATCAAAGAAGCCGAAATGATAGCTGTAACTATTACTGATAAAAAAAGCTAATTAAAAAATATTTCCTGATAGAAACAATCTACAAAAAATTTGATTTATGAGATAAATTAGCCTAATTATTTATCTCATCCACTATTGCACAAATCATTAACTGGCTGGTTCTTGCCCCCGCGTCAATATGTCCTATACTTTTTTCTTCTAAATAAGATGCCCGCCCTTTTGTGGCGATCATATCTCTGGTTGACTCCATTCCATCAATAGCGACCTGATTAATGCTATTTATATCTACACCTTGTAACATGCTTTCTGCCACAGGTATCAATACATCAAGCATGGTTTTTTCACCCGCTTCAGACTTGCCTCTTTTTTTAACCGCCTCCACGCCTTGAGAAAAAACATCAGCCCAAACCTGCTGATTAAATTCATTTTTATCAGCCATGGCTTTACTCATACTGATAAATAAAGTGCCAAACAATGACCCTGACGCCCCTCCCATCGTTGATAACAAAGTCATCCCAACTTTTTGAATCGCGGCAGGCCATTCTAGCTGAGCAATTTCATCAGCTTGCTGAACCAATGCATCAAGCCCTCTTTGTAAATTAGTGACATGATCACCATCCCCTATAGCCTGATCCAAGGCAGTCACTTCCTCTGCATTTTGTTCTATTGTTGAGGCTACAGCCTTAATCAAAGCGGGTAATATTTTGGGCATCGTTGTCATATCAATATCCTATTCAGTCTTAAATTAAACTCACTATATCGCATTTTACAAAGATACAAGATTAACTATCAACACAAAAGCACTAAGCTTGTGATAATATTCAGATAAGTGGTTCTGCATCGACTAAATGCGATTCAGTAGCATAATAACTATAATAAATTTTGAGGATACTTGTATGGAAATTCTAATCGTTATTGTTTTAGCTTTATTAGTGTATGTACTTATGCCATTAAAAGGCGACAAAAACTCAAACGAAATACCTGAAACACCAGCTGAAGCAGAACAAGACTATGACAGAGCTGCGCAGCAAGCACAAGAGATCAGAGAACAGCAGCTCGCCCAGGAAGAAATGGAAGTTCAGCAACATAGAGCCAACAGAATTGCTCAGGAAGAATTAAGTAACCGAGAATCCATTATCAATCAAACAGAGCGGGATTTACGCTTTTTACAAGGCGATCTATCAGAACAAGCTGAGAGATTATCTGAAGATAAAACAGTCACACAACAGACCCAGCAAGAGCTTGAAAATCTGCAACAAAAACTCGCTGAAGAAGAACGTAATGCCAGACAAATACAGCAAGACCTAGAGTATAAAGAATCACAATTATCTCGCCAACAAGCAGAGCTAAACGAGCAACAACAATCACTTGCTCAGCAGGCGGAACAAATTACCCAACAAGAACAACAAGCACGATCAGCTCAATACGAATTGGAAAGCAAGGCTGAAGAGCTTGCCAGAAAAGAACGCGAGCTACAATACGCCCAACAAGAATTAGAGCAAAAACTGGAACAAGAAAGACTTCAGCAAGAACGTATCGAACAAGAAAGACTGGAACAGCAAAGGCTTGAACAAGAACGTGTCGAACAAGAAAGACTAGAACAGCAAAGGCTTGAGCAAGAACGTGCCGAGCAAGAAAGACTAGAACAGCAAAGAATTGAGCAGGAACGTGCCGAGCAAGAAAGGCTGGAACAGCAAAGACTTGAGCAAGAACGTGCCGAGCAAGAAAGACTAGAACAGCAAAGACTTGAGCAGGAACGTGCTGAGCAAGAAAGGCTGGAACAGCAAAGACTTGAGCAGGAACGTGCTGAGCAAGAAAGACTAGAACAGCAAAGACTTGAGCAGGAACGTGCTGAGCAAGAAAGACTAGAACAGCAAAGACTTGAGCAGGAACGTGCCGAACAAGAAAGAGTAGAGCAAGAAAATACTGAAGCAGCAATAGCTGCCGAAGAAGCTGCAGCACCTATTTCTGAAGAACAAATTGCTTTAATCCAGTCCACCTGGAGTATGGTTGTTCCAGTTAAAGATCAAACCGCTGAATTATTCTATCGTAAACTATTTCAGATGGACCCTGAGGTAAAAGCTTTATTTAAGGGGGATATGAAAGCACAAGGTGACAAACTGGTTATGTCAATCAACCTTGTTGTTAACTCCCTTAACAACCTGGACCATGTCGTTCCAGCCCTGCAAGAAATGGGCAGACGCCATGTTGATTATGGTGTACAAGCCGAACATTACAATACAGTTGGTGCAGCATTACTATGGACTTTGGAACAAGGGCTTGGCGATGATTTCACTGCTGAAGTAAAAGAAGCCTGGACCATAGCTTATGGTCTTATTTCTTCGACCATGATAAACGCAGCTGCTTACTAAGCATCAAGATATGAAATGTTTCGCATGCCTGTCATGCGAAACATTACTCCCCCTCAAGACTCCCTCTATTCTTAACTCATATGCTCCCGCAACAATCATTTATCACGGATAGCCTGACACATCATGTGCCTACAGCATTAAAAAATATACGCTGAATAGAGAGTACAATTCCAAGTATAATACCAACTAAAATAGTATCCTTTTAAAAACATCTATTTAGACTGTCATTTCATTATTCGAAAACACATGAAAAATCAAGATACATTCAAACCTTGTGATTTAGTTATTTATGGCGCACTGGGCGACTTATCAACTCGCAAACTTATTTCTTCTTTATACCGTCTTGAAAAAGCCGGGTTAATTGAAGATGATACCCGTATTACAGGGGTCGACTTACATGCTAAAACTGATGCCGAATTTATTGAAGCAGCTGAAAAAAGCTTACAGAATTTTTTAAATGAGCCCATAGACAATACTCTCTGGGCTAAATTTTCTGCCAGGCTATGTTATTTACAGATTGATCTAACTGAAATGGGGCAGTACCAAAAACTAAGAGCAGTGGTTGATGGCGAAAAAAGAGTATTAATCAATTATTTTTCAGTTGCTCCCTTCCTGTTTAAACACATCTGCCAGGGACTTAATCAGTCTGGTATATTAACCAAAGAATCTAAAGTGGTTATGGAAAAACCACTGGGCCACGACCTTCAATCATCGCAAGATATTAACAATGCTTTTGCTGAAGTATTCAATGAAGATCAAATCTTTCGTATAGACCATTATCTGGGTAAAGAAACGGTTCTTAATTTGCTGGCCTTGCGTTTTGCCAATTCCATTTTCACCAGCAATTGGGATCATAATACTATTGATTCTATCCAGATTACCGTTGCGGAAGAAGTCGGTATTGAAGGTCGCTGGGGATACTTTGATCATACCGGACAAACCCGCGATATGTTGCAAAATCACTTATTACAGATTTTGACTTTCATTGCCATGGAACCCCCTGTCAATCTTGAAGCCAAAAGCATCCGTAGAGAAAAGGTAAAAGTGCTAGAAGCTTTACGGCCCATTACGGCTGAAAATGTTGCGGAAAAAACTGTCCGCGGCCAATATGCTTCAGGTTTTCTAAATGGTGCAGCAGTACCAGGTTATCTGGAAGAAGAAGGTGCTAACACCGACAGCTCCACAGAAAGTTTTGTTGCTTTGCGTGCAGATATAGATAACTGGCGCTGGGCTGACGTACCCTTCTATTTACGTACCGGCAAACGTATGCAAGGTAAACGTACCGAGATCGTCATCAACTTTAAACAATTACCGCATAATATCTTTAAAGACAGTTTTCAGGATTTACCTGCAAACAAACTAATTATCCATTTGCAAAACCAGGAAGGTGTTGAGGTACAAATGCTTAATAAGGTGCCTTCTATAGACGGCAATATTAAACTGCAAAAAACTAAACTTGATTTAAGTTTTTCAGAAAAACAGCAAGAAAAAACTGTTTTTGGCGGTTATGAACGATTAATTCTAGAAGCCATGCGTGGTAATCCAACTCTTTTTTTAAGCCGGGAAGAAATTGAACAAGCCTGGACCTGGATAGACTCTATTCAGGATGCCTGGGCACATCAGAATGAATCCCCAAAACCTTATCCTGCTGGTAGCTGGGGACCTGTTGCATCGGTTGCCTTATTGGCACGCGATGGCAGAGACTGGGAAGAATAAGCTCACTGCCATTAAGTTAAGTAATAAAAAATTAAACTGTTATATTGTAGCTTGGGTTAGATTTTTTTTGTGTGACAAAAAACGTAAGCCGACAAAAGCATCGCATTATCGCCAAATGTCGGGTTACCTTATCTCGCTACGCTCAATAAGCTAACCCAAGCTACTAAAATAATACTTTGATTCATAATTAAACAAAATACTTGCCCCCTGAAAACGAATTTTCAGATCTAAACTGGAGCCATTATGCACCCTATTGTAGAAAAAGTGACTCAAGATGTTATCGAGCGCAGTCACACCTCTAGAACAGCTTACCTTAAATATATTGACGGTCTTGCCAAAGAAGGCCCTAATCGTTCAAAGCTGGCTTGCGGCAATCTGGCCCATGGTTTTGCCGCCTGTTCTGCTGAGGAAAAAGCGGATTTAACAGGTGAAAGCAAAGCAAATATCGCTATTATTACTTCTTATAACGATATGTTATCCGCCCATCAGCCGTATAAAGACGCACCTGACCTGATTAAAGCCGCCGTTGCAAAAGCCGGTGGTGTTGCTCAGGTTGCGGGCGGTGTACCTGCCATGTGTGATGGAATTACCCAAGGCCAGCCAGGGATGGAAATGTCTTTGTTTAGTCGTGACTTAATCGCCATGACTACAGCCATTGGCATGAGCCACAATATGTTTGATGGTGCCATGTATCTTGGGGTTTGTGACAAAATTGTCCCAGGCTTATTAATCGGAGCATTAAGCTTTGGTCATTTGCCCTCAATCTTTGTACCAGCAGGACCTATGCCTAGCGGTATCACCAACAAAGAAAAAGCGCGTGCGCGTCAGGCCTATGCTGTGGGCAAAATTGGCCGTAAAGAACTATTAGAATCAGAATCTGCCTCTTACCATGCACCCGGCACCTGTACTTTCTATGGTACGGCGAATAGTAACCAGATGATGATGGAAATCATGGGCTTGCATCTACCAGGCAGTTCTTTTGTTAATCCTTACACGCCTCTAAGGGATGAGCTAACTGAACAAGCCGCCAGACAAGTATTGAAATTTACCGCATTAGGTGATGATTATCGTCCTATTGCCCATATGGTTAGTGAAAAAGCTATTATCAATGCAGTTATCGGCTTATTGGCAACGGGTGGCTCAACGAACCATACTATGCATTTAATCGCCATAGCCAGGGCATCTGGAATCACTTTAAACTGGGATGATTTTGACAATCTATCCAAGGCTATCCCACAATTAACCAAAATTTATCCAAACGGCCCCGCCGATGTGAATCATTTTCATGCAGCCGGTGGTATGGGTGTGTTAATTGCCGAGTTGCTAAAAAATGGCTTATTACACGAAGATATCCTGACTGTTGCTGACACTAAAGGCATGAACAGTTATACCGAAGAACCTAAATTATACGATGACAAACTGGTTTGGGAGCCTTGCCCTGAAACCTCTTTAGATAAAGAAGTCCTTGCCACAGTCGAAAAACCATTCGCCGCTGGCGGTGGTTTGCATGTAATGAAAGGTAATTTAGGCCGGGGCGTATCGAAACTATCTGCTGTCTCTAAAGAGCATCAAATTGTTGAAGCACCGGCAGTAGTCTTCGATGATCAGGAAGACTTTATGACCGCTTTCCAACGCGGCGAACTGGAAAAAGACTTTGTTGCGGTTATTCGCTTCCAGGGCCCAAGAGCCAACGGTATGCCAGAGTTGCATAAGTTGACACCGCCATTAGGTGTACTACAAGATAAAGGCTTTAAAGTTGCTTTAGTCACTGACGGTCGAATGTCTGGCGCATCGGGTAAAGTCCCTTCTGCCATTCACTTATGTCCAGAATGTGAAATGGGCGGCCCACTAGCCAAAGTACAAGATGGCGATATCATTTCCCTTAACCTGCAAACAGGCGATGTAAATGCCTTGGTTGAGACCGCTGAATTTGATAAACGAGTCGCTATTCCAAACCGTGCTAATAACCATCATTATGGTCAAGGCCGTGAAATGTTTGGTGGCTTCAGATTAGGTGCATCGACTGCTGAAACAGGGGCTTCTAACTTATTCCCTGTGGACTAAACATACTCCGGAAGGTGTAATCGACAACTTTGGGGCGCAGTCCTTTAGGCTGCTTTTTAAAATGCAGGCTAAAGACCTGCGCCCCGGTTAATTGTTCAAGTTATTTCGTGCACCTTCCTACCTGGACCACCTGGGCTCCAACGCACTGGCCTAAAGCCTATTTATTGTCGGGTTACGCTATCGCTTACCCAACTTACCCAATATAGAGATACAAAATGACAGCTATTAAAGACATCATGAACACATCACCTGTAATTCCGGTGATGGTTATTAACAAACTTGAACATGCTGTGCCATTGGCAAATGCACTGGTTGAAGGTGGCTTGAAGGTTTTAGAAATCACCTTACGTACCCCTGTTGCATTAGAAGCAATTAAAAAAATTAAAGCAGAAGTACCTGATGCAATCGTGGGTGCAGGTACTGTGATCAATTTAGAAACATTAAATCAGGTTATAGAAGCAGGTGCTGAATTTATCGTTAGCCCTGGTGTAACTGATACGGTGATTGATGCTGCTTTAGCATCAGGTGTCCCCATTCTTCCAGGTGTTATTACACCGAGCGAAGTGATGAACCTACTTGAAAAAGGCATCACTGAAATGAAGTTTTTTCCAGCTGAAGCGGCTGGCGGAATTCCTATGGTGAAATCAATTGGAGCCCCATTACCTCAAGTGACTTTTTGTCCTACTGGTGGCGTTAGCCCAAAAAATGCAGCTGCTTATCTATCCTTACCGAATGTTGCTTGCGTAGGTGGCTCATGGATGGCTCCAGCTGATCTTGTTGATGCTGAAAACTGGGATGAGATTAAACGCTTAACGGTTGAAGCGATTAGTATTGCGACAGGAAAATAAAGCTATCTAGCAACTTAGAGCCCCAACTTCAAAAAAAGGGAAAGTTAATCGCTTTCCCTTTTTTAGTTCGCATCAGAAAAAAATCAGTTTACTCACCTTGCTGACTCTAGGTTAAGACTTAACAGGACTAGATAACAACACCTTATCCTTGCTTATATTATTTTTAAATCGTTCGGGAACGTCATCCCAACTAAATCAAGATCTGAATAGGCTGAGGCAGTCCCTTTTACCCTTGCCCCATATCCAAACCTCTGTATTCGGTAGATACTGTTAAAAATCCATCAGGAAGTGATTTGGTTTCTAAATCTTTTGTTTTATTATTTACTCCTGATTCTTCCAGAAGTTTTTCATTATGTCTGGATTTTTTCAGCATAAAGAATAAAAGTTACAAGCCACAAAGCCAAGGTATTATTAGAATTTCCAGAACGTCGCGTTTTTAAAAACATGTTCCATTAGTTGTACGTGTTATGCTTCATTGTTATAATTACTCCCAAATTAATCATGCGAGATAAAGATGCAAATTATTTCATTTACAGAAGCAAGAAATGGTCTTAAATCCGTTTTAGATAGAGTTGTTAATGATGCTGATTGTACGGTTATAACAAGGAGAGATAGTGAGGATGCTGTTGTGATGTCACTAGACTATTACGATAGCTTAATGGAGACTGTTTATTTATTAAAATCGCCTGCAAATGCAGAGCATCTTCGCAAATCTATTGAACAGTTCAATCAAGGAAACGTGCAAGAAAAAGAACTGATAAATGAGTAGATGTTTAGCCTGGACAGATGAAGCTTGGTCTGACTATTTGTATTGGCAAGCTCAAGATAAAAAAACACTTAAACGCATTAACAGATTAATTGAAGCTGTGAAACGTCAAGCATTTGAGGGTATTGGTAAGCCTGAGCCTTTAAAAGAAAATTTATCAGGATTTTGGTCTCGTAGAATAGATGATACACATCGGCTTATTTATGCTATTACAGAAACACACCTTACAATTATTTCATGTCGGTATCATTATTCACAAAAAGGTTCCTGATTACCCATAATCTTCAGCCAATTTCCATAGACAGTATTGGCTGCTGATAACGAACAATGCAGGAATGATTTCCAGGACAACTCTGATGTAGGAGCGTCCGCCCTCGGCGCGAATATAACAGGCTCTTGCTTTAGATCAAAAGCTCTATTTAAAATCGCGCCGAGGGCGGACGCTCCTACCTGTTACCCATTCAAATTAAAGGACTACACAGTGGCGGAAAGTGATGGGTAATCAGGAAAAACATTAAATTTATCAACACCAAATGCTATAGTACCCACTTAAGTACCCACAAAGGTAAATAACTATGCAAATGGCAGGCATCAAAGAAATAAAAGCAAATCCTGGCCTTATTAGCAAGACTATTGAAGACCATCAATACTTACTTATTTCAAAAAGAGGTAAACCTATTGCGATTGCAACAGCCCTGGATGACAAGGTATTTGATATAGGTCTAAAGAAATGGATTCTGATCCAGGCCTTTAAAACAGGCGATCTTTCCTTAGGTCAACTATCTCGCTCACTAGATAAAACTTATACAGAAACAAGCAAACTGCTAGACCTGCTAAATATCCCCTTACTCGACTATGCTTTAGATGATGAAATGGATACCATTGATAGCCTATCATGAAGAAAAGCACAATAATCAGCGACACTTCAAGCTTGATTATTCTTGCTAAACTTAATCGTTTTGCATTACTTGAGCATTTATTTGAAAAAGTATTCATTCCTAAAAGAGTAATACAAGAATTAGCCACCAAAGAAGATGAAACTCACCAGTCAATAATAAACCACCCTCTATTTGAAATAACCGAATGCAAAGATACCGAATTATTAGAGTTACTTGATAATGTATTAGACTTCGGTGAATCAGAAGCATTGGCCTTAGCTAAAGAAAGACAGTTGATTCTGTTAATTGATGAGAAAAAAAGTAGAAAAATAGCAAAAACTATGAATATTAAGATCATAGGATTTCTCGGTGTTTTGTTACTTAATTATCGACATAATAAGTTAAGCAAAGATGAGATAGACGATATTCTGCTCCACTCTGGCAATCTTAATTTCAGATTATCAAAAAAACTTAAGCAAGATTTACTTTCAAAACTATAGATACACTGACCCAAATAATTTCGTAGAGAATTTAATCACTATGACAAACTTTGCTAACTTACTAGAACGCGATCGTGACTTCGTATGGCATCCTTATAGCTCAATCAGCTCAAACCAAGCCATTTTCCCGGTCAAGTCAGCCCATGGTGTACGCATTAAACTCACTGATGGTCGCGAGTTAATTGATGGCATGTCATCCTGGTGGAGCGCCATTCATGGCTACAACCACCCGGTAATGAATCAAGCCATTACCGATCAACTTCAGGCTATGTCTCATATTATGTTTGGCGGCTTGACCCATCAACCTGCTGTCGACTTAGCTGAACAACTGATCAAAATCACCCCTCAATCATTAAAAACTGTTTTTTTTGTTGATTCAGGCTCTGTTGCGGTTGAAGTTGCGATAAAAATGGCGATTCAATATTGGTACGCTAAAAAACAGCCTGAAAAACAAAAAATGCTCACTATTCGTCATGGCTATCATGGTGATACTTTCGGTGCCATGTCAGTAAGTGACCCTGAAAATGGTATGCATAGTTTATTTTCTGACACGCTAACAACACAATTTTTTGCAGATGCACCCTGCTGTACATTTAAGCAGCCTTGTACAGATTCTGACATTAGCCCATTACAAGCCCAATTAGAAAAAAACCATCAACACATTGCCGCAGTTATTCTCGAACCCATTGTACAAGGGGCTGGTGGTATGCGTTTTTACTCAGCAAGCTACTTAAAACAGGTTCGCAAGCTTTGTGATCAATATAATGTATTACTCATTCTGGATGAAATAGCCACAGGATTTGGCCGTACTGGAAAATTATTTGCCTGCGAACATGCAGCAATAGAACCCGATATACTTTGCCTTGGCAAAGCCTTAACGGGTGGTTATATGACATTAGCAGCCACCTTAACTAATCAGCATATCGCCCAAACCATTAGTAACGGTGAACCTGGGGTATTTATGCATGGCCCCACCTTTATGGCTAACCCTTTAGCTTGTGCAGCTGGTTTAGCCAGTTTACAGTTATTATTAAACTCACCCTGGCAAGATCGAATATCACAAATAGAACAACAATTAAGTATTGGGCTGGAACAATGTAAAAACTTTCCTCAGGTTAAAGATGTGCGTATCTTAGGTGCCATTGCTGTGGTTGAATTGCATCGAGCCGTTGACATGCAAACAATACAACCTCAATTTGTTGAGGCCGGGGTCTGGGTACGCCCTTTTAATAATTTAATTTATCTGATGCCTCCTTATATAATAAGTATTGATGATCTATCTATTTTGACCAACGCTGTCGCTACAATAATCTCCAACCTTGAGGATAAGCTATGAATAACAACGAAAAACTACGCTGGGGCATACTGGGTGCAGCCCGTATCAATCAACAATTAATGCCTGCTATCGTTGCAGCAAATAACAGTGAGCTCATTGCCATTGCCAGCAGACGACCCAAGGCTGCGACTGAGACCTTGGAAAAATATGCACCTCAACAAGAAAATGTAACAATTTATGATTCACCTGAGGCCCTGCTAGAAGATAGCAACATACAAGCTGTTTACATCCCCTTAGCAAATAAAGAACACGCTGAATGGGTCTTACGCGCCATTGCCAAAGGTAAACATGTGTTATGTGAAAAACCAATGGCATTAACCGTTGCCGATATTGAAGCCATTGAAATCGCTGCAGAAAAACACCAGGTCACGGTAATGGAAGGCTTTATGTACCGCTTTCATCCACAACATGCACGGATTAAAGAAATTATAGCTTCAGATTTAATCGGAGAAGTTCGTTCTGTCAGATCATGCTTTTCTTATTTAATGCAAACAGCACGCGAATACCGTATAGACAACACTATTGAGAATGGTAGTGGTGCCATGTGGGATATAGGCTGCTATGCCATTCATGCAGCCAGACTGCCTTTTTACAATGCAACACCTGTGGCAATATCAGCCATGGCTAAACATATATCAACAGGGGCAGATATAAGCTGCAACGGTATTATTGACTTTGCTGATGGCAAATATGCTCATTTTGATTTTGGCTTTGAACATGCCCGTCGTGCTGAATATGAAATCATCGGCACTAAAGGGGGGTTAAAATGCCACAATGTCTGGGCTAAACAGGCTGAAACCCCCATTATTTCATGGTGGACTGAAGCTGGGGAACAACAGCAGGAGGAGCTTCCTTTGGCCAACCATTTCCAGCTAGAGGTTGAGCATTTCAGTGACTGTGTACTGAATAACAAGCAACCCACATTAACGCTGGAAGATGCCAAGACCAACTGCAAAGTGATAAATGCAGCGCTAGAATCAGTAAAAACAAAAAAACAAATTAAAATAAGCTAATATTATTATTCAGCTTAGGTTAATAATAACCATGCTCAAATAAATAAAATAGATTGCCAATATTTCATCTTACTGGTAAATTTGACCAAATACACTCACCAAAAACGTTAAGGAAAATCAATATGAAAAAAACCTTATTAACAGCCACAACTATTGCAACTGTTGCTTTATCAGGTTGCGCCACCCAATCCATTAGTTCATTTCAGGCTTTTCAAGCTAATGACTTAAATGCTTTAGTCAGCTCAGGCGAACTACAACAAACAAAGAATTCTTTTTTCGTTATCAATGATTCTTCATCATCGATGAGTGAAATATATACCGGCGCAGGATTCTCATCATCAAGCAAACTGTCAGTAGAAAAAGAATTACTCAGCAGAATGAACCAAACCATTCCTAATGTAAGCTTATCTTCTGGCCTGCGTAGTTTTGGCTTTGGCTCCTGTTTAGACTGGGGCTATACAAAATTAAACCAGGCGGTACAAAGCTATTCATCAGCTTCATTTGACAGCGCAATCAATTCACTAGCCTGCTCCAGTGGCGGCACACCTGTTGCTTCTGCCTTTACAGCAGCAAATACTGATCTTGCTACGGCAACAGGTAACATTGCTGTTATCCTTTTAAGTGATGGTCACCAATATGACATCTCACCGGTACCTGCTATTGAAACACTTAAAGCCACTTACGGTGACAAACTTTGTGTATACACTGTATGGGTAGGTAACGAAGAACAACAAGCGGGTCAGGCTGTTCTACAACAATTAGCCGATGTTTCTGGTTGTGGATTCTCTACTACAGCAAGTGCTGTTGCATCAAATAATGGCATGGCTGATTTTGTCACTAAAGTATTTTTTAGCCAGCATGCATTAGCCGAAGGTGATGCAGATGGTGATGGTGTACTTGACAGTAAAGACAAATGTCCAAACACACCTAAAGGTGCCATTGTTGATAAAGACGGCTGCTGGGCATTCCATGGTGTTCTTTTTGACTATGACAAAGCAAGCATTAAAGCGGGATTTGAAAACGTCTTCGATAATGCAATTAAAGTATTAAAGCTAAACCCTGGCCTAACGGTTGAAATCCAAGGTCATACAGACAGCCGCGGTTCTGATGCTTATAACCAGACTTTATCTGAAAACAGAGCATTAAGCGTTAAACAACTTCTGGTTAATAACGGCATTGCCGCTTCTCGTTTAACAACTAAAGGCTTTGGTGAATCTAACCCTGTTGCTTCTAATGATACAGATACAGGCAGAGCACATAACCGTCGAGTTGTTTATAAAAGAACGGATATGTAATTCATCATTAATCTTTATCTAAACCAGAAAGGAGGGCATTGCCCTCCTTTTTTTATACACCTAACCCCGCAAACAGATCTTATCTTTTGATCGGGTCGGAGTGATGGGGTTGCGCCCATCACCTCTCCCACATCACCGGACATGCGGCTTTCCGCATCCGACGATTGAATCCAACAGTTCTTTCAAGCTGCACTAAATCGAGTAACGGTTTTAATGAGGATAACGCTGTCCCTGTATTAATTTCAACACTAAAACCATTGGTATGAGATAAGGTTATGGTACCGGTACCGGAATCATCCGCTGACTTAGCTAGTGCAGAATCAGTTGAAATAACGCTGACGGGGATCAGTTTGCTAGAAAGCGGCGCCGAATCTGTCTGATTTAATTTCGCTTTATAATAGCTAAAGACATGAGGTTAGATACAGTGTTCATTACAATACGCTATCTGAGTTAAACCACTCTTTTTCCATTGCGATAGATGTTCTTTCATAACCGCATCTTTTTGGTGTGAGATCATGCCTGCCCCTATATGTTATTGGAGCTTGTAGTTTGCTTGGTTAAAGCTGGTTTGTGAACGTGTGTTTTAATTGATGCTTACCCTATTCACCACTATACAAATGCGCCTGAAAACCAACAAACACCTCACGTATTTCTACAACACTACCTAACTCGGTAGGAATATCCCTTACTGTCTGATATTTTGCTTTTATTAAATCAGGTAGCTTCTCCGTATCAAGCTCCCCTACTCCTTCTGAAATGTAATGGTCTAGAACAAAGTCTAAAAACTGTTGTTGTGGGTCTGCATAGTGTTTAAAAATGTGAGGTTTATGGTTATTAACCCGCTCTTCTCTGCTTATTGGGTCAGGTGCAAAGGCAATGTAAGACAACACATCACTGTTGCCAGCATCAATCATTTGCTTAACATCCTCCAGTTGGTCGCGACCAAAACCCTTATCTTCCAAACCAGCCAATAATGATTTACGGGTATCAGGCTTACCCCATAGGATTCTTAACTCATCTTCATCCTTAAAAAAACCTTACCCCAGCCAACTAAGTTTAATGCAGAGTCAATCAATTCCGCACGAGTTTCCGCCTCATTCATAACCGCTCTCCTTATTCTCCATCATAATCGTTATTTATTAAACGGTTGAGCAATATATCCTCAACATTTCGCCGACCGTCGATAACGGATAACACATAAACCGAATGCTCTGTGTATCTATAAATCACTCGCCAAGGTGAAATGATGAGTTCATGATATTGAGCCAGTCCTTGCGCCAGTAATTCGGGAACAACTCGCCCACGCTGAGGGAAAGCATTCAGGTCTGCCACTTTAGCTTTAATCTTATTTAAACAGGCGGATGCGGCTATTGGGTTATCCATTTTAATAAACTGGATAATTTCAACTAAGTCCTGTTTTGCAGTGTTAGCCCAAACGACATCATAGCTTTTAGCCATTGTCAGGTTTTAATAGTGCTTCCAACTCAGAAAACACCTCATCCTGTGATGAAATATTACCTTTTCCAATATCTTCTTCACCTTGAGCAATCAGTTTTAACATGCCTATTGCATTTCGCATATTTTCATAACTCACAGGGTCTTGAAGAACCGCTCTAGGCTCACCATTCTGAGTAATCACAATCGGTCTATGGGTTTCATTCACTTGCTTTAGCATATCAGCCGAATGAGATTTTAAATATGTAATGGGCTTTATATCTGTTGATATTTTCATTAGCCACCTCCAGACCTTTTATAGTACGTTATTATGTTCTAGTGTCAACATTATAGCGTTTCCACTTTACTTTTCCATGTTGTTAGTTGACGCTGGAGCGTCATTGGCTGCATTCCCACGCTGGAGCGTGAGGAACGATGAAATGGCACGGCCTATTTATTATCTTGATTGATATGCTTTAATTTTGCATGTGCAATGGATTCATGTAACTTAGCCGCTAACACTTCTTTCGCTGGCAGTAGGGTTAAATACTCCGCCACATGAATACCATTTTTATCTAATTCTAGCAGTTCACAAGTTCTGTCTTTTTACCTGCACATAAAATAATCCCTAAAGGCGGTTGCTCATCAGGTTCTTGTTCATATTTTGCCAACCAGCGTAAATACAATTCCATCTGACTTTTATGTTCATGATGAAAATTACCCAGCTTTAAATCGATGGCAATTAGACGTTTTAGTTTGCGATTATAAAATAGCAAATCCAGATAAAAATCGTCATCATCAATTTGCATGCGCTTTTGCCGTGCCACAAAACTAAAGCCTGAACCTAATTCCAATAGAAATTACTCCATTTCTCGTAAAATGGCATCTTCTAAATCTTTTTCAAGATAACGGTCATTCATCTGCAGAAAATCCAGTACATAAGGGTCTTTGAGTAACAAACTGGGCGAAACCTGTTTTTCCTCACGCAGCATGGCTAAATCATGGCTAATGGTTTCTTCGGGCTTTTTACTCAATGCAGTACGCTCAAACAGCATCGAATTGATGCGTTCCTGTAATTGCCTTACACTCCAACGCTCCATGCGACACATTTCGATATAGAAATCACGTTTTAAGCTATCATCCATAGTCATTAACTGGCGTAAATGTGACCAGCTCAATTGTGAACACAGTGTGTGCACAATCTCTGTATCGTTAAAAACCTCTGCAAAACGAATACAGTACCTTAACTGTCTTACACCCCAGCCTTTGCCATAATGCTCAGTTAATTCTTTAGCCAGTTGATTAATAACCTGCTTGCCATATTCAGCCCGTTCACCCAGCAAAACTTCCTGTTGAATCCGTTGTCCTACTTGCCAGTAAAGTAGACTGATTTCAGCATTAACCGCCACGGCTGCACGTTGCTTTGCTGCATCAATAAGCTGACGAACTTCACTAACCAGCGCAATATTTTCAGTGGGGAATGGAGCAGAATCAGACATTTTCTTCCCTTTGAGTTAATTCACCTGTAAATGCTTTTTGTAGGGTCGATTGTTTAAGTTCGTTTAGGGCTGTTAGTTTTTGTTGGTAGATGGCTTCTAAATGCAAACTTTCCTTATACAATTCATCAAATGACTTAACAATAACATTTTGCTCATTTATATCAGGTAAGGGAATTGTTGCATTCTTTATGGTCTTGAGAATAATCCGTTTAATAGCTGCACCTGTCATTTTCCCTATTATCTGTTCAAACCCTGGGCGACTTTGAATATAATACTTTAGAAAACTCGGGTTAATTTCTTCTCGCTGAGGTTTTATTAAACATACACTTGATAAAAGACTAAATGGTTCATCTAAAGTATTAAGAGTTACATTCCCTGTATTAGCACCATCTTTCGTTAAAAGAACATCTCCAAACTCAGGCTTGCATCGCGGATATATTGTGTCATGAAAACTAGAATCGACATATTGTACTTTTGATAAATCCAAATAATTATTTCGAATGTTTTTTGAAGTTAAATACGGGAACAATCCATCAGTTTGCTCTGAATAACGTTTTTTAGGAGAATGATGTGCCCCATCCTGAACTTTTATGCACACATCCTCTAATCTCTTTTCTTCCCACCCATCACCCTTCTGAGTAAAAACATTATCCAGATAGCTTTCAAACAACTCACGGGCATTAGCAAGGTTCTTCTCGGCATTGGCTACCGCTAGACTGATACCTGCAAAGGCTTCATCCAGAATGGCAACAATGCGTTTTTGTTCGGGGAGTGGTGGAAGTGGAATTGATATTGTCTTGAGTCGATTCAAGGCTAATTTTGGTTGTGCTGCAACTCTTGTGTTAATTCCAGTTTGCTCAATAAATGAATTAGATTTTGTAAAATAATATACAAATTCTTTGGATACACCATTATTAAGAATTAATTTACAGGCATTTTCTGTTAAGTTTGCACCATTTAGTTCCGCTGACACATACCCTGT
>ENA-OSET01002185-OSET01002185.1-sediment-metagenome-genome-assembly--contig:-NODE-2185-length-19156-cov-6.983699_pt1 | contig 19156 bp, 13 predicted proteins | sample MGYA00237882_ERZ534229 | MGnify/ENA primary metagenome ERZ534229 (study PRJEB26408, sample SAMN06266212) | sediment metagenome | isolation source: Hudson Canyon methane seep mesocosm | place... | reverse complement strand
TGTGCTGGGATCATAGACCACCTCCTTAACAGCTGTAATTATATACAGTATTGCAACAGTTTACAAAAACATAGCCTATCTTTTACATGGGAAAACAAAAATTTCTCGGCGTTTTTTGATGTACTGGTAAGGTGCAACCCTTGATCAGAATGTGTGGTAAACAAGGGAGTTGACTCAGAGTTTTGATAGGAAATTTTAACCAATTCAAATCCAGTTTTGTGCGCTAAGCCAACTGAAAATCCCTCTTCACCCAAAGTAAACCCCGTGATTTCACCATATTCAGCTTGCCATATCAGATCCAAATTCCCCATAGAATTTAAAGTATAGATATGTTTGTAATCAGAGAAGTAAAGACCATCATTTTGATCCAAAGACATATAAGCACATTCAAAATTAGGTGTAGAATCTAGTAAAATAGATAGTTGTTTGGTGTTTAAATCAAACTTAGCCGGTTTAATACCGTCATCGGTCACTAATGATACCAATAAAGCGTCTTCATATTTATACCACTCGCGCAGATAAAACGGCCCTTTGTCATGAGAGATTTCTGTATAAGTCGAATCCTTAACATCAATTAAAAACAATTTGTCTTTACTCGCTGAAATAATTTTCGCACCGTCATTTGACCAAACAAAACCAAACAATTCTTCATCATTAGGATTGTTAAATATAAGGGTTTGTTGACCTTGTTCATATACGAACAGCTGTTTTAATCCATTACGGTGAGATTGAAACGCAAATTTGTCTTCTTGCGCAGAATAGATGGGTAAAAAATCTAACGACTGCGTGTCCACTAATCTTTGATAATTATATGGGTCTGCTTGCTGAGAAAACAAAATATCCACATCTAAGTTGATCAACTCCATCATAATTTCTGCGCCATCAAAACTATAACTGGCATTACGAATATACTGGAAGTTATCAAAATCAATATCTGTTACTTGTTTCTTCAAGGTTACCTTTTGTAATTTATCTCTATTGCTGATCAGTAAAGACTGATTGTTAGGGTGCCAATTCATGCCCCGCACGCTTCCTTCTAAAGTAACTAATGGTGTTACATTTGAAGTCATTAGGTTCATCACAATAAGATTATTTTTGTTTTGTTGAATATCCAAAACCATAGCCAGATTTTTCTCATCTGGTGACAAAGCAATTGTTAGTAATTGTTCTTTACCCTGATAAGTTTTTAGTGTGGTTAAAGTATTATTGGCAATCGAATATCGGCGTAATAATGTAGTGGTATTTTTGGCTCTTTGAACAAAATATATATCGCCTTGGGTTGACCACTGCATTTGAAAACTTTCAATACTGTTGGGTGGTAGGTCCAACAAAAACACAGGAGGCATAGCCGATAAATTGTATGGATCGACAGAGATATAATAGAGTTGGTCATTATCGGCCGTTCTGGTTACATACGCCACTGCCTTGCCATCTTTTGCCCACCCTAATTTACTATAACTGGATGCTTCGTCGCTGATTTGGCGTTCTTTCCCGGTGACCAAGTTTTTTAACCAAATATGATTCTTTTTACCACTACCTATTCTTACAAAAGCAGCTATATCAGACTTGGGTGACATTACTAATTCATATTCACTACTTTCACTAGATGTAACAGGTCTTAGTTGACTGAATGTTGTTTTATTATCTTGTACGCCAAACCACAAGGTGCCAGTAACAATGCTAAAAATAGCCATCAATGTGACAAATATTGGCCATGACCGTTTCCAATTCGGCACTTTTTCGACAAATGTTGGTTTGTGTAAAACAAGGCTATAACCACGTTTGGGGTGAGTAATAATAAACTCAGGTTTTTTAGTATCTTGTTCTATTGTCTTACGTAAAATTGCAATACTGCGTTGCACTGAACTGGGATTAAAGATGCTATTTGGCCAGATTTTTTCAAATATTTTTTGCTGACTCACGACTTGATTCTGAGCTGTCCACAAGCATTCAAATACTTCCATGACTTTCGGCTCTACTGATATTGTCTGCCCATCCTTGATAATCTGACAACGGGTCAAATCAATCCAACAACACCCAACTAAAATTTTACCCACTTCAACTCCAAAACCTATATAAATCAGCCCCTAATGTTTTCTTAAGGAAAACTCAAGCACTTCTACATTGTTAACCCATCAACTGCGATTGACTATCTATGGCACAACAAACCATACCAACAGAAATGTCGATGCGGAAATATTTATTCCTTCTCAATATTCTCACCAGTGCTTTCCTTCTTTTTCAAATCCAACCTATTTTAGCCAAAGGCATATTACCTACCTTTGGTGGAGGGGCATCCGTTTGGACAACCTCAATGTTGTTTTTCCAAGCATTACTGTTTCTCGGTTATTTTCACGCTTATTGTTTGAGCTTACTGAGAAGTGTCAAATTACAACTCATCATACAACTAACCTTATTGCTTATCTCAGCAGGAATAGTTTCTAACCTTTTGCAACAAGTGGCGATTGAAGATATATCCAGCGCGCCAGAAATGTCTATTTTATCAATCCTTTTCATTCAGATAGGACTACCATTTTACCTGTTATCTTCTACAGGTGTTTTACTACAGCACTGGTATACACAATATACCGTTAAAAAGAACTCTGCTTATCCGTATTACGCTTGGTCTAACCTTGGCTCGTTAGCAGCACTATTAACTTACCCGTTTTTACTAGAGACATATTTGGGTTTAGCTAATCAAAAGATACTTTGGCTAATTCTTTACAGCTTTTTTTTACTCATAAACGCAGCACTGATTGTTTCTATTTATCGCGACAAGTCTATTTTACGCATCTCAAAAGTTCGGTTATCTATAAACAAATCTAAAAGGTCCCATTTGTTTTTATGGATTTCACTGACCGCCGCTGGCGTGATGATTTTACTCAGTACAACACATCTACTTACGCTCAACATCACACCAATGCCCTTTCTTTGGGTGTTACCACTTAGCCTATATCTCGTCAGCTATATATTGAGTTTCTCAAAATATAACCTTTATTCTCGCAGTTATTGGTTGCCGATGTTTTTATTTTGTATTTTTGCCGCTTTGTTAATGTTTTTTCTAGGTAGCCAGTTCAATAGCCTGTCGCAAATTTTGATGTACAGCCTGATACTGTTTGTCACCTGTATGGTCTGCCATGGAGAGTTGCGCCAGCATACGCCAGGTCCTGAGAACCTGACATTATTTTACTTATGCCTCGCTGCAGGTGGTTTTTTGGGGGGCATGTTGGTGACACTAATGGCCCCTATCGTTTTTATAAAGTTGACAGAATATCCCATCACTATGTTGCTTATCTATTTATTGGTAGGCATCAGCTATTTTGTTTCTCGGTCAATTCCAAATTTACCCAAATCTAAAATTTTTACTGCGTGGAGTATGGGATTAGTGGGATTGGTGGTTTCATATCTTGTCTTGGACAAAGCCTATACACGTTTTGATATCATCAGCGCTCGCAATTTTTATGGCTACTTAACTGTAAAAGACGTGCACATAGGTCAACATATCTCTCGCAGGTTAGTAGATGGAACCACCGTACATGGCTCCCAAAATTTGACTAAAGCACGCGAACCTATAAAAGGTTATTTTGGTTCTAATACTGGTATCTCAATCGCAATAAAATATGCTCAACGGCAAAGTATTATGAAAATGGCTGTAATTGGGCTAGGTGCTGGTGTACTTGCTGAGTATGGCAGAAATGCTGATCAGATTGATTTTTATGAGATTAACCCAAACGTCAACCGATTTGCTAATACCTACTTTGACTATCTCCCAAACTCAGTTGCTAAAACTGATGTGATATTAGGTGATGGGCGCTTATCTCTTGAATCAGAGTTACGTCAGTTGGGCAGTAAGCAACTTGACTTGCTAGTAATAGATGCATTTAGTAGTGATGCAATTCCCACTCACTTAATCACTCTTGAAGCTTTCCATCTGTACTGGCAACACCTACGAGAAAATGGCCTGTTGGTAATGCATATCACGAATAACCATATAGACCTAAAACCTGTGATTTCGGCCTTGGCAGATGACTTAAATAAACAAGTACAAATATTTAAATCATATTCAAACAATCTAGGTAATTATGCCTCAGAGTGGCTGGTAATATCTGACAATCTAGAATTTATCAATTTAATTGAAAGCAAAAGAAACAGTACTAAATTAGTAATAGCTGAAGGTGATAAAATATTATGGACAGACGATTTCAATAATTTGTTGTCTGTTATTAAAATATAAAAAAAGCCCGTTACACCTGAGTTGTAACGGGCTTTTAGCAAAATATTTAACAAGCCTATTTTTTAGTGGCTTTCTTTGCTTTAGCGGCTGGTTTTTCGGCGGGAGCAGCTTCAGCTGTAGCCGCTTCTGGTGCCTCTTCAGGCATAAGTTGAATACCTCTAACAGGGTTTTCACTACCTTGAGTTAATTGAACCAAGCGGTTTATTTGGCCTAAAGATAACATTACCGCATAAATCGCACCTAAATAACCTAATTTATGTAAGTCGAGAATAGTATCAGTGTCTAATTCTTGAAGACGCTTTTCGCTGATCGTTTTCATGCCATTGATATTACGTTGTTGACCGTTAACATATTGTGCACGCATAACAATTGAATCAAATAAACCCAATTCTTCAATTTTTGCAATGAAATCGCGCGTCGCCAATTCACTGTTAGCTAACTCAGACAATAATTTTTGGCGATTTTCAAGATACGGACTAGGTGCATCGTCCTTAAACAGTGGCTCACCTTCTTTACCTACCAAAGGAGAGTTTTCATCAATAAATACACCCAACTTGTCGCCATCAGGGCGAACATCAAATGGATAACGTTGAATATTCAAAGGTACTACATGTCCAGACCATTTTTCGTCTTTTAAGAACAAGTTAACACCTTGATCAATACCTAACATAGCAACACTATGAGTAGTCTGACTTTGAGGATCTGTGATAAAGATGATTGGCATACAGCTGGCTATTTGAGCGTATTCACGTAAAGAGGCCGCAGCTAAATGCGTATCCTTTGTATGAGCAAAATCACTGCTATGATTTACGTGTAAATCTTTATGTTTGTTTTTATCTAGGGGGATGTAATTCATTGTCATTAAAATGTTCTCTAATTATTTTTTAAAAAGCGGCTTTACGAGCCGTCTAGTTTATTCGGACATACGTGAATATTTGGGGATCATTACTTTTTTTACAAGCTAAAAAAGATAGAAGTGTAATATATTTGTAAATAACCTGAATTCAACTAAACAATTTGGCAAGAGAAAATAACTCTTGCCAACGTGAATAACATTATCTAAATAGCGGCCTAAATTAGATCTGTATGTTCGTGAATAACAGCAAAACAATCCTTAAAAGAATGCGCAGTGACGTTAATTTCAACAGGTCTATCCAAAGCCCTGCTTATATCCATTGCAGATACCAAGCCGCAAAAACATCTATTTTCATCGACAATTTTAATATGTGCTTCACCCAGTTTCTGCATCGTAAATAGAAGGTCTCCTACTCGACTTTGTTTAACATTGTCTTTTCTTAAAACAGGCATTGTTACAGCTAGGTTCATGATATCTGCCACTGTGAGTTCTTTGCGTAATATACCTTTTCTATTCGCAATCATTAAAACGTTGCGGCTGACTAAAGTAAAATGGTCGATTACACCTAGTAACTCAGTGTTTGTTCCCACATATAATTTAGACTTATTGTTACTTCGTTGCATAATGATTAAAGCTTCATCGATGCTAGTGTCAGGCAAAATCATTTGCGCAAAGTTATATTGAAGGTCATTCACCACAATCTCAGCGGGACTATTGATATCAATCTGAATAGCCGTTAAATCAAAAGCGTTAGTTTGAGAAATGTCGTTATTCACTGTAGGAATTGCTTTAAAAGTATTCATTTTTTTACCACCAAAAAGTATGTATTTATTTTCTGCAAATGGGCTTTGCAGGGTTATGGAATTTAAATAAATACTTTCGGCGGAGCTCGGGAATGTGGTCTAAAGTGGTGGCGATTAGGTAAACGCTCAAAATTGACATGCTCAACATCAGACTTAACGAACAGATTGAAGCACTGCGAGACTTCGTTAATTATGCCATCGCTATCAGTGCCTGAATCATATTCATTGGCACTATCAGCAGGATGTTCGTCACAATAGTCAGCTGTATAACTAACAATATCTTTGGCTGTTAGACTTTCAGTTTGAGCCAAATTTAAACAGGTAAAAAGTACTACCACAAAGAATAGAAAGGAAAAATTAACCTCCATATGCTTTTTGTATGACGGTACTGTTATTTTAAGATTTGTGTTCATTTCTAAAAAGTGGGGACTCGCAAGAAAATAACAATAGCTGCCTTGGCAGGGAGTTACCTGAGATTCAAAGCAAATGCTTAAATCTCAGATATTTGTAAAGTGAAAACGTTTGGATAGCAACCTAAGCCTAATCCGTATAATTAAGCCACAGACTCAATATATTCTTGTAATTTGGCATCGGCCTCATCACCAAACAATATCTCACAGGCTTCTCTTAACCCCGGAGCAGACAGGATGTCTTCTCGTCTAACAACCAGTGATATTTTTGAGCGGCGGCGTAAAAAATCATCTAATTTAGTCACCATCTCGCGCTCTGCCGCATGTTCAATTTCTACCCGTAGATATTCGGAGTTTTCGATTAACAATTCTGCTTTTTCCGGATTTTCGCGAATTTTTTCTAACATATTAATCGCATTACGCCCATACCTTCGCCAAAACCGTTTGGTCAATGGTTCCGATGAAGTAGCGGGTGTTAGCGCATCAAAGTCCATTAATTGAGCACGATGAAAAAACTCATCACGTACAGTATTGTCTGGCTCGCCGTACCATTTAAAATCTTCGTAAGGCAGAGTGATACCTAGTTCTTTGATCAACCCCGCAACCTCGTCGCCGACGTTGATACAATCAGTAAGCTTGCCACCAAAAATGGAAAGGTATTTATCGACTTTATTTGTATCAATAGCATGTTTGCGCGATAACTGTACCCAATCGGCTTTACCGCCAGTTCCCTTAATCGCGAGAGGGCGTACACCGCAACGTTCTGCAATGATATCGGCTTGCGTTAACGCTTTGGGTAAGTCTAAAAGTTTATTCACGTTGTCTAATACAAATTGTCGGTCTTCATCTGTGACTTTTGCATGTGGATCTTCGACTTGCGTGTCAGTAGTGCCAATGCACGTTTTAGGTCCCATAGGGATAACAAAAAACAACCGACCATCATCAGCAAAGAATGTAAGCACTTTATTGCTATCAGTAATTTTATCAACAATCAGATGAATGCCCTTAGAAAACAAATGATGGTGTTCGGTTGTCTGTTGATTAATTTGATTTATCGGGTCAACAAAAGGTCCTGCTGAGTTGATGATAACTTTTGAGCGAATCTCAAACTCTTCACCACTGATCACGTCTTTGGCTTGGGTTTTCCATTCACCCGCTACTTTTTCAGAACCATTGGCTTGTACATAGTTAGCAGCAATACAACCATAACTCATACTCGAACGAATAAAATTGAAAACAAAACGCGCATCATTATCATGCAAAAATGCATCGGAATATTCGAAGCCACCGTTAACTTTTTTAGTGTTAACCACGTTTTCAAGAGATTTGATTTTACTGGCTGATAAATAATGCGGACGTTGCGTGAAAAAACGCCCCATCAACCAATAAACAATAGTCCCCATAAAGACAAACAAAGGCGGAAAACGAAACCCTTTTTGGATGCTGGTGAAAAAACGAATTTCCTTGACGGTGGACGGGTAACTCCGCATCAAATGATTACGGCTTTTACACAACTTATTAACCAATCCATACTCATGGCTTTCGAGGTATTTAATTCCACCCCAAGCCAAATTTGACGAGTTAGAACTGGTAAAACCGGCAAAGTCACCTTTATCAATCAAAGCTACTTTTGCGCCTTTTGCCGCAAGCGCGGCTGCCGACACTGCACCGTTAATGCCGCCCCCGATGATCAATACATCGAAGACTTTCTCTGGCAATTTTCGAATATTACTTTTTCTAAGGTTATTCACGCTATTTCCAATCATTTTTAAAAAGTCTTCGCCTTAAGATTCATTAGCCTGAATCAAACCATCGTCACTGCCCCAAGCCAACTGAGCATTTTTGCCATAGAACAATTTGTTGATAAGTAGAGCAACCGATACACATGAAATAAGTGTCACAAACATTAAGTGAATATAGTGCAGACCAAAAGGAGCATGAAATGGTGAGAATTCAAATGACAATGCACCATACAAAAACACCCCAAATATTACCGCAATAATACCGGCATTTGCTTCTACGTTTTTAAACACTAAACCGACTATAAATATTGATAAAATCGGCATACTGAACAAGCCCCAAAGCTGCTGCAATAGATTGATAATGCTCTCAGCTTGAGCATAAACAGGTACCAATAACAAAGCGATAATAGTTAACCCTGCCGTAATAAAAGCACTTAACTTGGCAACATTTTTTGGATGACCAACGTAGGGTTCGTGAAGGTCACATACATAAAGTGCAGTGGCTGAATTTAAGTTACTGTTAAAGGTTGATAATACTGCTGCAGCCATCGCAGCAGCAAATATACCCGAAAGCCAAGAAGGTAGAAGATCGCCCACTATCTTTCCATAGGCTGCGTCACCAATATCTCCATATAGTTGAAAAGATACAATGCCTGGTATAACCACAATAGCTGGAACAATTAACAGACGGATGCCCACTGCAGCAAACACCCCTTTTTGAGCTTCTTTTAAGCTCGGGGCGGCCATGGCGCGCTGGGTGATAACCTGATTGGTTCCCCAGTAAAACATTTGAATAAATATCATACCTGTTAATAAGGTATGCCAAGGAATAGGTGATTCGTCATCACCAATCAAAGTGAGTCTGTCTGCAGGAATAGTAGAAAAATCATAATCAATGGCATTAAGTGCCAAAAATACTATGGCAATCGCCATGGTTAACAGCAACACACCTGAATAAGTGTCGGATACAGCTACAGCCCGCAAACCACCAAAAATGGCATACATTGCCCCAAGAGTGGCAAATGCTACCGCTATGTACATCAATGGAATATCCAAATCAAACATAGTTTTCATAAACAAAGAACCTGAATAAATCACCGCTGGGCAAAATATCAAAGCACTACTCAAGAAAAATAACGCTCCTATCACTGCGCGTATATTTTTATTTTGGTAACGTTTTTCCAATAATTCTGTGGTCGTAGTGCACTGATATTTATAATATAAAGGCAAAAACACTTTGGCCAAAATCATCAAACCAGCTAAGGCTGCAAACTCCCACCATGCAAGCAAAGCCATTTGTGTACCATTAGTGCCAACCAGTTGATCTGTACTTAAATTGGTTAAGGTTATTGAACCTGCAATGAAATACCATTTCAGCCCACCTCCTGCCAAAAATAGTTCTTTATTTTGTTGGCCTTCGGTAGCATTTTGTAACCGACCTTTGCCTCTACATTGTAGATAGGTTAATAAACCAATAAGTGCGGTAACAAATGCAAATATCGACACCTGGATCATGGTTTCGGACATATTATGGCTCCTTTGCCAATTTGCCTTTTTTGGGTCAAAGGCAAATTAATTATTAAATGTATAATGTTGTTTTTATTCTCTAACAAAAACCAAGGTAATCACTTGTTGTTTAACCGGCAGCCCGGTCTTTGGCCACTTCAATTTTCAATTGAGCCACTTTAGGTAAGTCACTGCGACTATTTTGTTTTTGTATGATTAAGTTCAATTGATAGATTGAAATCAACATGGCATGAATTTGCACGAGATAACCTTGTTGATTTAAACCATGTAATTGCTCTGGAGATAGAACGTTCATCTTGTCTTCGTCAATCGTGATTAAACCAGTAATGTTTTGGTTGGTGCCATCCTGATATTGCACTACCAAATCGATACTTTTTAACAGCGCTAATTTTTCCAGCTCTTTGCCAAATGCAAAGGTATGAATGTCATTCTGAATATCGGCTTCGAGTAACACTTTTGCACGGCTCAGTTGCATCGAGGCTTTGCCGTTTTCTTCAAATATTAATTCGCCATTTTGTTTAGAAAATACTGGGCTTTTTTCATCGATACCAATGGTATAACTGTTTTCATCGGATGCAGAGCGCATTAAGAAAAAAGGAAAGGTCTGTATGGCGCTAGGTTGATAAGTAGACTGCCATTGGCCATCCTTAACAAACATATTTTGTCTATTTTCGAAGCTAGTCAAGGCCGATAACACTAAGCCACCGTCCTGCGCATTTCGAGTGAAAAATATCGGAAAACTACCTGCAGCCCGTCCCACTTCATTCACTCTTAACTTTACTATCTGCTGGGTTGCGGCGACTTCAACACCACAATTAACTCTAACTTTAAGACCTTTATGTTGAGTACTACTTAATTCAACTAGTTCTGACATCTGTTGTTATCTCTCATTCGCTGTGGCAAGCCACTTTTCAATATAATCTCGATGCGGTGGCAATGTTTGCAACATCTGTTGAGTCAATTGTTGGTTACGTTTAATAATCTGTTCGGCTTGTGGTTGCTGGCGGTATAAGTGACTTTGTTTACTAAAATCAGGCTTAAAGCCCATTCCATACAACACATATTGGTAACTAGCTGCTGGGAAAAGCTCAATTGCACTATCAAAGTCTTGGCTAGTTGGCCCTCGATAGGACCAAATTGCCAAATCTTCTTTTAAACTTTGAGGAATTGAAGCTTGGTTACAATGGGCTTGCCAATAAGGCTCGGGGCGTTTAGTTAACATGTAGTGCAACTTAAGAAAGTCGATAATACGCTGCCAACGATAGTCCATTTGTTGATTAAAACGTTTCTCTGTGATCGGTAACAACGAATCATCAGCCGGCAAGTTTTCAGCTATATACCGAGCCGACAACTCCACCAACATAATAGCGGTGGCTTCTAGAGGTTCAACAAAACCAGCTGCCATACCCACAGCTACACAATTTTTCTTCCAAAACTGTTTTCGGTGTCCCGATTTAAAACTAATTTTTCGAGTCTCAATTCCTTCAGCTGCAGCGCCAAGATACTTGCGTAAGTTAGCTTCAGCTTCATCGTCGCTCAAGTAATCTGACGAATAAACATGCCCGACACCACGCCTATGGGTCAAACCGATATCCCAAATCCAACCTGCATTTTGTGCTGTTGCTATGGTATGACAGGCAATGGGGCTATTTACATCTTCGTAGGGGACTTGCATGGCCAACGCAGTGTCATTGAACAATACATCGTGAACGGGTACAAAAGGTACGTCTAACGCTTTGCCTAAAAGCAACGAGGCAAAACCGGTGCAATCAACAAATAAATCGGCACTTATCTCGCCCACGCCGGACGCCACAATATGTTGGATTGCGCCGTCACTAGACAAAACCGTATCATCAACCGTAGCCACTATATGTTCTACACCTAATTTGCTTTTACAATGGTCTTTTAAAAGCTCAGCAAAAGCACCAGCATCCAGATGATATGCGTAATTACATTGCCCCTTATATTCTGTTTCGGCCATGGTTCTTGGGGCAAGACCCGCTTCACAAATATGGTGTTGAAAATTCGACTCTACTGCGTAGTTTTCAATATCAGTCACATATGGGGCCAAATCGATGCGACCGTAACCTAGCGGTACCGTAAAAGGATGGTAATAGAAATCGCCATTACCATGCACCCAGTCAACAAATTTGCCACCTTGTTTAAATACCGCATGGCATTTTTCAAATAAGTCACTTTCTTTAATACCAATTTGTTGCATGGTGTTTTTCATAGTGGGCCATGTACCTTCGCCCACTCCCACAGTGGGAATATCAGAAGATTCCACTAACACAACTTGCAACGCTGGTTGTTGACCATCATCGGTGTCGCTTTTGTGATGTGCCGCTATTACTGCGGCGGTCAACCATCCGGCTGTACCGCCACCTACTACTACTATTTTTTTAACTGCTTTTGACATTATAAGGAGACTGTCCGACTTAACATTTTTGATTCATTATTCTTATCTAAAACAACACTTAATAAAACCATACATTGATGATAAATAACGTTTTAGATAAAAACGGCCCGGGCAATATTGCCACAGGCCATTAGATACACTAAACATTATGCCATGTCAGATAAAATTCATCTGACATGGCAGTGTTACATACTAGAAATTAGCACGTACACCAATCGCATAACGCGTACCTGTATCTTGGATGGAGGTAATTTGAATAGGAAAACGACCATGTTTAACTGTTTCTTCACCCGTCAAGTTAATCCCCTCAACAAAAACTGTTAAGTTTTCATTGATATCGTAACTAGCACTAGCATCCCATTGGCCGTAAGTTTCTACGAAATTAGGCTCGCCCGTAGTCGCATTTCCTAGTTCTTGAAGGAAGGCTTCTCTGTTATTAAAAGCAATACGCGCTTGCCATTCATCTTGCTCATAAAAAACAATCAGGTTTTGTGAATCACCCAAACCTTCTAAGGCGAAAGTTTGTGACACAGTAGTGTCGATTTCTGCATCACTGTTAACAACTGTGGCATTAGCTGTAAAGCCAAAACCATTGTCCCAAACGTGAGTTACTGCTACTTCGAAACCATTAACTTCAGCGGTTTCACCATTTTGTGGACGACTTACAAAGAAGTCTTCTGACGCTCCTTGTAACTCATCAGAAACGATGGCTCCAGGGGGAAGTTGATCAGCTGCACAATTGCCACAAATATTCCCAGGTGTATTGGCACGGTCGCCAAGTATTATGCTTTCTGTACCACGTAATGTAGTAATAAAGTCATCCACTTCTTTATTAAAGTAAGCGAAGGTGAATGAACTTGCATCACCAAAATACCATTCGTAAGAAATATCCCAGTTTTCTGACTTAAAGGGTTTAAGTGCTGGGTTACCACCAGATGCAGTTAAGTTCTGCAATCGAGGTTCACCAATATTAGTCACCGATGATAATTGAGACAATGTAGGTCTGGTTAACGAGTCATAGACAGAGAAACGTAAGACCATATCGTCCTGAACATCCAGTTTGAAGTTTACACTGGGGAGTAGATTAGCATAACTGCTGCCTCTAGAGACTGGGACAGCATCACCTAACACATTCTGAAACAAGGTCGTATCACTAGTGGCGATAACATCCAGTAAAACTTGCTCAGCACCATCAACCGAGATACTGGTCTCACTATAACGCGCGCCTATGTTCACAGTCCAAGGCATATCACCTAAGTCACCTTGGAAAACGAAATCCATGTATAAGCTGGTAACTTCTTCGTTAATGATAGAATAATCACCTAGACGTTCAGGAGCCCAACCGTTGTTAGCCGCAATAATGGCAGCTGTAGTTCCATCAGGTACACCCAAGGTCGCATCATTGGCTAATTGCAATGAGGTATCAGTAGATAACACATCAAAGAAAGCCCCACCATCATAGGTATACCAAGTATCAGCTACGCCGTTGAAGAAGTTATTTGCAGTATACGGCTGCAAGGTCCCCGCAGGCACAGCACCACGATAACCTCCGAATAAACCAAACATACCGGCAATATTATTCGTATGACTAAAGTTTTGAATCGACTTCTCACGGTCTTGCATATAAGCACCAAACTTCATTTGCGTGAAAGTGTCGCTGTCAGGTGTATAAATGAAATCGGCTCTCAACTCAGTCACTTCATCTTCGTTATCTACACCACTTTTACCATAAACGTGGCTGCGGCCCAGACTAGCGTCTGGCAATGTATTACCAGAAAACCCATCATGCTGAGTAGTGAAATTACCGCCATCAAGTGAGGTTTGATAGTTATTGACTATGCCGATAACAGCGAAATAAGAGCTTCCGTCAGAGGTATCATTTTCAGCGCTTGAAGTCGAAAGATCAAAATTACCTTTTAGGTTGTCCTGAATATCCCACTCAACATTTAGGCCAAAAGCATTTATTGACACGTTGCGACTACCTTGCGTGTTCTCAACAAAATCTGTCGCCGCATTGCCACCAACCTGGTCGATAAAGGTCGCTGTACGCGTTTCAGGATCAACAGTAACGCTACCTACACGAGTCGGCTCATACCAAGCAGCCAGATCATGTTGTACTGAGTCCACTTCAAATTCAGACATAAATCCATCGAAGGTAATAGATATTTCGTCGCTTGGCGCATACTGCACTACTAAAGATGCGTTGGTTCTAGTGCGTTCTTGTACATCTGAGATATGATCGATATTCCGAGGAATGTATATATTACTTGCAAGTACATCGCCGGCCGTGTTTGAAACCGTAATACCTGGACGCCAACCGGCCGTGCCAATTGAATTAATATCAACATCACGCTGTTGATGTGATGCAGAAAATAAGACGCCTAACCTGTCATCGTTAAAAGTATTACTGATTAAAACTGATGCGCTAGGTGAAGTTTTTTCATTAAGATCTTCGTAGGTAGCTTTAGCCGAACCGGCCACTCTAAAACCATCAATATCAAATGGTCTGGCTGTAGACACATTAATCGTTGCCCCAATGCCACCTTCTTGTAGGTCAGCTCTGGTACTTTTGTAAACATCTGCTCCGCTGATCATTTCAGCTGCTAATATATCGAAACTAAATTCACGACCTGGGTTTTCAGTTGCGATTTGACGGCCATTCACTAATACATTGTTAAATTGTGGACCAAAACCACGTACTGTAACAAACTGCCCTTCGCCGCCACTCCGGTCGATAGAAACACCTGTAATACGTTGCAATGATTCGGCAACGTTTAAATCTGGAAATTTACCTAAGTCTTCGGCAGCAATACCGTCTGAAACAATCAAAGATTCCTTTTTATTCGACATTGCGCGTTTTAAGCTGCTAACAATACCTCTAACTTCGATGACTTCAACAGCATCATTTGCGGCTGCTTCTTGCGCGATAACTGAAGATATGCTTAACGTAGCAGCAGGTAAGATTAAGGCGGCTTTTACTGCCGTCCATAGATAATTTTTTTTCATGTGATGTGTCCTATTTTATCTAATTAATTATTATTTTGTGGATGTAATAAATTTTTGTATTTAAAGGCCTTATTATTCTTAAGATTATTTTTTGACCTAGTAAAACCAAGTTAGCAACCGCCAAACCTGCAACAACTCACCAACATTCTTACAACATAAAAAGATTGCACGTTGCATTCTTGTTAACAGCTACAAATAGAATTCTGCAATTAAACTATCAATGTCAACTGAACATAATACTAGCAGAGTCTCAGGTAACCGCTGTTTACAGCTATACAAATCTACACTTACATAAGACATATTTAAACTTATATAAGACAGAAGAATATTTCTTTCAGTGATATACATGATTTATTACTATTTATATTTTGTTAACAATTGAGCTGTTAACGAGATTTTTTTATCTATAACCAAGAAAAATTGGATGGTTTTAATTGCAAAAGACATGACTCTCACGCTATAACAGCCATCATTTTTTCTGTCAGCTTCCTCAGTGGCTTCGACAAGGTTATGGATCTAAACATGGCAAACTCCCTACAAAACTATATTTCTCTGACCGGGCGCAACAGTAGTTTAGTCATCGACTGCAATAATGAAGCGCCACAAATTATGTACTGGCGTGAAAAGCTCTCTGCACAAAGCACTGGACAGATGATGAGCATATTGCGGCTAAGACAAGAAGCCCCCGCTTCTCCTATGAGAGAAATACCTAGGTCTTTAACACCCACAACAGGTCAAGGTTATACCGGACACCCAGGCCTTAGTTTGCATGGGGAAACAGATCAATGGTCAGTGGCAACTGAAATATCAAACATTGAATGCCTCGGGCCCAACCACTACAAAATAACCAACACAGATATCAGTCGTCATCTACAAGTCATTCATACACTTATTATGGACGCAGATACCGATGTTCTGACGATTACGACAGAGTTGATTAATAAGGGCGAGAGTCCAATTAATTTAGACTGGTGCGCGGCCGCAACCTTCCCTATCCCAAGTTATTTTCAACATATTATGGGCTTTGAAGGGCGTTGGGCTGGAGAGTTTCAGGAGCACCATTTAGAACAAAACTTTGCGGCCTATGTGCGCGAAAACCGCAGAGGAAGAACATCTCACGATAGCTTCCCAGGTCTCATTATGCGAACCAATTCCACAGACCAATTACAAGGGGAAGCTTTCGGGTTTCACCTTGGTTGGAGTGGAAACCATAAAATTGTTGCAGAAAAAATGGGCGATGGACGTGCCTTTGTGCAAATGGGTGAGTTGCTATTACCCGGTGAAATTATTTTGCAAAAAGGTCAAACTTATAAATCCCCCACTCTTTACGCTAGTTATACCAGTAATGGTTTATCTGCGCTGTCTCAGCAATTCCACCAATATGTGCGTAAACACTTAATTAGGCCGTCAGTCAAAAACAAACCTCGACCTGTACATTACAATACCTGGGAAGGTATTTATTTTAATCATGATCTAGATACCCTAAAAGACTTGGCTTCCCGTGCTAGCACAATAGGAGCTGAACGGTTTGTATTAGATGACGGCTGGTTTATTGGCCGCAATGATGACACGGCTGGGTTAGGCGATTGGTTTGTAGACAAAACGTATTATCCACAAGGCTTAACTCCTCTTATCGAACATGTGAAATCAGAGGGTTTAGAATTTGGCCTTTGGTTTGAGCCTGAAATGGTTAACCCTAACAGTGACTTATTTCGTGCTCACCCAGACTGGGTGTTAGGCACGCCCCCCAATCCACAGGTCGGATTTCGCAACCAATTAGTATTAGATTTAAGCCGCAAAGAAGTGTTCGATTACCTATTTGAGCGCATCGATAGTTTATTGACTGAATACGATATTTCTTACATCAAATGGGACATGAACAGAGACATCAACCACCCGGGTGATGAACAGGGTAAACCCGCGGTCCACAATCAAACCCAGGCTTTTTATCAGTTAGTCGCCAAGTTAAAATCTGCTCACCCAAGCGTAGAAATTGAAAGTTGCGCATCAGGCGGTGGCCGCGCAGATTATGGTGTGCTGGCGCATACCGACCGAATTTGGACATCTGACTCAAACGATGCCTTAGAAAGACTTAAAATCCAAAAAGGCTTTTCATACTTCTTTCCCGCAGAATTAATGGGTACTCATGTGGGCCCAAGAGATTGTCATATCACCCATAGAAACATCAATATGGCGATGCGCGCATCGGTAGTGTTGTTTGGTCACATGGGCATGGAAATGGATTTGCGAGAATTAACCGACGATGAAATTGTTGAGTTAAAAGCCATGGTAGCGCTGTATAAAAAACACCGACACTTGGTGCACTCTGGCGATCTGTTCCGCCTTGAGTTACCCGAATATATGCACGGTTTAGGCATAGTTTCGCAAGACAAATCTGAAGCATTGTTTTCATACAGTCTAATTGCCTGTAGTCCTGCGTCTTTGCCTGACCAATTCCATTTTGCTGGATTAGACAAAAAAGCGGTTTATCAATTAGATATTATCTGGCCAATAAAATCAGGCGAACACTGGCCAAAAGCATCAATCTTTAATTTTAAAACTAATCTACAGGACATAGATGGCAAACAGTTTTCAGGTGAGTTATTGATGCAGCTAGGTATGCAATTACCCTTACTGACTCCACAAAGTAGCTTGATCTTCCATTTAACTAAGGTGAGTTAAGTTTACAGGTATTTATGAGTCTCTAATTTAAGGGGCTCTTTTACTTTATCTCTTCAACCTATAAACTGTCCTTAGGGGAATTCTCCTCAACAATCATCTTTAATCAATTAAAACTAAATCTATTTAAATAGATGGATCGGAAGATAATTAAATTACGGGAAACTATTATCGTGAATAGAATGCTTAAAATCAGTGCAATGTTCGCTATCAGCACATTTTATGTCAGTCATGTTTCGGCAATCACAGTCAGTGATAAAGCCAACAAGCTGGCGCAAGAAAACATCATAATTGACTCACATATCGATGTACCTTATCGCCTTGAAGAAAAGTGGGTAGATGTCACTAAGGCCACAAAAGAGGGTGATTTTGATTACCCGCGCGCTAAACAAGGTGGCCTAAACGCACCTTTTATGTCGATTTATATTCCTGCTAGCCTAGATAACTCGGCCAACTCAACCAAATTAGCAGACAAACTAATAGATTATGTTGAAGCCATTGTAGGCCGAGCTCCGAATAAATTTGCGATTGCCTCTAGCACCGCCGATGTAGAGCAACAATTTGCTGAAGGCCTTATTTCATTACCTTTGGGAATGGAAAACGGCTCACCTATCCAAGGTGATTTAGCTAATTTACAACATTTTTATGAACGCGGAATTCGTTACATCACTTTGGCTCATTCCCAAGCGAATCATATTTCTGATTCTTCCTATGATCTGCGCCGTAAATGGAAAGGCCTTAGCCCATTCGGTAAAGAACTGGTACAAAAGATGAATAAAGTAGGCGTGCTGATTGATATCTCCCACGTGTCTGATGCGGCTTTTTATCAAACCATTGAATTGTCAAAAACCCCCGTGATCGCCTCTCACTCTTCATTACGCGCTTTTACCCCCGGTTTCGAGCGTAATATGGATGATAAAATGATTAAAGCATTAGGTGAAAATGGTGGAGTTATCCAAATCAATTTTGGTTCAACCTTCGTCACAAAACGAGCCAATGCTTGGAGTAAAAGACGTAGTGCCGAACAAAAAGTAGTAGAAGATAAATTTGGTAAGGATAGCGATCAATACAAGAACTTTAGCGATGAGTTTGCTGCTAAAAACCCACTACCTTATGCCACATTAGACAGTGTATTAGATCATATTGACCATGTAGTTAAACTAATTGGTATTGACCATGTGGGCATTGGCTCTGATTATGACGGTGTAGGTGATTCTCTACCTACGGATCTTAAAGATGTGTCAACTTATCCCAACTTGATCCAAGGTTTATTAAATCGTGGGTACAGTGACAAAAATATAATCAAAATACTCAGTGGCAACTTTATGCGTGTATGGAAAACCAACGAAGAGTACGCCGCTAAACATTAAGTTAAATGTTCATAAACTTAACTAGTCATAACCTTTCATGCCTGTGCAGATAACTCAGGACTGAACTATGCTGTATATACAAACACACTGTATGGGCAGACATAGTCATG
>ENA-OSET01002184-OSET01002184.1-sediment-metagenome-genome-assembly--contig:-NODE-2184-length-19157-cov-3.149895_pt1 | contig 19157 bp, 15 predicted proteins | sample MGYA00237882_ERZ534229 | MGnify/ENA primary metagenome ERZ534229 (study PRJEB26408, sample SAMN06266212) | sediment metagenome | isolation source: Hudson Canyon methane seep mesocosm | place... | reverse complement strand
GACTGCAACCGCGTTTGCCGTGGTATTAGGAATATCATGAAATTTCAGGTCCAGAAAAACATCAAAACCTAGTTTATGAAGCGCTTCTACAATACCCGGGCCACAGCGAGTAAATAACTCTTTACCTACCTTTACTCTACACTGCAAAGGATCTAGCAAGCTTGCCATAATTAATGCATCTTGCATCGTTGGGTAATCCAAAGCGACAATTACCGGCGAATTTACCCTATAGTTCTTATCATTCATTCAAGCCAATCCCAAACCATATCTAAAATTAAATACTGAAAATTCATCAGACTCTCTACTCAGCCCCCCTGCTCATACTCCCTGCTCATACTCAACAACAGGCTTAATAGTTTGCCAGCCTTTACAACCGGGGCACATCCAATGTAACTGAGACAAGTTAAAACCACATTGACCACAACGGTAATTAGACTGTTCGTTTTGAACTCTTAAAAGTAGCGCAGGAACAACAGTCAATAATTCAACTTTTTCTTCGTTATTAATGTCATGACTACTAAAGACTAAATCTAATGCCGAAATACTGGGTGCACTTTTAATCTTATCCATCAGCAACCGTAAAGCCCCTTTTTTATCTCCTTGCTCAATCTTAGACTCAACAATAGCCAACATAACGGGAACTTGACCAGTCTCAGCAAGCAAGCTTAGTAAATAACTTTGATGCTGCTCAAAAGAGTCGGTTGCCTTAGTACAAATCAACAAGTCAGGTAAAATGAGCGTAATATTTTCAGGAGAGAGTTCTGCTAATTTTTTCAAGAAATTCAGTGCAGCAATATAATCTAGATTAATAATGTCTAACTTTGCAAGACCTAACAATGCACGAATACAAGATTTATGAATGCTTAGCGCCTTAACATAGTCCATTCTTGCATCGCGAATTGAGTTAGTCATAAGCTTTTCTTCAGCTAACTCGCAATAATATTGGGCAACGCGTTTAGCTATCTCAGGTGACTTTTTATAATCTATCCGAAGACCCTGACTTATAGCACTCCCCCAATCTTTTTCATGCTCATATAAATTCAATAATCTATTTTGACTTTTAACACCGAACTGTTTTGAGCCACTTAACTGCAAAAGCAATGACTCCGCTCGGTCAAACAATCCTGCTGCTTGATAATCTTTTGCTAGTTCGTAAATAATGATATCTGATGCTTTTTCAGGCAACTCAGGATGTGCCATCAAATTTTGGTGAATTAGAATTGCCTTTTCGACCTCGCCTTGTGTCCTGAATTGCTTCCCTATTGAAATATGAATATCGAAAGTATCGTAACTAACTTCAAGTGAATGAACAAAGCTATCAATTGATTCATCCGTATAGGAGTCAAAAAAAAGCTGCAAGCGATGCTTCATCTCATTCGATGGTTTATATTGCCTACCTTTAACCCCGCGCCCAGGCGTAAACTTATAGCCCAGAAACCAACCAAGCAGTAAAGCAACAAATAAACAAACCCAAAGTAAATTCGTTTCCATTTAGTTACCTTTTAGAAACGAACCTTTTAAGCGTGTCAGTTCATCAGATAGATGCTGTACTTTTCGTTGGGTTTTTTTATTGGAAAACTTAAGGAGGATTGCGTTGGGTACACTCAGCAACCAACCAATAAGAATACCAGAGATCAGACTAGATAAGATCCAGAAACCAGACCCCATTGAGGAAAATTGTACAAAGATGAAATCAACAAGAATTGCTTCTTTATTTCTAAACCCAAACATCAATGCCAAAGTGACAACTCCGATTACCACAACCGCATATAGGACGAATTTTAACAACGCCATACTGACTACCCTGACTAATTACCCAGCTTGAACTTCAAACTCAGTCATTTATAAGAAGATAGGAATAATAGCATGCACAATCTATCGGTGCGAATTAGATTAATAGCCCTCTTTTAAGCTTTCGTTTACTTTATCCCTTAACTCTTTTCCAGGCTTAAAATGAGGCACATGTTTCGCTTCTAGCTCAACAGACTCACCCGTTTTAGGATTACGGCCTTGTCGGGGCGCCCGATAATGAAGCGAAAAGCTACCGAAGCCTCGAATCTCGATTCTTTGCCCAGATGAGAGCGTATTAGACATTAAATCTATAAGCGTTTTAATGGCTAGCTCAACATCTTTAACCGACAATTGAGTTTGCTTAGCAGCAATAATTTCAACTAATTCTGACTTTGTCATTTACTATACGATCCCTACAAACAATTGCTTTTTTTTTAGTGTAGACAAATATATAGAAAAAACAAAAAAAACGAGCATATAGCTCGTTTTTTTTGATTATATTACAATCAGTTAGTCACATTTAAGCAACAAACTTACTTGTTCTGCATTTGCTCTTTGATCAAATCACCAATTGTGGTTGGACCTGCAGACTCAACTTGCTTCTCACGAACATCTTTCATTGCCTGCTTCTCGTCATCAATATCTTTAGACTTAACAGATAAGTTTATGACGCGATTCTTGCGATCGATGTTAATGATCTTAGCTTCAACCTCATCACCTTCTTTCAACTGAGTGGTCAGATCTTCTACACGATCCTGGCTCATTTCAGAAGCTTTAAGTGTCGCTTCAACATCAGCACATAACTCAACAATAGCTGCTTTAGCATCAACAGACTTAACAGTACCGTTAATGATAGTGCCCTTATCATTCAACTGAACGTATTCAGCAAACGGGTCACGATCAAGCTGCTTAACACCTAGTGAGATACGCTCGCGCTCTGGATCAACAGAAAGGATAACCGTTTCTATCTCATCACCCTTCTTGTACTTACGAACGGCTTCTTCACCCGTATCGTGCCAAGAAATATCTGACAAGTGAACAAGACCATCAATACCGCCATCTAGACCAATAAAGATACCGAAGTCAGTGATAGATTTAATCTTACCGCTAACCTTATCTTCTTTATTGAAACGACTTGAGAACTCTTCCCATGGATTAGCATGACACTGCTTGATACCTAGAGAGATACGACGACGCTCTTCATCAATATCCAATACCATTACTTCAACTTCATCACCTAACTGTACAACTTTAGACGGATGAATATTCTTGTTAGTCCAATCCATTTCTGAAACGTGAACAAGACCTTCAACGCCTTCTTCAATCTCAGCAAAACAACCATAATCCGTTAAGTTGGTAACACGCGCTGTTACACGAGTATTCTCAGGATAACGTTCTTTGATCTGAACCCATGGATCTTCACCCAATTGCTTAAGACCAAGCGATACACGATTACGTTCACGATCAAACTTTAATACTTTAACGTTGATTTCATCACCAACATTAACGATTTCACTAGGATGCTTAATGCGCTTCCAAGCCATATCGGTAATGTGTAGCAGACCATCAACACCACCTAGATCTACGAAAGCTCCGTAGTCAGTCAAGTTCTTAACAATACCTTTCGCTTCCATGCCTTCTGTCATGGTTTCAAGCAATGCTTCACGCTCGGCACTGTTTTCAGCTTCAAGTACAGAACGACGTGAAACAACAACGTTGTTACGCTTCTGATCCAACTTGATCACTTTAAATTCTAGCTCTTTACCTTCAAGGTGTAGCGTGTCTCGTACTGGACGAACATCAACTAATGAACCAGGAAGGAAGGCACGGATAGTTTTCAGCTCTACAGTGAAACCACCTTTTACCTTACCGTTAATCACACCTTTAACTACTTCTTCGGCTTCAAATGATTTCTCAAGCTCAGTCCAAGCTTCGGCACGCTTCGCTTTTTCACGAGATAAACGCGTTTCACCAAATCCATCTTCTACGGCATCAAGGGCAACATCAACTGAATCGCCAATGCTTAATTCGATTTCGCCGTTATCCGACATGAACTGCTCTAGGGGTATAACACCCTCAGACTTTAAACCTGCGTTGACTGTTACCCAGTCACTATCAATATCAACAACTACACCCGAGATAATTGCACCGGGGGTCATATCAATTTCTTTTAGACTCTCTTCAAAGAGATCAGCAAAGCTCTCGCTCATTATATTTCCTGTGTGATTAATAATCTCCGTATTACCAGCCAATACGGTTAATTTACATTCATTAGGTCCTGTGTTGCTGGCCAACATTAACCAAAACCTAACATTAAAAAATTCTTAAGTATTTTTACCCATAAATGATAAGACCTTTATGAGTACTTCTTCGATAGAAAAGCTTGTAGTATCAAATACCTGAGCATCATCAGCTGCTTTTAAAGGCGCATTTGATCGACCCATATCACGAGCATCTCGCTCTTCTATCTCCCTTAAAAGGGGCGCGATTTTAACATCTTCCCCTTTATCCTTCAACTGTTTATATCGCCGTTCGGCCCTTTGCTGTGCACTAGCGGTCATAAAAACTTTAAAATCAGCACCAGGAAAGACCACTGTCCCCATATCACGCCCATCAGCCACAAGACCCGGCAAACGAGAAAAATCTTTTTGTCGCTGCAAAAGCGCAGCCCTAACACCTGCAAGCGGAGCAACTTTAGAGGCGTTATTACCCGCTGTTTCCGTACGAATTTCATTAGTAACATCAATACCGGACAACAAAACCTTGACCGGTTCGCCGTAACTCGACGGCAAAAACTCAACATCTAGGCTTTCAGCAACACGAGCCAAACCCACTTCATCTGAAAATTCTATACCTTGTTTTAATGCAGACAGTGCTGTTAGGCGATATAAGGCACCACTATCAAGCAAGTGCCAACCCAATTTTTTTGCCACTAACTGCGCAACACTTCCCTTTCCGGCACCACTAGGCCCATCAATAGTCAATATCTGAGGCATTTCACTCTTGTCACCCAAATTACACTTCCTCTACCTGAATCTGCATTCCAACGTGCTTAGCCAGATCAACAAAATTTGGAAAAGAGGTCGCTACATTTGCGCAGTCTTTAATCGTAATACCGCCGCTTGCGCGTAAAGATGCAACTGCAAATGCCATCGCAATTCTGTGATCCCCATGACTATGTACCACGCCACCACCGATAGGCGACGACCTTATAACAATGCCATCGGGACGAACATCAGTACGAACACCCAGTTGAGCCAAACCATCCGCCATCACCTGAATTCGGTCACTTTCTTTTACTCTCAACTCTTCAGCGCCACTCAGAACAGTTTCACCAGATGCACAGACTGCAGCAATAAACAAAACTGGAAATTCATCAATCGCTAACGGAACCTGGTCTTGCGGAATAGCAATTCCATGCAGCTCAGCATATTTCACCCGGATATCACCCACAGGCTCTCCGCCCACAGTTGATTCATTAACTATCTCTATATCAGCACCCATTTGACGCAGTATATTAATCACGCCGACTCGTGTTGGATTAAGACCAACATGCACCAAGGTTAAATCAGCCCCTGGTGTAATAGAAGCCGCCACCATAAAAAATGCTGCTGATGAAATATCCGCCGGCACATCAATTTTGCCACCCGATAGCTGCCCACCACCATGTAAACTCGCGTCCGAGCCTTTACGCTCAACTTTATAACCAAAACCATTCAACATTCGCTCGGTGTGGTCTCGTGTCGGTGCTGGCTCAGTTACCAAAGTCTCACCTTCCGCATACATACCCGCCAACAACAAACAGGACTTAACCTGAGCACTTGCCATCGGCATTTTATAATTGATACCTTTTAACGATTGCCCCCCTCTTATCTTCAAAGGCGGCCGACCACCCTCTCCAGATTCAATCTTCGCCCCCATCAACCTTAATGGTCCAGCCACTCGCTCCATCGGTCTTTTCGATAATGACTCATCGCCCGTTAACTCAGTATCAAAGGACTGACCAGAAAGTAAGCCTGCAAACAAACGCATCCCTGTCCCAGAGTTACCCAGATAAATAGGACCCGCCGGAGCCTTTAGGCCATTTATACCGACACCATGAATCCTGACTCGCCCATTATCAGGCCCCTCTATGACAACACCCATATCTTTGAAAGCCTGAAGCGTCGCTAAACTATCCTCCCCTTCCAGAAAGCCCTCAACATCGGTGACACCATCAGCTAGCGCGCCCAATATGATCGACCTATGAGAGATAGACTTATCTCCAGCAACTCGAATTTCGCCCTTTACTGCGCCCCCAAAATTCATTTTAAAGATTACGTTTTTTGTATTCATGGTATTGGTATACGACTGTCCAGATAGAATTTTCGAAAAATGCTCACGCGCAGATCTAGCGCGGGTAAACACCCCCAACATGCTCTGACTATCTCGCTGCTCGATAGCTTCACGAAGCGAATTGAGATCTTTATTAAAATGATCAAGTACTTTCAGGATCGCACCCTGATTCGCTAAAAATATATCGTGCCACATCATCGGGTCACTGGCAGCAATACGGGTAAAGTCTCTAAATCCCCCAGCAGCATAACGGAATATTTCTTGGCTATCATCTTCCCCTGCCAAGGTATCGACCAGAGAAAAAGCAATCAAATGTGGCAAATGACTGGTTGCAGCTAACACTTCATCATGACGCTCAACAGTCATTTCAAGTACAGTTGCACCACAAGACTCCCACATAGCGCGAACCAACGATAGAGCCTGAGAGCTTGTGTGCGCCAAGGGCGTTAATATCACTTTATGATTTTGATACAAGTCACTATTGGCAGCCGTTACACCGCTTTTTTCAGAACCAGCTATAGGGTGACCCGGAACAACAAAATCTGGCACATCACCAAAAACACTGGTAACGGCATCAATAAAACATTTTTTAACACTACCGACATCCGTAATCACAACACCAGGCTTAAGGTATGGCTTGATATCCCTTAAGGTCTGCTCAAACGCCTTAACTGGCACAGCGACAACCACCACATCAGCATTCGTGATCAAGTCTTTAAAACTTGAAACAGCTTCATCAACCACTCCCAACTCAACACCCAGCTTGGCATTGTTATAGTTTCGACAATAACCAAGAGTGTGCTCAGCGAAACCGGTCACCTTAGTAGACTTCGTCAGCGAACCACCTATCAAGCCCAAACCTACAACAGCTAACCTGCCGATCCTCGCCAGAGTCATTAAGCCAAAACCTCATTCAGCGCCGCCAAGAATCGCTGATTCTCCTCAGGCAAACCCACTGTCACTCGAAGATGCCTTGGCATACCATAATTCCCTAGAGGGCGAACAATAACACCTTTAAGTAATAAAGCCTCAAAGACCGACATACCGTCTAATCCGGTATCAAAACTAATAAAATTACCACAGGAAGGTATAAACGAAAGCCCTAAACCTTCTAAGCCATCAGCAATTACAGACAAGCCTTGAACATTAATTAATTTGCTGCGATTGAGATAATCTTGATCTGACAACACTGCATTCGCTGCAGCCAAAGCAAAAGAGTTAACATTAAAGGGGTGGCGCACCCGATTTAACACATTAGCAATCACCGGATTTGAAAGCGCATAACCCACTCTCAAAGAAGCCAAACCCCACGCTTTAGAAAAAGTTCGTGTTACGATCAGGTTTGAATATGTCCGAAGCATTGCCACGCCATCAGGAAAGTCAGGAGAATCAATATACTCACAATAGGCCTCATCCAGAACCACAATAATATTTTCCGGAACCCTGTTCATGAAGACATTCAACTCTTTAGAGCTGACACTCGTACCGGTTGGATTGTTTGGATTCGCAATGAAAATTATACGCGTATTGCCAGTAATCGCATCACACATAGCATCTAAATCATGCCCCCAATTCTTCGCGGGAGTAACCACAGCCTTAGCACCGACAGACTGACAAGAGATAGCATAAACAGCAAAGGCATATTCAGAATAAATAACCTCCGATTCTGTAGATGCATAAGCACGTGTAATAAGATCCAGAATATCGTTCGAACCATTACCCAAGGTAATCATATCTGGTGATAGAGATAAATAATCCGCCAGCGAGGACTTTAATTGAAAACCACTACCATCAGGATATCGAGCCCCCGTACTTAGTTGGTCTTGAATCGCTTTTTGAGCCAGTAGACTCATTCCTTGAGGGTTTTCATTACTGGCTAATTTAATAATATTATCTATTCCAAGCTCTCTTTCAAGCTCGTCAATTGGCTTGCCAGGCTGATATGGATGCAAACCGCGAACACCCTCCGTTGCCAGCTCGATATAATCACAACTAGATGCACTCAGGTCTCCCACTAAAGCACCCCCACCGGATAGGAGCCCAAATGCTTTATTTCAACCGCATCAGGTGAAATTTTAGCAATCACGCTCTGCACAATTGAGTCATCAAAATGCCCTTCAAAATCAATAAAGAAGACATAAGACCAGGTGCCTGACCGCGAAGGTCTGGTCTCTAGACGCGTCAAACTAACATTGTTTTGATGAAAGGGTTCAAGTACATGATACAAGGCACCAGGTTTATTTTTGACAGATACCAATATTGACGTCTTATCTTGACCACTCGCCGGTACAATTTTAGTGCCTATTATCAAAAATCGAGTTGTATTATCAGGCTGATCCTCAATATTCTGAGCCAACTTAGCCAACTGGTAACATTCGGCCGCCATTTCACCCGCGATAGCGACCGCACCCTTCTCGCTCATTGACAGCTTTGCCGCCTCAGCATTACTACTGACAGCAACACGCTCCACATGAGGACAGTTAGCATCGAGCCACTTCCGGCACTGCGCCAAAGACTGCTGATGGGAATAAACACGGGTGATAGACTTTAAGTCTATTTTTTCACTGGACAGAAGGTGATGATGGATTCGCAACTTCACTTCGCCCGCGACATATAAAGGAGAGTCTACAAAACTATCTAAAGTATGATTAACCATACCCTCGGTAGAATTTTCAACAGGGACAACCCCATAGTTTGCCTGACCGGATTCAACCTCCCTAAACACTTCATCAATAGCTGATAAAGACAAGACATTGACAAAATGCCCGAAATGCTTGAGCGCCGCCGCATGAGTATAAGTCCCCTCAGGACCCAGAAATGCAACCTTCATTGGTTTTTCTAATGCCAGACAACAGGACATTATTTCTCGAAAGAGCTTCGCCATATCTTCATCTGGCAAAGGTCCCTGATTACGCTCCATAACAGAGCGCAATACCTGAGCTTCTCTTTCAGGCCGATAGTATTGAATATCTTCAACACCAGCTGAACCCTCCTTTACTTCTGCGACACGCTGAGCACAAGCTGCACGCTGATTAATCAATACTTGTATCTGCTTATCCAAACTATCAATTTGGTCACGCAACTGCGACAGCTCTTTCGCCTCATCACTCATACTAGCTACTCATCACCTTCTTCTAAAGATCCATCATCTAGTGAAGAGCCATCAGCCGGAGAAGAGTCACCAGCAGACTGCTCAGACCCTTCTTGCGATTCAACATCATCAGAACTTGCAATAAGTTCTCCCTCAATCACTTCGCCTTCATCACTTTCTATATACACCTCTTCAGGCTCATCAACTCGCTCAAGACCTACCAAATGCTCATCTTTCTGAGATAATTTGATCAGCCTAACACCTTGGGTATTTCGACCCAAAATTGAAACCTCTTCAGTACGCGTCCTCACCAAGGTTCCTTTATCGGTGATCAGCATCATTTCATCACCCTCAGTAACTTGCACAGCCGCAACGAGTAGACCATTCCGTTCAGAGCACTGCATCGCAATCACACCTTGACCACCACGACCAATCACTGAGAATTCTTGCATTCGCGTTCGCTTGCCGTAACCATTCTCAGAAGCGACCAATAACAAGCCATCCTCCTCAGGTAAAATTAACGAAACAACACTAAATTCTGGCGCTATTCTAATACCACGAACGCCACGAGCCGTTCGCCCCATCGCCCTGACATTGGCTTCGTTAAAGCGGATCATTTTCCCAGAGTTACTCATCAACATAATGTCGCGAGTACCATCTGTAATAGCCGCACCAATCAGAGAATCTCCTTCATCTAAGGCCAATGCAATCAAACCAGAACTACGCGGCCGAGCAAAGTTTTCAAGAGGTGTTTTCTTAACCGTTCCGCAAGCAGTCGCCATAAATATAAACATACCTTCAGTATATTCATGCACCGACAAGAAAGCAGTAATGCGCTCACTCTCATCCAGTGGCAATATATTCACCATTGGGCGGCCTTTTGAGCCCCGACTTGCGCGTGGAATTTCAAAGACACGCAGCCAGTAAACCTTACCTTTATCAGAGAAACAAAGAATTGTATCGTGCGAGTTAGCAACCAATAACTTCTCTATATAATCCTCGTCTTTTATAGTCGTTGCAGACTTACCTCGACCACCTCGTCTTTGCGCTTGATAATCTTCTACAGCCTGCGTTTTGGCATAACCTCCATGCGAAATGGTGACAACCAAGTCTTCTTCAGTAATCAGGTCAGCAACAGACAAGTCACGGCGTGAAGACATAATTTCAGAACGACGCTCATCACTGTATTCGTCCCGAACCTCAACCAACTCCTCTCTGATCACTTCCATCAGCCTGACTGCATCACTCAGAATCGCCAAAAACTCAGCAATACGGTCAAGAATTTCACGATACTCGGAAAGAAGTTTTTCAGTCTCCAATCCCGTGAGACGGTGAAGACGCATATTAAGAATTTCTTGCGCCTGGACAGGTGACAAGTAATATAAACCCTCCCTCATCCCATACTGAGGCTCTAGATCATCTGGCCGACAAGCATTTTCACCGGCTTTTTCTAACATTCCGGTCACAGCGCCAGGCTGCCAAGCTTGAGCAAGTAAACGCTCTTTAGCCTCTGCTGAACTTGGGGACTTTTTGATCAAGGCAATAATTGGGTCAATATTCGCCAAGGCAACCGTCAAACCTTCTAACACATGCCCACGCTCTCTTGCTTTACGAAGCAAGTAAACCGTACGCCGCGTCACAACCTCTCGACGGTGCTTTACAAATATTTCTAACGACTGCCTAAGATTGATTGTTTTTGGTTCGCCATCAACCAGCGCGACCATGTTGATACCAAATACATTTTCTAACTGAGTTTGAGCATAAAGATTGTTCATGATCACTTCGGGCATCTCGCCACGACGTAATTCTATAACAATTCGCATCCCTTCTTTATTCGACTCATCACGTAATTCAGTAATGCCTTCAATTTTTTTATCTTTAACAAGTTCAGCAATTTTTTCTATCACCCTTGCCTTGTTAACCTGATAAGGAATTTCTGTAATAACAAGTCTTTCTTTACTATTGCTTTGGACTTCAACCTCATAACGGGCACGAAGGTATATCTTACCTCGACCAGTTTGATAAGCCTGAACAATACCCGCTCGACCATTGATGATGGCAGCTGTAGGAAAATCTGGACCCGGTATGATTTCCATCAACTCTTCAAAGCTAATGTCTTCATTATCCATTAAAGCCAAACAACCCGTTATCACCTCAGTAATGTTATGTGGCGGTATATTAGTCGCCATGCCGACAGCAATACCAGAAGAGCCATTCACCAGTAAATTAGGTACCCTAGATGGCATAACTTCAGGTATAAACTCTGTACCATCATAGTTTGGTACGAAATCGACCGTTTCTTTATCAAGATCAGCTAGTAACGAATGTGCTAACTTTTGCATTCGAATTTCGGTATAACGCATTGCTGCCGCGTTATCACCATCAACCGAACCAAAGTTACCCTGACCGTCAACGAGCATATAACGTAAGGAAAATGGCTGCGCCATACGTACAATTGTGTCATATACAGCCGAGTCACCATGCGGGTGATACTTACCAATTACATCACCAACAACACGAGCGGACTTTTTATAAGCCTTATTCCAGTCATTATTCAATTCACTCATGGCAAATAATACACGACGGTGAACAGGTTTAAGACCATCGCGTGCATCTGGCAGCGCACGACCAACGATGACACTCATCGCGTAATCTAGGTAGGATTGTTTGAGTTCGTCTTCAATACTGACGGGAAAAATTTGTTCCGATTGCTCACCCATAAGGACAGCGTTCCTATTTATTTTTGATTATAAAATAAAGTTATTCTGCATATTAAAACAAAGCTCGCGATTCTAGCATACCTTGAAGGTAAAAGTGAGCCATATTATACAATTAGAATGCATAAAACTGGTGTCTTACCAAAGAGCTACTAAGCTAAGTTATAACACTGTTACAAATAAGCCTCGGGGCATTAAATCTAACATTACGATAGACAAAATCGATCAACATGAAAAAATTCTTAATAGTAGACGATAGCAGCATCGTCATTAAAATCATCAAACATGTCATCAAGTCTAATTCAGACCTACATTATGATGTTGCGCAATCTTTTGAAGCGGCAAAACAGTGCATTGAGAAGCAGGGCGCAAAAAATTATCTAGTGGCCGTTGTTGATTTAAACCTGCCCGATGCACCGAATGGCGAAGTAGTTGATTACACGATCAAATTAGGCATCCCTACTATTGTATTAACGGGAAACTTTGATGAAGCCAAACGCGAACAAATGCTTGAGAAAAACATTGTTGACTACATCGTAAAAGAGAGCAGATACTCTTACGAGTACGTGATTAGAATAGTCAATCGATTAGCCAAGAACGAGCATATTAAAATTTTGGTCGCCGACGACTCAAAAGTATCACGCAACTATATTTCAAGACTATTAAAAACGCATCTATACCAAGTCTTTACCGCAGATGATGGCGACACTGCCCTAGAAATACTCGAGCAAGAAAAAGATATAAAACTAATGATCACCGACTATAACATGCCTAGAATGAATGGCTTTGAGCTGGTGAGAAATATCCGTAAAGAGGTCAGTAAAAATGACCTTGTAGTGATTGGCCTTTCTGCCGAAGGCGACCCCAGACTCACCACCAAATTCATCAAAAACGGCGCCAACGACTTCTTGAGCAAACCCTTTAGCCACGAAGAGTTTCATTGCCGCATTCTGCACAACATTGAGAGCCTAGAGTATGCTCAAACCATGAAGCACATGGCATATCATGATTTGATGACCGGACTACCTAATAAACAGAAGTTCTTTCTCGATGGCAACATAGAGCTGGAAAAAGCCCAAGAACAAGAAGCACCTATCAGCCTTGCCTTAATCTCGATAGATCAAGTACACAATATTCAGGACAAATACGGCCTTGACGCCCCTGACTTAGCACTCAAAAGCTTATCGACATTACTACCCAAAGCATTTGGCCGCTTTCTGTACGCTCGCATCAATTATTCTGACATAGTTGTCTTGATGGCGGGCTTGTCAATTGACCAAGCAGCCAAGCTAGTAAATGGCTTCAGAGTAATTGTGGAAGACCATATCGTGCTCATTGACGAAACAAACTTTAACTTTACAGTATCAGCTGGCGTGACTGACAGCACGAGCCAAACATTAATTTCTCTTTTAAAAGAGGCAGACAATCGCCTTTACTTAACACGAGAAGAAGGCATTAACAGTGTCGGGACCTCTGAATAACATTACCCTGAATAGCAGCGTATAAATCAATCCGTCATAGCGACCGCACCGCTACCCGACCCTCACTAAATTCACATTGACTATATTTGCCTAAGCAAATATAGTCAATGTGATGATGATTGAACAAACAGCCCTTATTTTTAAATCTTTATCTGAACCCATCAGACTACGCATTCTCAACCTGCTCAGTAATTCTGATGAAATCTGTGTTTGCGACATCGTCTCAATTTTAGACACCCCTCAAAGCGTGATATCTCGACACCTTTCATACCTAAAAAAAAACCACTTAGTTTTAAGTCGAAGAGAGGGTAATTGGCAACATTACAAGCTTGCGACTTTTCCTGAAAATCACTTATTTAACAACATTCTCGAGACACTAAAAGAGTCTCTTTTACTAGATACTTCGTGTGTAAACGACTCACAGCAACAGCGGATACCCAATGACAATTAAGATTGCTATAAATGGCTTCGGCCGAATGGGTCGGCTCGCATTAAGAGCGGCCCGGGAATGGAACACCCTAGACATTGTACATATCAACGAGATCGCAGGTGACTGCTCAACGGCTGCGCATTTACTGAAATACGACTCCATTCATGGCATTTGGCACCATGAAATTCAAAATAACGACAACACGCTTTCTATCAATGGCAAAACAATATCCTACTCATCAAATAATGAAATTGATGAAACACCTTGGTCAAAGCTAGGCGTTGACCTGGTCATCGACTGCACTGGGAAGTTTAAATCAAGAAAGCTTTTACAAACATACCTCAACAATGGCGTCAAAAAAGTCATTGTCTCTGCACCCGTTAAGGACGGCGCCTTAAACATTGTTATGGGTGTTAACCAACACAAATATGACCCCAGCATTCATCACATAGTGACTGCGGCATCTTGCACCACAAACTGTATTGCACCTGTGGTTGACGTTGTTCTGAAAAAATTTGGTATAAAGCATGGCTGCTTCACCACAATCCACAACCTCACCAACACTCAAAGCATTCTTGATGAATACCACAAAGACCTGCGACGCTCTCGTGCGTGCGGCCAATCTCTCATCCCAACAACTACTGGCTCAGCAGCGGCCATTACTGAAATATTCCCCGAACTAAAAAGCCGCATAGACGGTCTCGCCGTAAGAGTCCCATTGGCCAACGCCTCATTAACAGATTGCGTTTTCGAACTTGAGACTGAAACAACGAAAGAACAAGTCAATGATGCGCTTGAAGCCGCCTCAACAGGTTACTTGAAAGGCATTCTAGGTTACGAAGAACAAGCGCTCGTTTCGGTTGATTATACTAACGATAAGCGCTCAGCAATCATCGACGCCCTTTCAACAAACGTTGTCAACAAAACCCAATTGAAACTATTTGCTTGGTATGACAATGAAATTGGATATGTGAATAGAATGATGGAACTTGCCGTATTAATAGGCAAAACAATTAGATAATTCTGATGAATTCGAAATCAAAACAATACTTAGTCGTCACTACAAGTTACTGGTCATTCACACTAACGGATGGCGCGTTGAGAATGCTCGTTGTTCTGTACTTTCACAAGCTATCATACAGCCCAATCGAGATTGCCTCGCTATTCATTATGTATGAATTATTCGGCATGATCACAAACTTGTTCGGCGGTTGGATTGCCGCAAAAAAAGGTATTCACCTGACATTAAAAGCAGGCCTATTACTGCAAATAATTGCCTTAAGCATGCTGTTATTACCCCCTTCATTATTGACTATTCCTTATGTGATGCTTGCACAAGCATTATCAGGCATCGCAAAAGACTTAAGTAAATTAAGCGCTAAAAGCAGCATCAAAAGCCTTGTTCCTGACAACCAACAAGGGCAACTTTATAAGTGGATTGCACTACTCACAGGGTCAAAGAACACACTCAAGGGTATCGGTTTCTTTATCGGCGCGGCTTTACTGTCCCAGCTGGATTTCCAGGGCGCGATTATTGTCATGATCGCCTTTTTAACAAGCGCTCTCTTTTTCTGCAACCGTCACCTATTGAAAGATAAAAACATAAAAGAATTCAACGCCAAGTTCAAAACAATCTTCTCTAAAAGTGACCGAATTAATAAACTCTCAGCCGCACGTTTTTTTCTATTTGGATCAAGAGACATTTGGTTCGTTATCGCCCTGCCTGTGTACTTACAAACCCACTTAGACTGGCAACACTTAGAAGTTGGTTCGTTCATGTCCTGCTGGATTATCGCCTATGGTTTGGTTCAAACACTAAGCCCTCATATCACGAAACTGACAACCAAACCCCGTGTGAAAATAAGCACAGCACTACCAAATGGTAAAAGTGCCATTATTTGGATTACGCCACTTATTATAATTACCGCTCTTTTAGCCTATGCCGAAACAGAAAGGCTACTGTCTTCAGCTATTATTATTGGAGGATTAATTCTCTTCGGCGTATTTTTTGCTATCACCTCCTCGGTGCACTCATACTTAATTGTCGCGTATGCCGATCAAGATGATGTTTCTTTAGATGTCGGCTTTTACTATATGGCAAATTCTGCAGGACGATTGATAGGCACCATACTCTCAGGACTACTCTTCCAACAATACGGATTATTCGCTTGTTTAATAGCGTCCTCATTATTTCTAATTTTCGCCGCACTTATTACATTACGCTTGCCCAAAACACATTAACAGACTTTTAATTGTACGATGCAGCCTCACGAATAATCATCGCCTTCTTCCGACTTTCACCCCAACGATATTGATTAAACTCACCCGTACTTTTGATGACGCGATGACAGGGTATTAAGTATGCCAAATTATTCTTCGCAATCGCCGAAGCGACAGCACGGACACTGGAAGGCGCTCCTAATTTCTGAGCAATATGCTGATATGAATATAAGGATGATTCAGGTATCGAGAGCAAAGCCTCCCAAACCTGTAATTGAAAAGGCGTTCCCTTTAATAATAAATGTATCGATTGCTGCTTATTAACCTGACGATTAAAAATCCGATCCACTATCCTGGCAGTATGCCTCTCATCACATACCAACTCAGCCTTTGGCCAAGCTAGTTCAAGCTCTTTAATATACGTAGCCTCATCTTGTAAACGGTCAAAGAAAGACACCTTACACACGCCTCGAGAAGTAGTCGCTAACAGACAACAACCAAAAGGCGTCCCATGAACCCCGTACAATATTTGCAAACCGTCACCTTGCTTCTTATATTCACCTGGCGTCATACCTTCACAAGTCAACATCAGGTCATGCAACCTCCCCGCGCCACTGAGACCACTATCCAATGCCGCCTCAAACACACTAGACTGCTGCAAACATTGCTTTGCATATTCCTTGGTTTGATACATTAAGAATTGCTTGGGTGAAACCCCGACCCATTCAGAGAACAGCCTTTGCATATGGTATTCGCTAAGATTAAGCTCAAGCGCTATCTCAGCCAATGATGGTTGCTGCAATTGGTTTCTAGAAATAAACTCAATCGCTTTTGCTATTTTTTCGTATGCACGACCCTTTCCTCCATCCTTCATTTTCCACACCCTCATTCTGTAGCCGCCTATTTATTAATCTCAGTGTATATAACCCTGAAACCCGCTCAACCCGAAAGTTGCTATTACCAATTAAATACCTCTTATCTCAGGAATCCCATAAATTTACTTGAAGAGCTTTTATAAACTCCACTATACTCTCCACTACAGTTAAGAATTAATCTGACATGGCAAGTGATGACCAACATTCATCGCAACTCAAAATAAATAGAGCACTAGAAGGCAGAAAAAAATGGGTGAACAATTAGCGGTTTGGTATAAAGAACAAGGTGAGTATCTTTTAGGCGCATTATTTGGCCTTGTAACCCTCGACCTTTTTATGTTTATAGCGCATTGCATAACAGAACGTACTACTGACGGTTATGGCTTAACAACCTTCATTATCTCATTATCTTTTTTTATGGTCGCCTATTTCGAACGCCTTTATAGCAATCAAGAAGCGCACTAACCCTACAAAAAAAGAATCAAAAAAGGCAGGTTAATCCCTGCCTTTTTCGTATCTGAATATTAACAACCTAAACCTCTAGCTGTTTTCTCGGCCAGACCAGACTAAACTTAGCGCCGCCCATTTCACTTCTTCCAAGAAAAGCTTGGCCGCCATGCCAATATAATATCCGTCGGACAATCGACAACCCTAAACCATACCCCCCCGAACTCCTTGTACGGCTATCATCTAACCGTGCAAAAGGCGTAAAAACTGATTCCCAATCTTCTTCTGGAATACCCGGCCCGTCATCCTCAACATCTACACGACATGTCTCTGCATCAAAAGAGCACATCACTTTGACTTTACCCTGAGCATATCGCGTGGCATTGCCCACTAAATTTTGAATCGAGCGGTGAATGTATCTAGCCTCTACTTCGGAAATTTTCCATAAATCAGACCCTTTCTTATATTCCGAGAAAATTTTCATTTCAGGCTTAACACTACTTTGTTCCGACACTACCTGCTCAACGATGGCACCAACATCCGCTTCTTGAAAAGCAAGAATTGGGCCGCCCTGCTCAAGACGGGCATACGTGAGAATTTCATCGATCAACTCGTCTAATTCTTGAATATCGCCGTCAATGCCTACAATTTGTTTTTGCAGCTCATCTTGTGTCGGGCAATCCTCGATCATTTGAACGCCAAATCTAATCCTAGCGACAGGCGTACGTAACTCATGAGAAACGGCATGAATCATTTCTTTTTGCACGTACATCAAACGCTGTATGTGATCAGCCATACTGTTAAAAGCAGCCCCTAAACGCCCAATAGAGTCCTCTGAACCTGTTCGCGTCACTCGAGCATCTAGCTCTCCACGAGAAATTCTACTGGCAGCCGCTTCAATATTCCGTAGTCGACGATCAAAGCCTCTTACCAATGAGTATGCAATCATTAAAAGGGTAACGATTACTGAAACAATCAGAAATAAAATTATTGGCCATGAAAGCTCACTATACAGCTGAGGAAATTGAATTTCATATAAACTACCATCACCCAACTGCATCAAACAATGCACCTTCGAATCTGTGATATAGATATGAAACCCTCTATCAGCCAATTCATTCAGTAAGCGTTGTGAGCTCAATTTTTCGGAATCCAGTACTTTCGAAATAGTAATTGGAAGTGTCGACTCCAGACTGAGAATAAGCTCATCAACATCACGACCTTCTACCTGCATCGTCAATTCCTGGAAAACAATCCAACGATACATTTCATAAACCGCATCGCCAGAAAGATCAGATTGCAATTCAATTACTTGCCCATTCTTAAGCACCCAAGCGACTATCTCCTTGTCATCTACACTGACGACAACCTGACTTGAAGCCAAGCGTTCTTGGGTCAAAGCCGACAGACCTGAATCTGAATAAAGCTCAGTAGATATACTATTAGGGAGGCTATCTTTTTGTATTAAGGTTTCAAGCTCTGAAAAGCCCAATATGGGTGAAATAAGGTCAGACCAATAATGCTCCACACGAACAGCATTGGATGCATTTATCAATATTGCACTAAAAAAGCCTAGTACAGTAATAACTGAAACTAGGCTAAGTAGGATTCGTTTATATATTTTATTCAAAACAAGAAACTCGTTATGTACAGATTAACGAAGAGGCCTTAAGCCTCTTTAACAAATAAATAACCTTTACTTCGCACTGTTTTAATACGCCTTGGGTGAACAGGGTCATCTCCTATTTTTGGACGAATACGCGAAACTCT
>ENA-OSET01002181-OSET01002181.1-sediment-metagenome-genome-assembly--contig:-NODE-2181-length-19164-cov-3.068581_pt1 | contig 19164 bp, 15 predicted proteins | sample MGYA00237882_ERZ534229 | MGnify/ENA primary metagenome ERZ534229 (study PRJEB26408, sample SAMN06266212) | sediment metagenome | isolation source: Hudson Canyon methane seep mesocosm | place... | reverse complement strand
CAATTCTATCAGCTGCATCATTTACAGATAGATTTTGAATGTTTTTACTCAATTTCTCCTGTAAATCTACATTTTCTGATAAAGAGATTATCTCATCTACAAGTTTAAGCCTTGAATCAACATCTTTTACCATGAGTGCAGAATTCTTATTAACTAACGATTGTGCATTTTTTGTTTGATGGTCTTCTGACACATTTGGTGAGGGAACTAAAATAACCGATTTACCTACAAAACAAAGTTCTGAAATAGCTATCGCTCCAGCCCTAGAAACTATAATGTCGGCAGCTGCATATGCCTTATCCATTTCCTTTATAAATACCTGAGAAGAGATTCCTTTAACATCTAATTCATCAACAACAGAAGAAGCTTTTTCTCCAAAAGAGATTCCTGTTTGCCAAATCAGATTTAGGTTATGTTTCTTAAATTTATTAATATCCTTTTTTATTGACTCATTAATAGTTTTTGCTCCCAAACTTCCTCCGACCACTAATACCGTTTTCTTATCGTTATCTACAGCAAATAACTTCTTTCCTTCTTCCTTTTTATCCTTAAAATCAAGAATAGCCTTTCTAATCGGATTACCTGAAAAAACTATCTTTTCTTTTGGAAAAAACTTATCCATTCCATCATATGCAACACAAACTTTATCTACATATTTTGATAAAATTTTATTTGTAATCCCAGGGAAAGAATTTTGTTCCTGAATAATTGAAGGAATACCTTTTTTGCTAGCAACATAAAGTAACGGTCCGCTCGCAAATCCACCTGTTCCAATAACTAAATCAGCATTAAATTTCTTTATAATACTTTTTGATTTAATAATACTACTGATTAATTTAAAAGGAAATAAAAGGTTTCTTCTACTCAAACTTCTCTGAAGTCCAGAAATCCATAATCCTTCAATTTTATATCCAGCATCTGGCACTTTTTGCATTTCCATTCTATCTTTTGCACCAACAAATAAGAATTCAATATCTTTAACCTTTGTTTCTAATGATTTTGCAATAGCAATTGCAGGAAATATTGGAATGAATTCTGGAGGTGCACATTGCTTAAAATATGGTGTTACTACAAATAATTTGATGGGTGTAACCATGGTGATGATGGATGGTGAAATCGTTGAGATTGGTGGAGGCCACTTAGACTCTCCAGGCCTTGACCTATTGGGACTAATTTGTGGTTCTGAAGGTCAATTGGGTGTTGTAACTGAGGCTACACTTCGCATTTTAAGTAAGCCGGTAGGAGCAAGACCTGTTCTAATTGCTTTTGATGAAAATGAAGTGACCATTGATTTTAATCACCCGCTAGCCGGTGAAATATTGACGTTTAAGATTGAAATTCTTGATGTACAGACGCTGTAATTTCATTCCCTACATCCCTGTGAGAGTAAGGTAAAAATGCAAATAAAATTAGCAAACCCACGGGGCTTTTGTGCAGGGGTAGATCGTGCGATAGAAATCGTAAAACGTGCTATAGACGTTTTTGGTGCCCCGGTATATGTTCGCCATGAGGTGGTACATAATCGTTTTGTGGTTGATGATTTAAAGCAACGTGGTGCTATTTTTGTCGATGAACTTCATGAGGTGCCTGACAATTCTTTAGTTATTTTCAGTGCGCATGGCGTTTCCAAAGCTGTCCAGGAAGAGGCGAAACGGCGTGAACTGAATGTATTTGATGCGACCTGCCCCTTGGTCACTAAAGTTCATATGGAAGTGGCAAAATTTAGTCAGGACGGTATGGAGTGTATTCTGATTGGGCATGAAGGGCACCCAGAAGTAGAGGGTACAATGGGGCAATTCAGTCATAAAAATGGTGGTGAAATATATTTGGTTGAAGATGAGAACCAAGTTTTTGGCCTTAAGGTAAAAGATGAGGCTAAGTTAGCCTATGTTACCCAAACAACACTCTCTGTAGATGATGCAGCTAAAGTGATTGCCGCGCTGAAAAATAAATTCCCTCTGATAAAGGGACCACGAAAAGATGACATCTGTTATGCAACGCAAAACAGACAAGATGCGGTGAAGGGCTTGGCAGGGAAGTCTGATGTCATGTTGGTCGTCGGCTCACCAAATAGCTCAAACTCTAATCGCTTAAGGGAGTTAGCTGAACGTATGGGAACGACGGCTTATCTCATTGATGACCATACCGAAATACAAGCTGATTGGATCAAAAATGCTTCAACTGTTTCAGTAACTGCAGGCGCTTCTGCACCTGAAATATTGGTTGAGCAGGTGATGGAAAAACTGAAATCCTTAGGCGCAAATAGTGTTGAAGAAATAGACGGGCGTGAGGAGAATATTGTTTTCAGTATGCCTAAAGCGTTGAAAATTCCGATACGCTCTTTATAAAAATTACTGTACCTATCCAATTGACTAGCGTAAGGTTTCTTTGGTTTTATTTCACGTTTAAGGATAAACGCGGATAAAACAGCATTAAACACACCTAAATAACCTGAGGTATCAATGGACTGATGCTTAAAGATTACAGGCGGAACTCGCCTACCTCTTATATTTGTGCCTTACCACATCATCGTGGATTTTCCATGATTGAGCTACTGGTAACCTTAGTCATTTTTTCTGTCGGTTTTTTGGGTATTGCTTCATTGCAAATGCAGGGTATGCGTTTAGTTTATGATGCCGAATTAATGGGGCGCGCAAATCTACTGGTAAATACCATGGCAGACAAGCTCAGAGCGCATGGTCCTCAGCTGGAGATATCAAATTGGTCTCAGCAAGTAGAGCAGGATTTGCCTCGGGGGAGGGGAAGTCTTACAAGAGCAAATCAGACTTTCACCATTCAAGTTAAATGGTTAGAAAGCCAAGATAGCCATATAAATGACCGGCTTAAGTCTTATCAACTGGATGTTATTTTATGACATCGCAGAAACCAGGAATAATAAACCGACAGCGTTCTGACATAGTGAAGTTTGAAATGGGGCTAAGTTTAATCGAACTATTAATATCGATGGCTTTAGGTCTTGTTCTGATGGCAGGGATTCTGCAAATTTTTTCTGCTTCCAAAAGAATGTTTGAGTTGACGGATGACCTCAGTGTCATCCAAGAGAAAGGGCAGCTTGCAATCGCCTTACTTTCTGAAAATATTCGTATGGCCGATTACTGGGGCGGCATTGAAAGTAACGCGGTGCAATTCGGGCAAACTTTTTTATCCGTGTCACCGGGTGAATGCTCTTCACAATGGTTATTTAAAAGTGACCCCGCTCTAATAGGATTTGAGGGCAGTTCCTCTATATCTGGAATTTCAACTTTACCCTCAGCTTGTATTGAAAATTCTGATTATGTCCCCCATAGCGACTTACTTCTTGTACGGTATGCTGGTAGTAAACGCTCGATTTCAGATGCAAAAATTGATAATGCGAAGTATAAAAATAGATATTTCGTTCGCTCAGAACTGGGGAGCTTGGCCTATGTTTTTTTAGGCGGAAATTCCAAAGATGCCCTACTAAAAATACCTGCTAGTCCATTTGCAAATAACATGGAGTTTCATGCAGATTTATTTTTTCTTAGACCCTGTAGTCATAAACGGAAGGGTTCATGTCAAGATCAGCTTCCTACTCTTATGAGATTAACCCTGTCCGGAAACCGCTTTGTTCAGCAAGCACTTATTGACGGCGTAGAGCAACTTCAGTTTGATTATGGAGTAGACACATCAGGCAATAGAAAAGTGGATAATTACATTTCATCTCCCTCGATAAATCAATGGAAAGATGTGATTAGTGTTCAGGTAACTCTTGTCATTAGATCTACAGAGGCCGATAGTTCGATTGATGAGTTAGATAAAGTGTATGAACTATTGGGGGGGGATAATGAGGTATTATTTCACCATGTAATTAGTGAAGAAAACAGACGATATCATCGCAAGGTTTATCGACGAGAAGTTGTTATTCGTAACAGGATAATTAATAAGGACCTCGATTTAGAGAAATAAAACGAGTCACTGGCACAATACAGGGAATGATAATGTGTATGTACAGAAGAGGAAATAAGCAAAGTGGTGCAGTGCTGGTAATCTCATTGCTGTTGATTTTAGTGTTAAGCATATTTGCAGTGACAGCGATGGAAAGCAGTCAATTTTCTATGAAAATGGCAGCAAATCGTATTTATTATGAAACGGCATTTAACCATGCGGAAAGTACCCGCAATGCTGGTCTGAGTATAATGCCGGAGTATTTAACTCAAACTAATTGGGACTCGATCTCAATTCCAGAAAATTTAATGGTGGATAAAAGTTCTGAAAGTTTATTCACAGAAAAAACAGTAGACGAAGCAGCCATTTATTCGGGTGAGATACAAAGTGATTTTAGTTTTCACTCTGAAAAGGTAAAAGGTGAGATGTACGTTATTGCGGGGCCCACACAACTAAATTTGGGTGCTGCATTATCACAGTCTCAGGGTTATCAAAATACAGGGTCAGGGCTGGGCTCTAAAGGCGGAATGGTTAAGTATTACCGGCTTAACAGTGTCGGTATAAGCCCTTTAAAAGGCGGTGGTTCACTGGAGGTTTGGACTTCGAGTGACTATAGATATACGCCATAAAATTTTAGGGTAAGTATCAAGAAATAGACTTCATGAAATAGAAATAACGAGAGGTAGTTAAGACCCGTGGGCAGGAAGCCCAAATCTTGGCTATGGAAATGTATAGAACCAAGGAATGGTTATGTATAAATGTAGACTGCTTTGCCTTTTTAAAAGGCTTTCATCTGAATTTCAGAAGTGCTTTAAAATAGAAATAGCCCTGTATTACTGGCTGCGTCATATTTACGTGATAACGTTACTAGCCGCTTTTTCACCCTCTGTGTTTGCTAGCGTAAAAAGTGCTGACACAACATTTTTACCTTCATCTATCAAAACAAGCGATATTATTGGGTCACCATTATTCTTGAATCCCGTTTCAGGAAAGCCTAGCGTTGTTATTGTACTTGACCGGTCAGCACGTATGTTTGAGCACGTTTATGATTTAAAAAAATTTGACGTGGACTCTGTTGACGGACGTTTGGGCTATTTTCAAGAAAATGTTCAATACAGGTATGATCGACCAAAGAAATTATTTGTTGCAGATTCTCAATTATCGCCAAACGATGTTGGCGCTTGGAATGGGAGGTTTCTGAACTGGCTAACATTAAGGCGAGTTGACTTAGCTATGTTGTTGCTCCGCGGTGACCAGTCTTCTCAAAAATATAAAAACGCCACAGGAAGTTCAAAGTCCTTGGTAACAGTAAGTATTGCTAACAGTGCAGATTACTCACCGATTCCCAATAATCAAACTATCACAATTTTCAAAGACCATTTTAAAGTAGATGGGTTGACAGTGGCTAGGTTCAACATTGGCGGCATAATAAAAGAAAAGACACAGATAAAGCAAGAAGGCTTAATTAAACAGCTAAGAGAGCGAGTGAATTTATATCTGTTTGAACCTGACTCAGCGCGTTTAGTGCCTGAAAATAAGCTTGAATATAGTATTAATCAGTATTTTGTAAAAACAGATGATGAATCTTTTCTTGATAGCTATACAAAAATTTCTCGCCTTCTAGGTGCAAAGAAATCACCCGTAAGTTTAAATGCTAACCCTTACTACGATGCTCGACAGCAACAAGAACTCTCTTGTAAACGCGTGATGGTTTTACATTTTTCAGCGATTAAACAGGCTCCGATTAAAGCACAAAACTACGAACAAGACTGTAAAGTACAATTGGCAGGTAAGCAGTTGCTTGAACCTTTTCAATTGGTGCTGGCTCTAAGAGAAAAAGGAGGCGAAAGTGACTTAGCTGCAGAATATTTATATTGGGCTGATCAATCAGAAGAGCTTGAGGCGTCATTGCTGTTAGATAGTCGGATGCCAAAAAGCGCTATAGGCATGCCTGGTGAAATTAAAACCGGGGCGACATTGGGGAGTGGTATGTTGGTCCAAGCTAGCTATTTTCCTGAAAAAAAAGATCGCCACGAATATGTTCATTGGGTCGGTGAAATTGGCGCCTTGATGACTGACCGGCAGGGGCGAGTACGCAGTGATAATGGTGATCGAAAAATTGGAGCAGTAAGCGTTGACCCCATTGTGGACACTTGCTTCCAGAAGAAAGAGAAACAATTTAGAGTGAGCTTTTCTATATCAGAGCAAGAAAGGCCATCACTACGCGATGCTGAGATGTGTTCAGAGCTAATATATACGAAAAGCCAAGAGGATATAGGCTATTTATGGCAAGCAGGAAAAATTTTATCACAATCGCCTTATTTTGATGTTTCAAAACAACGGAAGTATTCCTCATCTGATACCTCAAAACGGTATATCAGAACGCATATGAATAATAATGAATTGGGGTTTCTGCCTGACATGTTTTCAAAGTCCACAATGGGATTACTGAATACCACAGACTTTGAAAATGTTGCTCGTATTGTTAATTTCATTCGGGGTGAAGATCAGCTAACGATGCGATCTCGCAAGTTTAGAGGTCAGACGGAAAGGCTTGGCGATTTTATTAACTCTCAGCCAATCGTAGTGGCCCAGCCATCTGAGAATTATCATTTACTTTATGGTGATTCAAGTTATCTAGCTTTTTATAGGCAATATCGAGATCGGCGACGTATTGTTTATATTGGAGGTAATGATGGTTTATTACATGCTTTCAATGCGGGTTGGTTTGATGAGGGGAGCCAGCAGCACATTACGGAAAAACCAGACCACGCTTCGTGGCTGTTAGGGCAGGAGGTCTGGGCATTTGTTCCGTTTAATTTACTCCCACATTTGAAGTACCTAAGCAAAAAAGAGTATGGGGAGTCTGTCTCAGATCATCTTTTTTTAGTAGATCAAACGCCTTATGTGTTTGATGCACAGATATTTGGAAACGCTCAACTTAAGGGGCAAGAAGATCGGGACTTTGTTGACTCTCATGGTGTGAAAGTCAACGATGTAACTCACCCTAATGGCTGGGGTACGATAATGGTGGTGGGTTTTGGTCGAGGAGGAAGTGAGTCACAAGTATTCAAAGACCCAATGGCTAAAAATACCAGAGCTAAAGACAATGTTATGTCAATTCGTCCATCTTATCTCATCTTTGATATTACTGACCCTGAGCAAGCACCTAGGTTATTAACGGAGTTTTCGCATCCTAAGTTGTTATCTTCTCGTGCTGTGCCCACAGTGATTACGACGAAGGCAGAGGGCGGTGAATTATCTTGGCAGCTATTGCTTGGCTCAGGGCCAAATATCCAAGTGACTAAATCTTCTCAGCTCTATAGCGATCAGAATGCTCACTTACTGATGTTAGACCTAAAAACTATGCGTTTGAATAAAAAGTTTGGTGATCAGGGCGTACTAAAATTAAATGAGGAGAGGGCGTATATTGGCGGGCTAGCAGTGGCAGACTTTGATCTCGATGCGCTAAGCGATGCGGTATATTTTGGTACTATTTCTACCCCAAGTTCAGCGTCAAACTCAGGTAGTGAGCTTGCTCGCCAAGAAATGGGGGGTAAGTTGCTTAGTTTGCGAATAAATAACAACAGTAAATCTAGCAGTGGGCGTTTCTATAGCCAAGTACTGTTTGATGCGCATCGTCCGGTACTGCAAAGCCCGTTGATTAGTACAGATAAGAGCGCTAATCGGTGGCTTCATTTCGGCACTGGCAGTATTCAGACAGTGAGTGATTTAATAGCTCAGTCGGATGATAGTTTATATGGAATTAAAGAACCTAGATTTGTGAGCGGTGATTTCAAGATGGATCACCATATTGCCCATGAGACTATTCAACTAAAGGATTTGGTGGATGTTAGTCGAGCTGAAGTTGATGAACATAGCGGCAGTTTGAGGGGCATTTCGATTAAGCCTGCATTGGAAAATGATCATGTTGTTGATTTAGATAAACGGCTTCGCAGTCATGATGATATGTCTGCATTTCACTCTGGATGGTTTAAATCGCTAACATCGTCAGAAAGTTCAGTTGGAAAAAGTACGTTATTGGGAGGGCTATATTTTCAAAATACTTATAAGCCTGACAGAAAAAATTGTCGATTGGGTGGCGGCTTTTCTCAATATCGCCTTAAGCATACAACGGGTACCGCTTGGTTTAATGCCCGAAAACAAGAATACGAACAAGCTAGGCCAGAGACCCTTAAAGATGGCTTACGAACGGCACGGCCGCTTGAGAGTCTTTTACATTTGGGTGAATTGAGACCAACTCGTCAAATGAGCATGCTTAACCTTAGTGCAGACGGACCAATTTATACTGATCAAATTTCAGCAGAGAATATCAGCAGCCAGATAGTCGGTTGGCGAGAGTTGTGATCGGGTTTAAGGTTTTAAGGGGGTTTTCTCTTATTGAGCTGCTGGTTGTGCTGAGTATCATCGGTATTTTATTTGCCGTCATCATCCCTGCGTATAAACACCAAATTGCGTCTGCTAGGAAGAGTGAAATTCAAGTGTTAATGGTAACCCTACAGGGGCAGTTAGAGCGGTATTTATATGATTACGGGAGTTATCCAAAAAGCTTGTCTGATATGCAATTATTAGCAGGTACAGAGCTCTCCACGCAAAATGGTGAATATGAACTTAGCCTTGAAAAAGGCGATGCGGAGTGTCCCGCAGGGTCTTGTTACGTGATCGTGGCAAAATTGCTCAATTCTGAAAGCGATGATGAGGACCTGAAACTACATTCAAATGGCAAGCGGGGCGGGGCTTGGTAGTCTATTATATCGAGCTGTATAGCTTGTGACGTTTGTAATCAAAAGATACAAAAAAATAAATTATTGATTTGGTCAAATGAGCAAGCATTGTCTAGACTTAGTATATAGTGCTTGAACCGAAAGTCAGATCTACAGCGGTTGCCCCAAGAACACAATCTTAGCACTGCAAGATACCGTTATTTAGAATAACTCAACGACTATATCTTGTAGCGCCAATTATGTGCACCTAGGTTAACTTAGCTACGACCCACTTTCCGTTCAAGCACTATATCAACTACCGACTAAAATAATATTTCACTCTGAAGGGGCGGTAAATGAATACATTTTGCTATGGTATAAGCACAATTAAATGAAATCTACACCGTCAAATTCAGAAACAGAAAGCTCATCTAAGCTAATTGAAGTTAAATTGTCTGCAGATTGTCTGGAAATTGGCATGCATGTCTCTAATCTGGATAGGCCATGGACGGAAATACCCGTTCTACTGCAAGGCCTGACCATAGAAACGCCTGATGATTTAGATATGATTCGTGAACATTGCGATTACGTTTATATCGAAATAGAAAAAGCATTTTGGTTAGAAACGGGTTTAGGCGAGATCCAAGAAAGAACGTACCCTGGTTTTCGGGAAAGCGTTGATATTCATGATGAACTCCCACGAGCGCAATTAACCATTCAGGAAACCAAAGAACATGTTGAAGGTGTATTAAACAGCTTAAGTGCAGGTGAATCATTTGATATGGACGCCTCCCGTAAAGCAATTCAAGGCTGTGTCAAAAGTATTCTATCTAATGCGAATGCCTTACTGTGGTTGATTCAGATTAAAGAACAAGAAAGTTATACTGCTGAGCATTCAATGAGAGTGGGTATATTAGCGATCGCATTTGGGCGCTTTCTGGGTTTTAAAGAAAAAGATTTAGAGATAATTGGATTATGTGGGATGCTTCACGATGTGGGAAAATCTCAAGTCCCAGATGAAATTTTGAATAAACCCGCTCGCTTGACGCGCATTGAATTTGAAATAATGAAAGATCATGCTGTATTCGGTAAAACGATATTAGAAGAGCTTAAATCGGTAGATAAGGTAATTAAAGATACGGCTCATTATCATCATGAACGTTTCGATGGTAAGGGCTACCCTGAACAGTTGAATGCGGCTTTTCTTCATGAGTTTATCCGGATCGTTTCGATTGTTGATGTTTATGATGCAATCACCAGTACAAGACCTTATAAAGATGGCTCACCGGCCTTTGATGCGTTAAAAATTCTGTTCGCAGAAAGAGGCATGCACTTCGATAGTGAATTTGTTGAAGCATTTATTCGGATGATAGGTCTCTACCCGTCAGGAACATTAGTGGAAATGACAAATGGTGAAATAGGCATAGTGGTTTCTGCGAATCCCGATGCGAGATTAAGGCCAAAAGTAGAGCTGGTGATGACGGCAGACAAGAAACAACGCCCTCCGTATATTATTGACTTAAATCTTCAAATTGAGGATAAATCTGGCCAGCCATATACGATCAAAGGCGGCCTAGGTAATGGTACTTATGGTGTCAATGTCCAAGATTATATTCTAAAGTGAAACGAGTCAGGGCTTCTTTTAAATTCTTTTCTCAGCTCTTTCCTAAGCTCTCTCCTAAGTGCTAACTATTTTTCTTCTAAGTTACTAATAAGAGACCATGAGCTTAAGTACAACTGATATTTCTGTGGTTCCCTGCTTCTTCAATCCCATCATTATTGAAATCATACCCCCGCCTTAAGCGCCCTTGGAAGTTTAAAATGAGTGCTTTAGCATGTTCGATATTGTTATCTGAAGGGCAATAAATAAAACTACCGATTGTTCCTTGAGGGGTGCCTTTAGCAGAAAACTGAATTAAATTTCTGAATGACTTGAAGGTCAAATCACCTTGATCAAAAAAGGGGTGTAAAAATTGTATTACGATGTCTTCTCCATCAAGGGCACCATTTTTATTTTTATCTGTAAATAGCAATACCCCCTCTTTCCATACTCCGTCACAATGCTTGCCATCACTACTAGGGCACAATGTGCTCGTTGTTCCCTGGGTCACAGCAGTGTTACGCGCTAAACGAATTAAGCGTGAAATGTGGTTTATTGTGCTCTCTGCTTGACTTTCGAGTACCATTTCCTTGAAAGAGGGAATGCTAATCGACAATAGAATTGCTGTAATTGATAAGGTGATGAGTAGTTCTAAAAGTGTAAAACCGTACAATGAATTATTGCTTAAAAGTCCGCGCATAATTATCATCCTTGATAATATTGTGTGAGATAAAAGTATTTTTATGTTTACCATCTAAAATACCAACACATATATTGAAGCATGCTTAAATAATATCCAGTAAATATTTGTTAACGACTAAAGGAATGGGAATGAAAGTAGTCATAGTTGGTGCAGGTGTTATGGGAATGATGCAAGCGCGAGACCTGGCAATGAAAGGGGTTCGTGTTGTTATGTTAGAAAAGGGGCTTTGTGGGGGAGAAGCAAGCTGGGCTGGTGGTGGCATTATTTCACCCTTATATCCGTGGCGCTATTCTGATGCAGTGACAGCATTAGCCCAATGGTCTCAGTCCTATTACCCTAATCTAATTCAGACCCTCGAAGCTGAATCTGATATTGATCCTGAAATCACCCGGCATGGTCTATTAATGTTAGAGGTTTCAGACAAAGCGGAGGCCATTAGCTGGAAAGCGAAAAATAAATCCTGGATGGACGAAGTGGATGCGTCATTTATTTATGAGCTAGAGCCAAATTTGAGAGAAGGTGTACATGATGGTTTATGGATGTCTCAGGTGTCTAGTGTACGTAACCCCAGAATGCTTCAGGCCTTGTATTTATCGCTAAAGAATAACCCTTTAGTTGAAATCAGAGAAGAAACGTCGGTGAGCTCTTTTGTTTCTGATGGTGATCGAGTCATAGGCGTAAAAACAGCTAAGGGCGATAATATTGATGCCGATAAAGTGATTTTATGTACTGGGGCGTGGAGTCAAAAGGTCAGTGGTGATGAGCATATTGATATTCAGCCGGCGAAGGGGCAAATGCTGCTTTTTGATGCACGGCCGGGATTAGTCAACAGAGTGGTGCTAAATGAAGGAAAATACGTGATCCCTCGTCGTGACGGAAAAGTGGTTGTTGGGAGTACTCTAGAGCACACAGGCTTTGAAAAAATGACTACTGAAGAGGCTAAGAATTCATTGGCAGATATGGCCATTGATTTATTTCCTGCATTGGCGGGGTGTCAAATTACGCATCATTGGGCGGGATTAAGGCCTGAGTCGCCTCAAGGTATTCCTTATATTGGTAAATTGCCAAATTATCAAAACGTGTATATCAACTCAGGGCATTTCAGGAATGGTTTGGTGTTAGCACCTGCATCTGTCAATTTGTTGAGTGCAATTTTGTGTGACGAAGCTTTGCCTGTTGACCCTGCGCCTTACAACCCGTCTAAAAAGAGATAGCTAGTGCAACTAATCCATATCTAACTTTTTAAGTCTGTATCGTAAGGCTCTGAAGCTCATTCCAAGCAACTTGGCTGAGGCAGTTCTATTCCATTTGGTGGCGATAAGTGCCTTTTCTATTTCCTGCTTTTCAATGCACTCTAGATAAACTTCCAAGGACTCATTTTTGTTCCTTATAGGATAACTTTTTAGCGGGATCTCTAGATTGTTTGAGTTCTCTTCTTGAACTTGTGCTTGAGGGAGCAACTCCTGAACAAGACGAGAGTTTTCATTCATTATAGGTTTTTTTAGGTCGATATCTTGAGCAGATAAATTGAGATCGTGGCTTTGTATAATATTATCTTCACATAATGTGAATGCTCGCTCTATGATGTTTTCCAATTCGCGGACATTGCCCGGGAAATTGTATTCCATTAATACTTTAAGCGCGTCAGTGTCTATATTGGGTTCCGGTACCTCACACTCTTTGGCTATGAGTCCAAGGAAGTATTTCGTTAATAAAGGGATATCCTCCGATCTTTCTCTTAATGGCGGGACATCAAGTTTAATGACATTGATACGGTAGAAAAGGTCTTGTCTAAAGGCGCCATCATTGACTAACTTTTCTAAGTCCTTGTGCGTAGCGCTTAGAATCCTGACATCAACTTTTATTTCTACCTGTTCGCCTACGGGGCGGATACTTTTTTCTTGAATGGCTCTTAATAACTTTACTTGCATGGATAAGGGTAAATCGGCTACTTCATCTAGAAATAAGGTCCCGCCATGTGCCGCTCTGAATAAGCCTGGTTTGTCTTCAATCGCACCACTAAAGCTGCCTTTTTTATGACCAAAAAATTCACTCTCAACTAATTCACTTGGAATAGCGCCACAGTTAACCGGAATGAAGGGGCCGTTCTGGGCTCTTGGGCTTTGTTTATGAATCATTTTAGCCACTAGCTCTTTACCACTACCTGATTCACCTGATATATAAATGGGCGCTTGGCTACGCGCTAACTTAACAATTTGTTTGTTTAGTTTATCAATTATAGGTGTATTACCTATTATAAGGTTGGATACTTTTTTCGTTTCAGCGAGTGAGGACGAGTCTTTGTTTGATAATTTTAACGCACTGCTTACGACTTCTCTAAGATGGTTAAGGTCGACCGGTTTTGAAATAAAATCGAAAGCACCTGCTTTTAACGCGATAATCGCAGTTTCTATATTGCCATAAGCTGTAATCATAGCAACGGGAATATGAGGGGAATTATTTTGAATATGTTTGATTATTTCCATGCCATTACCGTCAGGCAGGTTCATATCTGTTAGGCATAAATCAAAGTTGAACTCTTCTAAATGTTGTTTAGCCTCACGAATGGAAGCGGCACTAGAGGTATCTAGTCCCATTCGTATAAGAGTTATCTCCAGGAGTTCCCTGATATCAGGTTCATCATCAATAATGAGTACGCTTTGATTCTTCATAAGTAATTTTAACTAACTCTGTTATGAAATAGTGATTGTTGGTTGGTGCAAAGTATTCTCTAGAGAATACTTTTATTATAGGCAAACATAATACGAAAACACGCACCGGTATTCTCTTGTTCTTGAGAACTGCTTGCATTTTTATCGATAAAATCTAATTGTGCTTGATTAGCTTCACATATTTCACGAGATAAATATAAACCCAAGCCTGTACCCTGACTTTCGGTCGTAAAGAAGGGCTCAAATAGATGGTGTAAATTATCATCAGATATACCTGCCCCTTGGTCAATGACGTCGATAAAGGATTGTTCTTTGCCTTTTGTTTCAGAAAGTTTGACTCGAAGAATAGCATCTGGCCTATGTTTCGTGCCATGTCGTACACCGTTATCAATTAAGTTAATGAGTACTTGCTCAATTTGGTCCGGGTCGAAGTTTGCACTCGCGTTGTCATTTTCAATAGACAGAATGATTGATTTCGTACGCGGAAATTGTAGCTGGTATTCTGATATGACTTTCTCAATCCAAGGTTTAAGGTGTATATTTTTAACAGCGGGTTCTGACCGTCGACTCAGTTGGAGAGTGTTTTCTATAATCTGATTTACTCTGCTCGAATGCCTCTGAATGATGTCAGTCATTTTTCTGTCTGCAAGGTCTAGGTTTTCAGATTCAGCTAATAGCTGGGTAGCATGACTTATCGCACCTAAAGGATTTCTTACTTCATGAGCAATGCTGGCTGTTAAGCGGCCTAATGAAGCCAGCTTTAATTGTTGCGCCTGTTGGCTTACCTTTCTGGTATCTTCGATATAAATAAGGATTTTTGAGTTTCGGTGTTTTTTCAAGTGTGAAAAATTAGCCTGAACAAGTGGCATGTCTGAGTTAATTTTGAAAGGTGTGGTTCGGGTATTTGGAGCGTTTAACCATAAATTGATTCTTTCAGATATTAATTCGGGTAGTTGTTCTTCATCAGATAAACCGATTAAATCTTTACAAGCTTGATTGATTAAATCGACCTTTCCATTATCGTTACACACGATAATTCCTGTGCGCATGTTTTGTATTATTTGATGGTTGAGTTTTTGTAATTCGATTAAGTCCTCTTCTTGTCGTTTAACCAGTGACTCACTTTGGGATATGCGAATAGTAAGGTATTGTAAAATAAAGGCACTAGCAAAATACATGGACCCGTATAATCCGATGTCTGCGACATTTCCTAATTGATTTAATCCCGCCAATATTCTTTCGCTTTCAATCGTAATGGTGAGCAACGTCGCAATGGCAGCAAAAGATAAACCGATCCGGCCTCTAATAATAATATTACCAGCAGCGACACTTATAACGATCAGGTTAGCCAGGCCGATAGAAATACCTGCGCCGCAGAAGAATAAACCGTGGAGGAAAAAAATATCCAAGGTAATTGAGAAAAATATTTGCTTGGGATTAGCCCCTATGGCATAGCGGAAAAAAAACAATAATGCGACATTTAGAAAAATATAACTGAGAGTTAGTGTTTGAAATAGTTCAGGGTATCGGAGGTCATTAAGAAAACTCTGCTGCGATATGGACATGCCAAATAACAGCAGGCTGATAACCACTTTGTAGACATTGTAATAGTTAAATAAAGAGGTTTTTTGCGGTGAGGTTTCCATGCGCTATTTGGCTATCTCGTTGTGCCAGGTTTCGATTTGATCTCGGCCATTATTTTTTGCGCGGTAGAGAGCTTCGTCAGCATGATTAATCAACATTTCTGCTGTTTCGATTTTAGATTGAGTTAAGCTGGCGACGCCAAAACTTGCGGTGATCCTGATGTTGTTTTCACCTGAATTAAGTTTGGTTGATCTTAATTCATCACACAGCGCTTGGGCCAGATACTCGGCTTTTACGATAGGCGTATCCACTAATAATATAATAAATTCTTCGCCGCCATAGCGCGCAATTAAATCACCTGATCGGGTGATTTTGTTTTTAAAAATTAAGGCAACGTGTCGTAGGCAATCGTCACCGGTTTTATGGCCATAGGTATCATTAACGGCTTTGAAATGATCAATATCACACAATATGGCTGACAGTTCGTGGTGGTGGCGAGTGGCTCTTTTAAATTCAATGTTGAGACGAGTCTCAAAGTGTCCACGATTAAATAGGGTTGTTAAAGCATCTGTTGTTGAGGCAATTTCTAATCGGCTATTTACATGTTCAAGCTCGGTTAACGCCTCTTGCATACTTTGGGTCCTTTCTTCAACCTGCTCTTCTAACTTGTCGTTTGCTTCTGTTTTAGTTTTTAATAATTCTTTTTCTGTTTGTCTGGTCAGCATTTCATTTTTGAGTGCAGATTCTTGTGCGGATAGACGTAACTCTTTCTCTCGATTTATTCTGTTCGCCAGAGCGAAGGAAAGAAGTGCAATCATGACGATGACGCCTATTTGCCCCGCATTATTGGTCCAAAAATTTGCAGTTACCAGCCCGAATTTAGCGGCACCCAAAATAGAAATTCCTATGAACGTTGCCGTCCAGGCGATGCAGTAAAAGCGTGCATCTTGGTCTCCCTTTGCTAAGGCTAAATAGCCTAAGGTTAATGATAAAGTGCAGCTGAGCATGCTGAGAATACTAGTTGCTCGAATGGTCAGGTTATAGGGGATTAAAAAGGTCAAGATGAATAGAATAGCAGCAACAATCGCGATTGTTGACATAATTTTGTTTGCAATTGGATTGGTCTTTTTTAAATGTAGAAAATGAATCACTAAAAGTGCAACACTGATGTTACATATCGCTATAAAGGTTGAAATAGCATAACTATTCCATGCCATTTGTTCTGGCCATAGATACGCGAAGCCATAGCCTTTTAAGCTGATTTGAAAGAATAAATATCCAAATGCAAAAACCACATAATAAAAGTAACTTTTTTCTCTAATTGAGAAAAATAATAATAGGTTATAAATCACCATGATTCCTAGCATTCCAGCCCAGAGCCCTTGAACCATATGATCATTTGCTGAGGCGGTTGCGTGATCTTTTGGTGCCCATATAGTTAAAGGTGCTTCAACAGTGCCGGCGGATGCAACCCGCATATACATCAGGTTTTCGCCTGCTTGCAAGTTAAAGGGTAGAACAAAGTTTTGGTGGGAAATTGGCCTTTGTGAAAAAGGATACGTATCACCAACATTATGTTGTTCAAGTATATATCGGTCGCTTGTTCTGTAGACTTGAACGCTATCCAGAAATGGTATTGGCAGCTCAATGAAAACTTCACTATTAATATTGCTGGTGTTCAGAATAATAAATTTGAACCAATACGCGGTGTCGGTGAAACCAAAGTTGGGCGAATTGCGCTTAATCTCGTTCCAAGTTAAGGTTTCGTTCATGGCAGCCTGGATTGATATTTTGTGTTCAGGGTCTGTCATAAACAACATATTTACACCGATAGGTATCGATGAGGTTATCTGTGGATTGTACTCTGTGACGGGAATCTGCGGTAGAGAGTGAGTGAAATTTTGATCAATTTCGAGTGCGTTACTTAGCCCGCTGAAGATAAATATGGGGAATAAAAATATTGTTAAAAATATTTGTCTGAAATGCAGCACAGATAAGCCTTAACTCGGATTGAAAGTTCTTTTATTAATCTTTCTAGTATAGTAAAGAGTGCTGTTTTGTCACGTTGCTTTGCCGTTCTGATAAGAATAAATAAATATCAGAACGGTCAATTATTGGTTGTACTAAATTGGTTGTACTAAGTAGCTTAGTGATAACTAAGCTATAACATAATCACTTATGTCTAGCTGCACGGGGCAGTGATCAGAGCCGAGAATGTCATTGAGGATATCAGCACCTTTAATTTGGTCTTTCAGGGATTGCGATGTAAGGAAGTAATCTATCCGCCAGCCAACATTTTTAGCTCTAGCGCCTGCACGGTAACTCCACCAACTATATTTTATTGTTTCGGGGTGGATAATACGAAATGTATCTATGAAGCCGGACTCAATATATTGGTCGAGTCCATTGATCTCCGCCTGCATATATCCAGCACTTTTGTTGTAATTAGGTTTTGCTCTCGCAAGGTCTATATCTCGATGAGCAACATTCAGGTCGCCACACACCACCACCGGTTTTTTAGTTTCCAACTGTTTCAAATAAAGGTTGAAGTCGCGGTCCCATTTTTGGCGATAAGGAAGGCGTTTCAATTCGCTTCCGGAATTAGGCGTATAAACTGTCACAAGAATGAAGTTGTCAAATTCAGCCGCAATCACTCGGCCTTCATTATCGTGTTCTTCAATGTCCATATCATATTGAACCGAAATTGGCTTTGTTCGACTAAGGATGGCGGTACCGGAGTAGCCTTTTTTTTCTGCGGAGTTACTATACAAATGAAAACCTTCAAGTACGTTAAGCGCTTCAGCTACTTGATCATCTTGCGCTTTTGTTTCCTGAAAACAAATCACATCAGGGTTATGGGTTTCAACAAAGTGATCCACATGAGCCAAGCGGGCACGGACAGAGTTAATATTCCAAGTAACGAGGCGCATTATTTTTTCCCGATTTTCTGAGAATTAAAAGAGATTGAAACTGTTGCCTGTTATGGCAATAGGCCAACGTCCAAGCTCGAATAGTTTATATTTAAGAGCAAAGGGATGAGTATCTTCTTCACCAGCGGCCAAAACCAAAGCGGCTTGATGGCAAGCTTGAATAGCGGAACCAATTGCCGCCAGGATCAGCTCTTCATCCTCAATCCCTTGTTCTTCCGCCAAATTTTCAACAGCATGCTTAATGTGAGGAGAGGCTGTAGCGGAAATATGGGTTAGTGCCATTGTAAGGTCTTCTTCACCCATCAATTCGAGGGCTTGGGCCGTGAGACCCACTCGTAGCTGTTCTTCTGCATCCCACCAATCGCTATTCCAATCGGGAGTGGCCGCCGCATAATTGGCCTCTTCCCAATTTTCCACTTGTGCAACATAGGCATCGGGGAAGCCTAAATTTTCAGCATATTCTTTTGCAGTTTGAATGGTTGCTTTGCCAAAATCCAAACCGCAGGAGCGGAACCAGTGTACGGAAGTGAGGACTTTGTTGAAGCGTGCAACAGAACGTAAAGTTGGAAATTCCTCAATATCAGGAATTTCATCTTCAAAATCATCATCTTCATGCATAAAAGCGAGTATCCTGTTTGAAAAATTCTACAGGTTTATTACCACGCTTTAAAAGGAGGGCCTAGTATCAATGCTTCGCAATCTAATTCTTCTCATCGTAATAAGGGTCAAAGAGAGTGAAAAGTTCAGGTTTGATTTTAACGCCGTGTTCAATATCACTTAAGCTCAAACTGGTTGTGCTACCCTGAGGGTCGGTCATGAGCCACTTTCTTAAGCGTAAGGGTTTGTCACTAAATACTAACGTGATGCCGCCTTCTTCAGGATCTTCGGTGCTGATGATGTTCACGCGTAAAGTATTAGCCTCTTTTTCAACAGAAACAACCTTTACATCGCCCTCTAATTTCACATCGCTTTTCAAAAGGACACTAATTGGGGTGGAATATAAAGGAAGGCGCGTAGTCTCATTCAA
>ENA-OSET01002178-OSET01002178.1-sediment-metagenome-genome-assembly--contig:-NODE-2178-length-19178-cov-30.775823_pt1 | contig 19178 bp, 17 predicted proteins | sample MGYA00237882_ERZ534229 | MGnify/ENA primary metagenome ERZ534229 (study PRJEB26408, sample SAMN06266212) | sediment metagenome | isolation source: Hudson Canyon methane seep mesocosm | place... | reverse complement strand
ACGACAAAAGAGATGAAAAAAGCAAGCCATGTGGTATGCAGGATTTTCATCTTCCCTGTAAATGAAAAGAAGTTTAATGCTTGTGTGCTCATTTTATTTGCTCAATATAGTTCAATTGAATTCAATTAAGCATTATCCATGCCTATCAGCATAAGGCATTGATAAGTATGGTCTATAAATAAGACTAACTGTCTTTAGTTCTAATAACCAGAACAAATGGAATAGGAATTTTTATCGTGCGCACACTATTGGTGCAGTTAATAAAGATCACTCATCTGCATATGCTTGACATATGCAATGGTTTGATTTACATTGAATTTGATGTTATCAAAATGGAGCGACGACGATGATTACTGCAAGCCTATTTAAAAATGGTCAAAACCAAGCGGTTAGATTACCAAAAGACCTGGAATTTAAAGGAATTAATAAAGTTGAAATTCGTCAACAAGGTAACTCGATAGTGCTTACTCCTATTCGTAATAGCTGGAAAAGTTTTGCAGATGTTGAGCAAGCTGATATTGACTTTTTACAAAAAAGAGATGATGTTATTGAGCTAGACCGGGTGGAATTTTAATGCCTAAAGCTATTTATATGCTGGATACCAATACCTGTAGTTTCTTAATCAGAAAAAGGCCAGAGTATTTGCTAGATAAATTACAAGATGTTGTGCTGTCCGGGCATCAAGTCGTAATTTCATCCATTACCTATGCAGAATTAACCTTTGGAGCAATTAATAAAAAAGCTAGTCCCAAGATGCCAGGCATTGTGACTGAATTTGTTAATAGACTTGATGAAATAGTGGCTTGGGATCAAAAAGCAGTCGAAGCCTCAACAGATATTAAAAAAGAACTGGAATCTATCGGCACGCCAATTGGCCACAACGACACACTGATAGCAGGTCATTGTGTATCAATCAATGCAATTTTGGTTACTGATAATGTTCGTGAGTTTAAACGCGTTGATGGCTTAAAGTTTGAAAACTGGGTTAAAAGATAGATTTTACGTTGTCTCCTTTTTGCAAAAGAGGAGACAACTTTACTTAACAGCAGCCCTTGAGTTTTGGTCTACCAATACCAACCTAAGCAGAAATGATTTTCTTCAACTCAGGAATACAAGAGCCACAGTTTGTGCCTGCTTTAAGTAAACTGCCAATCTCTTCAACTGTTTTGGCTGAGCCACAAGAAATGGCATCTTTAATTGTATTTTCCCCTACTCCAAAACAGGCACAAACCATAGGCCCTGTATCAGGAAGTCCTGCGCCGGGCTTTCCTGCTAGCAAACTCATTCGCATTTCATCCGTTAATGTTTGCTCAGAAAACAATTGGCTTAACCATGATCTTGCCGGTAGGGTGTGCTCAGGAGCAATAAAAACGACACTTTCTAATCTATTATCAATGACTTTCCCAGCACGATATCGCTGAGTCCCCTGATCAGAAAACTCTAGCCATTCGCCTTCTTCTCCCAGCTGTTTTTTTGCCCAACTCGATAAATCATCTATCGCTTTTTCTCCTGCTATTTCATAACGAAAAAATTGCTCACCTTTTATTTTTACCCAATAATCTGAATCAGCCGGAGTTAATGGAGTCCTTGAGAACATGAAGCCATGCCAAACAGGTTGGTATGGCATTACTTTTACAGGTGTATGTTTAGATTCCGGTTGTCCTGAGATAGGGTCAACAACAGGATTCACTAAAGCATTAACCCGACCTTTTGCTGCCATAAAAAAGTTCCAGTGCATGGGCACAAACACACTGCCAATGCGTTGCTCATCTGTTACTACAACTCTAGCCAGCATATCCCCCCAAAGACTATCAAGCCTGGCAAGCGCACCATTAATTAATTGATACTTTATTGCATCTACAGGGTGAATCTGGATTATTGGCTCAGAGACATGTGCATTTAGCCTTGCTGATTTTGCTGTGCGTGTCATGGTATGCCACTGATCACGCACTCGCCCTGTATTAAGAATAAGGGGGTATTCTTCGCTGGTTAGATTAACAGGCTCACGCGGTTTTATGGCAATAATCTGCGCTTTACCTGTTGCAGTAAAAAACTGCTTATCTTCAAAAAGTCGTTTAGTGCCTTCTGGTTTTTGTTTTGTAACGGGCCATTGTATGGGCAAGAGGTCTGCATATTCATCATCCGTTATGTTTGCTAGTCCACCGATATCAAAATCACGTTTTCCGTCATTCTCAAAACCAGATAATGCCGCATGTTCCCTAAAAATATCTGCTGTTGATTGATAATTAAAGGCTTCACTAAACCCCATGCGTTGAGCCACTTGTGTCAGTATCCACCAATCTTTTCTTGCTTCACCTGGGGCAGGTAAAAATTGGCGCTGATGAGATATGCGTCGCTCCGAATTGGTCACTGTGCCGCATTTTTCGCCCCATGCGAGTGCGGGCAATAAAATATCAGCCCGTGCAGCTGTTCCCGTATTGTGTTCACATTCGGAGACTATCACTAATTCACAACTTTCTATCGCCTTAAGCACTTTATCGGCATTCGGCAATGTGACAACAGGATTGGTTGCAATCACCCAAATAGCTTTTATTTTTCCTTCTGCTATCTGTTCAAACATATCCACCGCTTGAGCACCCGCTGTTGTGGCAAGTTTATCTGTTCCCCAAAACCGGGAAACTAAATCGTGATGTATAGGATTAGTTAACTCCATATGGGCGGCTAATTGATTACTTAATGCGCCGACTTCACGCCCTCCCATTGCATTCGGTTGACCAGTTATTGAAAAAGGTCCCATAGCTGGCCTTCCAATACGTCCTGTCGCTAAATGGCAATTGATAATACTATTAGATTTATCTGTGCCAGATGAGGATTGATTAACACCTTGAGAATAGAGTGTGACTACTTTTTCTGTATTAGCAAATAGCTGAAAAAACTGACTGACATCCTGCTCAGACAGCTCACAACTTTGTGCAACTTGAGCTGCATCTAGCGCTGATTCTTCAGCTGAAAGCAATGCTTCTGCCAAGCCTTCAGTATGTTGATTAACAAAATCCCAATCAACGAATTGCTGTTGATTGATATAACTGAGTAGCCCGTTAAATAAAGTGGCATCAGAACCAGGTTTAAGCGGTAAATGCAGGTCGGCAATATCACAGGTAGCGGTTTTTCTTGGATCAATCACCACTATTTTTAATTCAGGTCGTTGCTGTTTTGCTTTGACTATTCGTTGATAGACAATCGGGTGACACCAGGCCGTATTAGAACCTTCAATCACAATGAGATCAGCTGATTCAAGGTCCTCATAATTTCCTGGCACCGAGTCACTACCAAAGGCACGTTTATAACCTGCGACAGCAGATGACATACATAAGCGTGAATTAGTGTCGATATTTGCACTGCCAATAAAGCCTTTCATTAGCTTATTGGCAACATAATAATCCTCAGTCAATAACTGGCCAGAGACATAAAAGGCGACAGCATCTGCACCATGCTGATCAATGATCTGATTTAAACCTGTCGCAACAGCATCTAATGCCGTGTCCCATGATGTTTTTTCACCCTTAATTTGGGGATAAAGCAATCGGCCTTCTAATCCAACCGTGTCTGCAAGGGCAGAACCTTTTGAGCATAAGCGACCATAGTTAGCAGGGTGGTTGTTATCACCTTTAATCGTTGTGGTTCCATCGGCGTCATGTGTCGCTTGTACTCCACACCCAACGCCACAGTAAGGGCAAGTGGTTAGACTTATTGTTGAATTTGACATTTAACCCTGTTGCTCCTCTATATGATGCTGACCAAATAAAATATTATCCCGAATATCAGCAATATTCTGTGCCTCAGTAAGCAGCGAAAAATACCACAGGCCATCCGTCGTTTCTCCATACAACAAGATGCCCATAATGACGTTATTTTTTATCACCAGTTTTTTATAGATATGTCGCGCAGCATCTTTAAATATCATAACTTCAGTACCCTCATCTCCAATATAGTCACCTGCTGAAAATAGATTAATACCTGTGACTTTAAGTTTTGTCGAGGTTACTGTGCTGACGTAGCTGGCAATCCCCATATCAACCAGATGATTGGCGCATACCTTGGCTTGTTCAAATAAGGGAGCAACAAGTCCAAATGTTTTTTTGCGATGCTGTACGCATTCGCCCACCGCATAAATAGTTGGCGTATATGTTTGCAGGGTATCATCAACCAAAATTCCTCGATCACATTGAACGCCCGATGCTTTAGCGAGTTCTATATTCGGGCGAACTCCAATCGCCATAACCACCAGATCAGCAGCTACCTCAGTACCATTTTTAAAGCGTATCTTCTCAACACGTTCATCACCTAGCAATGCTTCGGTGTCATGATTCATTAAAAAATGCATGCCTTTTTGTTCTAATTCTGCTCGCATTAAATCAGCCGCTTGTTGATCAAGTTGCTGGCTCATTAAAGTATTACTTCTATGCACAACCGATACATTCATGCCCTGTATCATCAGGCCATTAGCGGCTTCCAGGCCCAGTAATCCACCACCAATAACAATGGCATTCTTATGTGTTTTAGCCGTTTCGATCATCACATTGACATCATTAATATCCCGAAAACTAATCACACCTTCCAGGTGTTTCCCTGGGATATTCAACATCACAGGAACAGAGCCGGTGGCGATAATTAAACGATCATAATCAGCGATAGTGCCATCGTCAGCAATAACTTGTTGATTAACACGGTCAATTTTAGTAACTGTTTTGTTCGTATATAAGGTGATTTTATTATCTTGATACCATTGCAAATCATTAATGATAATTTCACTAAGATTTTTATCGCCAGCAAGAACGGGGGACAGCATAATGCGGTTATAGTTACCGTGCGGCTCTGCACCAAACACAGTAATATCAAATTTGTCAGGTGATAGTTTTAACAGCTCATCAACTGTTCTCATACCAGCCATACCATTACCGATAAGGACTAATTTTTGTTTCATTTTCAGAGGTGGTTATAAAGCGTATTATGTGGATTGGGCAAATGGACTTTTTTACAAACAAAAGCAGTTGTACCAGCAATCGATGTTTGGTAAATGTTTGTTGGTACAAAGTTAAGAATAGAGTTAACAATGCTAAATCACTAACATTAGTAAATGCACCTACCATTCCTGTATGTGTCCAATCACCCGTTATAGAATATAGGGCGCCATCTCGTTCGATCCTGCTTTAGAAAAGATGCTTGCTAAGTTTAAGCTTACTAGTAGCCATGAAAAACCCTTAGGTGACAAAAATATTAATTCAAATAAGCATTATATATGCCATATCTAAGTCTAAGTCTTTTTCATCAGGCGCTAGTGCTCTTAAGCAAGGTAATAGCTCACATAGTTTGTTATCAGAAGGCAATGTTTGTATAACTTATAGACTCTCATTAAGCATTGGCTGCACAGTATTGGTGCAAAAATAACCTTACAAAACTGGCTGCTTAACCAAAAGAATGTTCTTCGATAAAGTATTTTGGCAAGAAAGTTGAATACGCACAAAAAATAGGTTTTAAGAATCTCTGCCACTGTTCAATTTTAGATGACAATGGCATAAAAACTGCAGTTGTATTTTAAGTAAATTTATTTATCCGAACACCTATTATTTATGTCTAAAATGAGCCACATTAATGTTATTGAAAAATATGAAGAGCATTGCCTGGCTATTCAGCACCTGCTTTCATCTATTTTAAGTTGTTTTTCAGATGCAAAAATGTTTGACCAAGAACAAAAGGAATTATCTAAGAGTTTGGATTCATTATGTGAATACTACCCTTTTATCAGCCTACTTTATCTGTTAGATGATAAAGGTCAACAATTATGTATGAATGTCTCGGGGCGATATTTTAAAGACAGATCAAAAATTGGTTATGGCTCTGACCGCAGCAAGAGTCCTTATTATCTAATGGCCGTTAACAGCAATTCAGTTGTCGTGACAGAACCGTACTTATCCAGTGTGCGCCGCGAACTATGCCTTTCAGCAAGTATTAAAATTGTTAATGAAGACGGCTCAACCAAAGGTTTTATTGTGCTTGATATGGACCTGCCATCCACGCTTACCTTTCTTACTGGCGATAGTAAACGCGTACATTTTGAGCCTTATTTCAAAGCCATTTATTCTATTATTGTTATTGGACTTTTTAGTGTTTCTCTATTACTGCTTTATTTAGCAGGAAAAGAGTGCTGGACTGTCTTTCAGGCATTGTTAAGCAATAATGAAGATAAACTCCTTCCCTTTGGTGTTGTTATTTATCTAACCCTGGCACTCGCTATATTCGACTTAGGAAAAACAACACTGGAAGAGGAGGTTCTTTTATATAAAGATATCCTCAGGCACAGCTCAACTCGTCGTACCATTACCCGTTTTATTGCTGCTATTATTATTGCTGTATCCATAGAAGCCCTGCTAATGATCTTTAAGTCTGCACTAAATGAGAGCGGAGAGCATATTATTCAGGCCGTTTGGATTATTTTGGCCGCAGGCTTTCTCTTATTATGTATGGCTATTTATGTTTACTTAGGTAGTAAAGCAGAAGTCATGCTCATCAATAACAAAACCAACAAGGAGCCAAGCTCATGAGTGAAAAATCATCACCTAATAATGAACTACCTCATTGGTTTACCCAAAAAGCCGAGGCGCGCTTAAAATTTATTTATGGCGAATCAAAAACGCAGGCATTAATGGAACGCTTGCTGACCAAACTATTCCCGCTTTATGCCGAGCCCATTAGCAAAAAGAACAGCCATAAAAAAGATATATGGAATGAACAAGACATCATCCTGATAGCCTACGGTGATACGGTTCAACAAGATCAAGAGCCGCCATTACAAACTTTGTATGAGTTTCTTAACTTACACTTAACAGAATGCATTAACAGCGTGCATGTTTTGCCTTATTTTCCATACAGCTCTGATGATGGCTTTTCTGTTATTGATTACAAAACAGTTGACCCATTGTTGGGAGAATGGAGCGATATTGAGCGAATTAGCCAAGACTTTCATTTAATGACTGATTTGGTGATTAATCATGTTTCCAGAGAAAACCTTTGGTTTATTGATTTTCTAAGTAGAGCTAAACCTGGCTGTGATTATTTTATTGAAATGCCTAACGATACCGATGTCTCTATGGTCGTTAGACCTCGCAGCTCACCTGTTTTAGTACCTGCACATACGCATGATGGTATTCACCATGTTTGGGCAACTTTTGGTGAAGACCAGATTGATGTGAATTTTGCTAACCCCGATGTACTGTTTGAATTTATAGATATTCTTCTGTTATACATAGCCAAAGGGTCACGTTTTATTCGACTGGATGCCATTGCTTTTTTATGGAAAAAAATGGGGACACGTTGTATCAATTTGCGAGAGACTCATGAAGTGGTCAAGCTTCTAAGAGATATAGTCGATGTGGTCGCCCCAGGGACTGTGCTCATTACTGAAACCAATGTGCCCAACGGGGAAAACCTGAGTTACTTTGGTAATAGTGATGAGGCTCATATGGTTTATCAGTTTACCTTACCGCCTCTATTGCTCCACGCTATGTATCACGGTAGCAGTCAATACTTAACCCAATGGGCTAAAGACATACCCAGACCACAAAAAAACTGTACTTACCTGAATTTTATTGCTTCTCATGATGGAATAGGTCTACGCCCTGCAGAGGGTATTTTACCTGAGTCGGAAGTCTTATCATTAGTTGACGGTATGCATGAATATGGCGGCTATGTCAGTATGCGTACGGATCAACTTGGTAAAGAGTCTCCTTATGAAATTAATATAGCTTTATTTGATGCCTTAAAAGGAACGCATTTGGGCACTGATGAATATCAGGTACAACGATTTATCTGTACACATACGATTATGATTGCTTTGCAAGGAATACCTGCGCTTTATTTTCATAGTATTACAGCGACGGGTAATGATTATCAGGGGGTTGAGCAAACGGGACGCACACGCTCAATTAATCGACGAAAATGGCAATATGATGAGCTGTTGGACACGCTAAACAATCCAACATCTCCCCATGCTATGGTGTTTCATGAATTAAAACGCCTGCTAAAAATACGTCGCAGACAAACGGCTTTTCATCCTGATGCCATGCAAGAAACGATTTCATTAGGCGAAAACTTGTTTGCTTTTTGGCGTACCAGTACCGATATGCAACAGCGTATTTTAGCCGTCAGTAATCTAAGCCCTGAGATTCAAATATTGAAATTACCTGAACACCCTTTAGTTGAAGGATCTGGTGTCTGGAGAGATTTAATTGAAAGGACCGCATTAGGAAAGAATACCCGTGAATTAAAACTGTATCCCTATCAATCTGCCTGGTTAGAAGCATTAGATTAAACAAAATGTTCTATAGAAATGGTCCTTTCCAACGAGAGAAGGTTTAAATCAATAGCAGAGAGCCAATCGCCTCCCTCATAAAAAATTAAATGACCATAAACAAGGCAAACTCTGAATAATCGATTCGGAATTTGCTCTTCTCAGGATCGCCGATTAAGTCGATAACCAAATCCATCCAATACCCCTGTACATAATGATCTGATATACCGTGGTAGGTTATTTATTGCGAGTTACCTAACGAGCTCCATTTTATAGATCAATATCTTCATTAGTAGTTTGAGGTAGGCTAATAAAAAAACTAGTCCCACCCCCCAATAACGTTTCAACTTTTAAACTACCTCCATGAGATTTAATAATGTCATAACACAGAGGAAGTCCAAAACCAGTACCTTGCTCACCTAAAGTACCTGTTGTTGATGTCTTTTTTTCGTAACAAAAAATATTATCGATAATCTTTTCTGCAATTCCAATCCCAGTGTCAGAAATAACAATAGTTGAAATGTCATCTTGAGAAGTAAATACTCGTATTGAATCACCATTGTTACAAAATTTTATAGAATTAGTCACTAGATTAGACACCACTTCATACAAGAGTTTTTTATCAGCATATACATATGAATGTGCCGGCACTTCATTGATTAAGTTTATTCCTTTTTTGTTTGCCATTTTTACATAAGAATCAATCGCTTCTGAAATGATTTCTGCAGCATCTATAGTTGTGCATGTGGGCTTTAATTCACCATTTTTTATTCGACTCAAATTCAGAATATCGTTAATAAGATCATTCATATTGCTGCAAGCTTTTAGGCTTTCTTCAATGTTCTCATTAGTATCGTCAGACAGTTCTTCAGCATTAACTTGGGTTAATTGAAGAAACCCCATAATTTGATGAAGCGGTGTTTTTAGGTCATGAGAAACAAGTGCCACAAATTTATCCTTTAACTTTGTAGCCTCTTCAGCTTTAATTAGAGCGTCCTCTAGCCTTTCTTCCGCAATTTTTCGATCACATATTTCTTGCTCAAGTCTAGTATTGGTGTTGAACAATTGTTTTTTACTATGATCAATTTCAAAAATTGTATTGGTAAGAAGTTTTGCTTTAATTTGTGAAAGGTAAGTGCTACTACGTAATTCTAGGATTTTTTCAATTAATTCATCTTTGACCGTAGTAGCATTAGAGATAGTTTCATTAGAAATATTACGATAACTACGAGGCATAATTTAATCCTTAATAAGATCAAGTCCAACTGGAAGTAGTTTCAGGTAATCGATAGCAACCTGCACCTTGTCACCCTCAATAACAGTTCCATGCTGAGGAAGGATCCGATCAATTGACATCTTTTCAAAACGCTCCATTGCTTTTTTAAGATGAGAATTACTAGGCATATACGCTTGGTGAAAGCTCCCCATGTTTTCAGGAAAGCCATTGCCAGCAAACATATCCCAATCACCATCTGCAATTGCTCCAAAAACATCTCCGGTAAAAAGGCTTTTTGTTTTCGGGTCATAAGTAGCAATCGCACCTGGAGAATGAAGAAAAGGAAGAAAAATGAACTCTAATACACGGCCACTTTTTAGTGTGATTTTGTAATCATTATTATTAACGGAATAAAATTGGCTCTTCAAATCCTGATGTTGTATGAGACGAATTGTATTAATATGAGCAGCAATTCTCAGATCTTCCCGATCTATGACATCTTCTACAATAGCCAAATTCCCGCAAACATCGGGATCTTGATGTGAACAGACGAGTAATGAGATTTGATTTGGATTGACTAAATCAATCACTTTTCTCATGATAACGGGGAAATCAGGAATTGAACCTGAATCAAAGATTACGGCCTCCCCATCATCAATGAGTATATAAGTATTACAATGTAGCTTAGTGGATTTCTCGTAAAAACCTACCCAATGAATCTCTCTAGTGATAGATATAGAGTTCTTCGTATCATATTTTGTCACAGAGCTATTTCCTTGTATTTCAGTTGGTTACGGATAAAGTAGTAAAAAATTTAATACCTTCTAGTCATCGTTATTTTTAACGAAAATTATAAAAATAATCGTTTATGAATAAAAATATTTTTTAGGGCCTAAAAGATCAAAACTAATATGGTATTTAGTATAGACAATATTTAAGGCATTTCAATTTCATAGTGGTGTTCAGGCTCTTCTGTTTTCCTGTTTGCGAATGTTAAGGCAATATAGAATAGCCATAGGTATCAAAATAGTCTCTATGCACTGACAGGCGCCATTGAATTAGATATTGTTGGCGAAAAGCTGGCTTTGTTGCAATGAAAGCAGACCCAAATGTTAACAAAGAAAATGTCATGGAATTTGCAAAAGAAAGCATTGAGCCTGGCCAAACAGTAAATACAGATGCCTTATGTACTTTAAAAGGTACTTTCTGAGGAATACCATCATGTTGCCAAGGTGACTCCGCCTGAATTGGTTGATGAATGGCTACTGTGGGATCATATTGTTATAAGCAACTTCAAAAGCCATGTACTTGGAACTTACCATAGTGTATCAGGACGGTATGTGTAGGAGTACTTGGATGAATTTTATTATCGATTTAATCGGCGATTCTGGGAAGAGTAAATTTCGAATCGATTGTTAAGAGTTTGCATGGCGCATAAGCCAGTCTTTCTTAAGCCTGTGGATTTGATAAGAGCCATGAAAAACTATTTAGGCATTATCTTCCTCAACCGCATCATGTAAACGTTCAAGAATATCTGGAATAGCATTGGTTACACGATTCCAGCTGGGTATAAACGGTGTTTCACTAGGTCTTTCCAGAAATGCATCACCCGCTCTAATAATATGTTGAGCAAATAATTCTACGGTTTTCTCTTCTTGGTGACGATCAAATATTAAGCCATTAATCAGTGCATCACTGTAATAAGCTTCAACTGAGTCCAAAGCTTCACGATAATAAGTTGCTTTGAGTGTTCTGAACACCTCTTTACTTAATACCACGCCTTCCGTCGCTAATTTACGGAAAATAGCCTTGGCAATATCAATGCTCATTTTAGATAGCCCCGCATCCACATTATCAGGCGATAACTCCTGATGCTTGTGGTCATAAGCATCCGCAATTTCTACCTGACAAATATGCTTTCTAGATTGGTTTCTGTACATTTCTGATAAAACACCAATTTCCAGCCCCCAATCACTCGGTATGCGGATTTCTTTAATGGTATCCATTCGTGTTGCAAATTCACCCGATAATGCATAGCGAAAGCTATCCAAATAATCCAGGTAATCCATAGGACCGATCACTTTTTTTAATGCTCTTATTAACGGTGTAACCAGTAACCTACAGACGCGACCATTAATTTTTTGGTCCGCCATTCGGTAATAGTATCCTTTACAAAATTCAAAGTTAAATGCTGGATTCGCGACAGGGTAAAACAATCTTGCTAATAGTTCGCGTTCATAGGTCAAAATATCGCAGTCATGTAGAGCAATAGCTTCAGACCGGCCAGAAGCGATAGCATAACCATAGCAATACCAAACATTACGACCTTTACCTAGTTCTTTGGGCGCGATACCTTTATCAATAAGTTGTACATTTAACTGGCGTAACTTTGGCCCATCATTCCATAAAATTCGATGGTGCTGAGGCAATACGCTAAAAAACTCTTTGGCAAAATCAAACTCTTCTTTAGTCGCGTTATCTAGTCCAATAATCACTTCATTCAAGTAAGACACTTGGGCAATTTGATCTACAATGGGCTTTAGTGCGGGGCCTTTGAGTTCAGAAAATAATGATGGTAACACCAGTCCCATAGGTCTTTGGGTTGAGAACTTTTCTAGCTCAGCCTCCATACCTGAAACATTGTCCTTATTTAACCGGTGTAGTGTGGTAATTGTTCCATTCTGAAAAAAATCACTCATTGTATTATCCTATGTTCAGGTTTTTGAATAAATCATCTATTGCTTCTTGCCAGCCCATGGGGGCTATGCTTTTTGATGTAACAATAGTCTCCGGGCTTTTACTGATTTGCAAATATTCTCCGTTTTTCTTACGAATAATCGCTGCATAATCGGCTTGCTCCAACATTCTCAAATCATTCTGACTATCACCTAGTGCAATAGTCACTATTTTTGAATCTAACTTAAATCTATTCAACAACCATGCCATTGCTGTGCTTTTGTCATTTTTTCCCATCACATGTAGAAACCGTCCACCTTGAATTAATTGCAAGCCCTGATGATTAAGCTTTTCTTCAAACAACTTCAGCTGCTCTTCCCCGCCCAACCAAAGTAATGGCTCACTAGCCAGCCGTTGTTTAGCCTGAGTTGCTTCAACTTCAGGCAGCCCAGTTTCCAACATAAGTTCTTTAACACTAAAATCACTAAAGCCTTTAAAAGAAAACCCGTCAATTTCACGCAATGACCTTAATATATTGAGTATCTTATGATATGGAATACCAAGAATGATTTGTTCCATTTGCTTATCAGTACCAGATAATTTACCCTCAGGTAAAAAAATAGCTGCACCATTTTCTACTGAGAACGCCCAGTTAATGTGCATCTTTTCTCGGATTTCCTTTATTTCGGCAAACGTTTTACTTGAATTAATAATAAGTGGAATCTGCAACGCTCTAATTTTCTTTAATGCAGGCATCGCTTCAGTAAAGCTGTAATCATGATGATCCAGTAAAGTACCATCCAGATCAGTAAAAATTATGTACTCATTCATTATATTGTCATTCTAATCAGGTAAAAGAGCGTCTGTTTATTTTGGTTAAGCGAGGATAAACAGCTCCATTAAAACACGTCTGGTATAAGAAATGCTTTCAAATAAATACGCAACATTACAATGGAACAACGATGACAATTAGCGTATTTGATCTATTCAAGATAGGAATCGGGCCTTCAAGTTCACATACGGTAGGCCCCATGAAAGCAGCACTTACCTTTGTTGAAACATTACAGCAACAGCAGATTTTACAAACAGTCGACAGTATTAGCATCGATCTTTTTGGTTCACTCGCTGCAACGGGTAAGGGGCATGGAACTCATAACGCCGTCATCCTCGGTTTGTTAGGCGAATCTCCCGAGACAATTGATCCAGATACGATTGATAGCAAGCTTACAGTGGTAAGGGAGACCTCTCAATTACCGTTATTAAATCAGTTTAGTATTCATTTTATTGAATCTGAGCACCTTGTTTTTCACAGAAAAGCATTACCTTTTCATGCGAATGGCATGCGTTTTAGCGCAATAGATAAAAATAATAACAGCCTATTGGAAAAAGAATTTTATTCAGTGGGTGGTGGGTTTGTGGTGAGTGAATCAGAGTATTTAACTGCTGCTGAGAATAATGATTCCTGCTTCCCTTACCCATTTAAAACAGCGGATGAATTATTAAAGCTCTGTATGGTTCATAAATGTTCCTTTAGCTATATTATGTTTAACAATGAAAAAGCCTGGCTAAGTGAACAGGAGATTAAAACCGAGCTGTTGGATATTTGGCATGTGATGCAAGCCTGTGTCCAACGAGGGCTAACTCAAACAGGCACCTTACCGGGGGGGATGAAGGTTAAACGCAGAGCTGCCGGGTTATATCAACAGCTGACTGATCAAAAATCCAGTTCTTCATCAAAAATGCCCATTGGAGCATCAGACTGGGTGAATTTATATGCTTTAGCAGTGAGTGAAGAAAATGCGGCTGCTGGCCGTGTTGTTACCGCGCCAACCAATGGTGCTGCCGGCATTATTCCCGCTGTATTGCACTATTACTGGGAGTTTTGTGAGGGTGCTAATGAAGAAGGGGTTATTCGATTTTTATTGACAGCGGGCGCGATTGGTTTTTTATATAAAGAGAATGCGTCTATTTCAGGTGCCGAAGTAGGTTGTCAGGGAGAAGTAGGTGTGGCGTGTTCTATGGCAGCCGGTGCATTAGCGGAAGTACTTGGTGGCACCGCTGAACAAGTCGAAAACGCAGCTGAAATTGGTATGGAACATAATTTAGGTTTAACCTGCGACCCTGTGGGTGGCTTAGTCCAAGTCCCCTGTATTGAAAGAAATGCCATGGGATCAGTTAAAGCGATTAATGCCGCTAGAATTGCCTTACGAGGCGATGGGACGCATTTTGTTTCTCTAGATAAAGTGATTAAAACCATGAGAGAAACAGGTGCTGATATGCAAACGAAATATAAAGAAACGTCCAGAGGCGGGTTGGCTGTTAATTTGATTGAGTGTTAAATCACCGGGATTTTACTCTATTTCCCAATCCTCCAACCTTAATCCCGTCACCCGTGAAAACTCCCCTGTATTATGCGTTATTAACACCACATTATAAGCTCGCGCTGTAGCGGCAATCAATATATCATTCGGCCCGATAGGCTTCCCTTGTGCGGCTAAATCGGCGCGAATTTGCCCAGCTTCTTCCGCGCAACGATCATCAAAGTTTAAGCTGGACAGCGGCTTAAAGAATCGCTGTAATAGTTGTAAATTGGCTTCCACACGCTGACTATGCCGCGCGCCATAAAGCAGCTCGGCTTTAACAATGCTGCATAGCCCGATTTCAGAGGGTGGGTGTTGCTGCATGTGTTTGATAATATTGCTAGAACTTTGATTCATCAGACGTATGCAGGCATTGGTGTCTAATAAGTACATTAATTAAATCCTTCGCGCTGTTCGTAGTCATCTTGAGCAGGGCGATCTAATGCCCCTCCCTGCCAAGTTCCAAACAGTTGAAAGTAATCCTCTGGCCATTGATTTTCGACTTCTTTTTTCACTAGGAGCGCAAGGTATTTTGATACAGAAAGGTGGGATTGTTCGGCTTTTTCTTGTAATTTACTGGCCACGTCATCCGGAACGTAACAGTGTAATTGGCTCATGACTTACCTCCAAATGTATTTGCTATATGTGGATAATAGCACAGAAGGATATTAAGAAACTAACACCATCCTTCGATCAGGCCATCAATGCTGTTGACTTAAGAATAACCTCCTTCTCCAGAGGGAGACGGTTAGGGTGCGGGGGGTAAATGCATTATTGTATTCTCCTCACCCTCTCCTCTCCAACAAGAGAGGGCTTAAGTCAACAGCATTTCGTACTTGCATGGGGGGGCATAATCCTGTTTTGAACTGTTTTTGCATACCATATTGCATAAGCTGAGAATCGATGAGAAAAACTCGATACCAAGCATCATCCTGTATGTTCTAAGCAGGAATGCCGAATAACAAATATGATCTAGGTATTAAGGAGCTAGTCCCCCAGCTCCTTAATACCGCTATTACTTACTTATCCTTCTTTTTGAGCATCTCTTTTACAAAAGGTAGACCAATTTCTAGCCATTTGTTCCATAGAAATATAGAAGAACTTTTAACAAAACAAGCCAGCTTTTTAACAACTGTTGTTGCATTATCACAGCCAATACTCTTAAGCCTTTCTTCTACCAGCGTACTCCATAATGGATACCTTTCTCCTTCAGCATTTACAAATGCTTTATTAAATAGCCACATTTCTAGAATTGAAACTGTCCACATAAAAGCAAAGGCGATTGCCATGCCTCCCCCTGCGAAAATAACTAGCCATGCAAAAGCAGGGTGTAACTTGGTTAGCCACCAAGATAAAATATCTACGACCAGGAAGATATAAGGCATACCGATGGCGATACATTTATATTTATTGGTACTAGTTTCTGCAAAGGTAAAAATCAGGCCGACAAACATAAAAATAAAACTAATGCCAAATAAATGAATATGTGAAACACGCGTTAAAGAGGCAAAAGTCGCGCCTTCATCCTGAGTCGTTAATTCTTTTAAGGCTTCAAAATCAGTAAAATCGGGAACACCTGATGCATCTGGGTTATGACACATCACGCATTTATTATCGATGATTTTTTTCACGCCCATAGAGATGTATTCAGAATGTTCAGCCCCATCTCTATCCCACTGCATGATCACAAAACGTTCTGCTTCAGTCGCGTTGTCTTTCATCGAGCCATTAAGCTTTGTTTCCAGCACAGTACCTGAGCGATTACCATAGTAGCTGTATACAATGTCATCGACGGATAGCCCGAACTTCCCATCAGCCATGCCATGTGTAAATAGTATTTGAACTAAAGCAAAAAAATAGCCAAATGCGACGGCTGTTAAATAGCCAGTAAAAAGTACTTTTACAGGCGAATCAAAATCTTTTAAATGGGGAAGTTTATAAGTCATAGGTAGGGATAAAATAATTAAGGGTTATATTATAAAATGTTTATATAGTTGTTTTCTATTAATTAACTACGATCAACCTGCTCCCATATCTTCAAGTTCAAAGTTAAGTGCTTTTGTGGAAATCCATAGTTCAGTGATTGATGTTAACAATGACAATACGATTAACACCATAGCCACTATAAAAATGATATTAGCCACTGACTGCATCCCTGCATAAATAAGGGCCATCGTAAGAATACAGCTAATAATTCCAGCCACCGCCAATATTTGCATAGCAATAATGAGCTGTATTCTGCGCTTTAAACTGCCTATTTGTTTTTTTGTAAGAGGGCTTTGCGATTTTTTAAATCGATCATGTAATTCCCTTATTCTATTCGCTATTGCTAAAAACCGGTTAGCATAGGCTAAAAATAATACGGAAATAGCGGGGAACAAAAGCGCTGGCGTTGTAATACTAATATCCATTTTTATTCTGTTTTAATATCAACTAATAAAATTCTGTCTCTATCCAGCCGTATAGAAAGTGTTTTACATAATTGTTCTGTGCCAAAATCTTTATACCTCTCAGATGTGACAAAACGGTGTAAATCCAGACTTTCTGCTTTTTCCAACGCCAGTAAATGATAAAAATACGAACGCCATGACCAGTTAAAACCAATTTTTAAGGAATCGGTATACCACTTGCTATTTTTAAAATTAAAATTAGGTGATGTTTGTACGCCTTGGTTATCGCACAAATAAAACCTTAAGATACCTGTTTCCTCAAAACTCCAGCTTGCTAATTCATTTAAATTAAAGTCATGCTGCAACTTTTCCTTTAAGCGAATAATTAATCGCTTAATTTCATTAATTTTAGTAATTTTCTGTTGTTGCTTTTCTAGCGTCTTATTTAAAAACTTAGCCCTTAAGGAGCTAATATGTCTTTCATGCTCGAATTCTTGCTGAAATTCTGCTTGTGCCTCTGAAAATAAAAAACCTTGTAAAAATTGTGCGCCACAATTCAGACCAAAAATAAACTCATCAGCTGTTTCTACGCCTTCACAAACGATACGACAACCTGATCGTTTACTAAGTCGTGCTAATAGGTGAACAACATCACTTGCAATCCCTCCTTTAGCCGCTTGTTTAAATAAACGCATATCTATTTTGATGATATCCGGCCTTATTGCCATCACCCGCTCAAGTTGAGAAAAGCCAGCACCAAAATCATCAATAGCTACTTTTAAGCCATTCTTTCTATAGACACTAACCAGTTTTACCAATCGGTCTATATCACCCTCTGTTTCTGTAATTTCAATAATTATTCGACTTCGATCAATACCTAGCTGATCAATCATCTGTAATGTCGGTAATTCATTCATATTACTAACATACTCAATCCAGGCTGATGAAATATTTAAAGTCAAATAACTGTGACCAGATAATTTTGAGAATTTCTCTAAGGCCTGTCTGCGTACATTTCTATCTAGTTCAATAAGTTGTAAAACCTCAATCTCTTTATTACAAAAAATTTCACCAGCTGAAACAACCTGCTTATTTTGATCAAGTTTTCTAGCTAGCGCTTCATAGCCAATCACTTTTCCACTTGCAATGCCAACAATAGGCTGAAAATAAGGGAAAATTCCATTCATTTGATTCATAATCTATTTATTTAAACAATTCAGCCATTGAAATAACATTTTTTGCCATTTCAGAAATAGCAATATTACGGTCCATAGCTAGTTTTCTAAGCGTATGGTAGGATTCGTCCTCAGAAAACCCTCGTGTTTTAATCAAAATTGCTTTAGCTCGATCAACTAATTTACGCTCTTCAAGTTTTAACTTTGTCTCTGTAAGCTCATCTTTGAGTTTCTTTTGCTCATTAAACCGAGCTATTGCTATATCAATAATTGGTCTAATGCGTTTACTCTCTAAACCATTAACAATGTATGCACTGACACCTGTTTTAATCACTTTATTAATCGCTTTAGTATCATCTGCATCAGAAAAAAGAATAATTGGAACAACATAGACCTCATTGATTTCTACAATAGTTTGTAAAACCATTTCGGTTAACTCGCTAGTATTAAATAAAATAACAGTGGGTTTGATGTTATCAATAAGCTGCGGAATATCTAGTCCTTGAATAGCCATTGATACTGTATTAATCCCTTGATTAATCAATATTTTTTCTAGTTCTTTGTTGTTTGGAATTTGTTCAATGACCAAAACATTTAAAGCATTCATAAAGGGCGAAATTAATTGGGTTGATTCGGTTTTATTTCTAACTACTTACTTTGATTAAAGCATAATTTATGCCAGATTAAATATTGGTTTTTTTATGATAAATAGTAGCTAAATCAGCCATAAATAGAATATTCTCAGTAGTTAATTGTGGTCGTAGCACAAGCGGAAGGTGTTAGATTAGAGATATTCTAGTTTTCACTGCACCAAAAAAGATTGACGCACTCTTTTAGTGATTAATAAAAAAAGGAAGGTATTTAACTCTAATGCCACTGCCGAAAAAAATACAAATAAGTTTATTCATCCTTGAATAAACTTTTATCGACACACTTATTGGATTAATAGTATTTAGAAATTCATACCAGCTTGAATCCAGATTTTTTGAGTATCCTTACCAAACTGATCCGCATTGTAGTATGCATATTTAGCAAGCAAAGAATAGTGTTTTG
>ENA-OSET01002176-OSET01002176.1-sediment-metagenome-genome-assembly--contig:-NODE-2176-length-19183-cov-28.369046_pt1 | contig 19183 bp, 10 predicted proteins | sample MGYA00237882_ERZ534229 | MGnify/ENA primary metagenome ERZ534229 (study PRJEB26408, sample SAMN06266212) | sediment metagenome | isolation source: Hudson Canyon methane seep mesocosm | place... | reverse complement strand
TAGCCTTTAGCCTTTAGCCTTTAGCCTTTAGCCTTTAGCCTTTAGCCTTTAGCCTTTAGCCTTTAGCCTTTAGCCTTCAAGCATGCGAGGCTAAAGCCTCACTTCCTAAGTTAACAATATTGTTATATCAATAGGTAATTCATTGAAACAAGATATCCTGTTTATTTCCGATTTACATCTGGCTCTGAACAAAAAAGAAATAACCCGTCAATTTATTTCTTTCCTGAATAACCAGGCTCAACAAGCTAAATCTGTTTATATTTTAGGGGACTTATTTGATGCCTGGATTGGAGATGATGACAATACTCCGCCTAACAAAAAAATAAAATCAACGCTTAAACAATTAACTGATTCTGGCACTGAAGTTTTTCTGCAATTAGGTAATAGAGATTTTTTGCTTGGAAAACAATTTGCGGCTGAAACCGGTGTTTCCTTATTAGGCGATTATCAGGTTCTCGAGTTGAATGGCGTTAAAACGTTACTGACTCATGGTGACTTATTATGTACCGACGATATTCCTTATCAAACCTTTAGAGAAAAATCTCGCACTGAAGCCTGGCAACAAAATGTGTTATCAAAACCCTTGTTGATTCGCTTATTAGCCGCCCGCTGGTATCGTATCCGTAGTTACTTTCATAAGAGTAAAAAATCTGATGATATTATGGATGTTAATCAACAATCTGTAGTTGAACAAATGCTTAAACATGATTGCTTACGTCTTATTCATGGTCACACACATAGACCTGCAATCCACGATTTTGAAATTAATGGCAAAGCTGCTCAGCGATTTGTATTATCGCAATGGAAAAAGGATTACAGTGAGTTATTACGCTGCAATGCTAATGGTTTTCAGACTGAAAAAATCTAGCTTCGCCACTCTCATTATATTTATTTAAAATTTCAGAGCAGACTCGGCAATAGGCTTTATTATTTAACTTTACCCAAAGATTGCTTACAAAATAACCATACGGCATCTTTGGTCCATGACCTGAATAAGGTGTTTGATCAAATGAGGTTGCAGCATTCTGGTGATGCGCTATATGGTTAGATAAGCCGACTAATGCGTACTCTGTTACTAATGATTGATTAACCCAGGCCAAAGTATCCTGTTCCCTGCCCTGCTCTAAGCCCCAATGCTGATAATAATTAATGGTTTCCAATAACCTGACTGCGGATAAAGCCTGGTATAAAAAGATAAAAGCGGCTGCCCAGCCAAAAAAAACTAAAATAGCGATCACAATCAAGCACTCAATTAACACGCCCTGCAATACTTCGTTTTTCAACATTTTATAATGATAGATCGGCGTATTTTGCAATCCTCTCCGCTGTAATTCAGAATGCCAGGCATATTTAAAATGATCAACAGTGACTCGGTTCCAGTAATCATTAAAACTTTCCCCTAAGCGAGCTGTAGCAATATCTTTTACTGAAGCAACTGAATAATGATGGCCTCGTATATGCGCTATAACAAAATGCTCATAACAAACAGTTAAGAGTAACAATCGCCCTATACTACGCATAATAAATTGAGGGCGATGAATAAGCTCATGCGCAACAATAATGGCCGAACTGCCTGAGGTAGTCCCCACCAAAATTCTCAACACGGCCAAATTAACTATTGACCGGCCCATCTCTGTAACACTCGCCCATTGCAATTGACTGGCATAAACCAGCAACAATGCAATAATCAAAATTTGCAGCAAGGCTAAAGCATATAAAACCGCATTATAAAACCAGCTGGAAACATTCGTTTTTTTCAGATCCGGCTTGATCTTTGGACCTAACCAATCAGTTAAAACCAACAGCCATAAGGGCAGAGTCCAGGCCAGTGCAGTTACTGAATCATGTGGCCCTGTATATAAAAACCAGAACACACAGACAGGGAAAAAAAAGCTGGGTAAATATCTTAAATGATTAAACATAGTTATTCCTGATTACCTTTGACTCTCCGCCATTTTAAAAAAGCCAACTTCTCTACTCCGTCATTCCTGCATTCTCTTAGCAGGAATCTAATTTACTCTAAATGGATCCCCGATAAAAGATCTCGGGGATGACGCGTGGTAGTAGAGGTTATTCTTTATAATCAGTTAAGTGAGAACTGTTGCTGATATTTATGAAACTATCTGATCCTTAATCGAAGCTAGCGTCAGTTTTGAATTATTTTGTTAATTTCCAATAGCTAGGGTAAAGAGCCTAATACTGTCTAGGCATTTCAACAAGTTTCTATTTATCACTTAAATAACAATTAGATTAAAAAAGCCATTCCACATAGGTTTTAATTCATATCTCCCTCTTTAATTGTGATACATTCACTCTATATAATCATTTTTATATCTGATATCAAAAGCATTAACATTGTGTGTTTCCATGTAATCATAACAAGATAAACTATACCCCCCATTAATATAATAATGAAGATAAAATATCTCAAATTAATTTTGTTATTTCTTATACTTTCAAGCAACAGTTTTGCTGAGAGTAAACTGGCTTGTGAAGACTATTCTGAACCCAGTGAAAATGTAGAAAATTTTGATCTGATTGAATTAATGCAAGTGCCTGTTTTTATGAGTGCCTCTCAACAGGCTGAATGTTTAAAAACAGCTGCCAGCATAGCCAGCACTATCACGGGTGAAGAGCTCTTAAATATGGGGGCTCGTGATTTAATGGATGCATTGGAATTAATTCCCGGGTTTAATTTTGGTGCTATTGTCTCCAACAATGTGGGTCTTGGGGTTCGAGGTATACAAGCTGATGAGGGTAAATTATCGGTATTAGTCGATGGTATTATTCTGACTGAACAACGTTTTGGCACCACCGTATTCGGTAGCCATTTCCCCGTTGAACACATTGACCGCATAGAGATTATTCGAGGACCTGGCTCAATTTTACATGGCAACTTTGCTGAACTGGGCGTTATCAATATCATCACTAAAAAAGGCAGACAACTTAACGGTGGCGTTGTAAGTGGCAGTTACGGCCGATTTGAACATGGTGAGTCAGGTAAAAACACCGTGATCACTGCTGGAAAACAATGGCAGGATTTTGAGACCAGCTTTTATGGTAAATTTAATGAAAGTCATCGTAGTGACCAAATCTACACGGATGCTCATGGCAATTCATTTAATATGGTCGATAATAATAAGCTTAATTCTCTATTCGGTAATTTTCATGTCCGCTATAAAAGCTTAAACCTACGCCTTTTAGTCGATGAATATACTGTCGATAGCCGTGATTCATTTGCTGACACTATAACGGCTTCCGATCGCTTCACCCGTAACAGCTTTACCACTTATGCATCAAAACTGGATTACCAGCATACTATCAATGATTCCGTTAAAGTTGATGCAGCCTTTGATTTTTCTCATCAAACACCCTGGAAACGCACCCGAGTGTATACTGATGACAGATCAGATCTGTTAAGAGAAAAGGTCTCTTTGAATCATTACAAATTTGATATAAAAAGTACCTTTTCAGCAGAGGAAGGCCATTATCTGGTTATAGGGAATAGTTATCAGTTTGAGGACTATCAACACGACAAGTCCTCTTTTTCAGGTGAGCTCCCCATTTTTTCCAATTACACGACTTACGCTGAAGCTGTTTATAAAACCCCCTGGGTCAATATACTCGGTGGCTTAAGGTTTGATTGGTACAGTGAATACGAATCAAATATTTCACCCCGTATTGCTCTCACTAAAAGAATCGGTAAATTTCACTACAAAGCTTTATACAGCCAGGCATTTCATGCGCCCACTGGTGGAAACTACCAGCTTAATGCCGAGTATAATCAAAACCATGCTGTAAACGAACAAGTCAAAGCACTCTCACCCGAAAAAACACATACGATAGAATTAGAATTAGGCTATCAATTCCTGCGTAATTTAAGTTTCACTAGTAATATTTTCTATAACCAGATTAGTGACTATTTTATTTATAGTCTGGATGCAAACAATGATGACTTTTATCAAAACTCTGATAAATTATCAACTTGGGGAGTAGAAGCGTTATTGCAATACAATCATAGCGACTGGGGGCAATTAAAACTTAATTATGCTATGTATCAGGCACTTGAAGATAGTTCCAATGCATTTAAGGCAATGGATAGCGCAGGAAATATTATTCATAAAAATATGAATATCAGCTTTCCAAACCATAAAGTTTCAGTTAATCATACATACCCTGTCACTGAATCCTTAACATTTAACCATAGCCTGATTTTTTCTAGTGACCGCTATGGCTATAGTGGTAGCACACTGGTACATTATGACCCAACCTGGGTTTATAATACTTTTTTACGTTATCAAAACATCGTCACCACAGGGCTAGATCTAGGCCTGGGTATATACGATTTATTTAATACAAAATATGAATATGTTCAACAAGTAAATGGCGGGCATCCTGCATTACCAGGAAATACACGTGAAATCAGATTAAATCTTTCTTATGAATTTTAAAATGATAACTTCTGTGTTTACTTGCATTCAAAATAATGATTATTCCCTTTTTTTAAAAAAGTATTGTATTGATGCCACAGGCTTATCTCACTCAGGCTATCACCATAGATCATCAGAATGCACTCCATTTGGCAAAGCACAACTCCCCCTTATGTTTTCGGTTAATCTAAATGAGTAAATACCTTAAGCCAAGATTACTTACTCTTCTCTTGATGTTACTGACGACCGAATCAGTCAGCTTTGCTGCGGATACTGATTTTGAATATAAACTAAAAGCTTTATATATTAGCCGATTGCCTAATTTTATTAGCTGGCCAGAATCGGTAAAGAATAAAACCTTTAAAATTTGTATTGATGATACAGATAAAGTTGCTCAGCAATTAAAAATGTTAAAAATCGCTGAAATTTCAGGTATGCAAGTTGAAATCATTGCCCCACCAGCAGACTTATCAATATCACACTGTAATATGCTATATATTTCACAAGGTGATGTTAATTCATCTTTATCCAACAGCCCCGTTTTGACACTGAGCAGTCAATCCGGGTTTGCTGAACAAGGCGGTATGATTGAGTTTTATATCGATCAAAGTAAAGTAAGAATGAAGACCAATTTGGATGCTGTAAATCAATCAGGTATTAAGTTGAGTTCCAAATTATTAAGGCTATTAAAAATAGTTAAACGGCCGGGAGAAGCTGATGACTAGATCATTTTTCCAGAATTCGACGTCGATTAAAAATAAATTGATGCTAGTAACCTCATTTGCAGCGGGGTTCTCCTTATTTTTAGTTTTAATTATCTTTATCTTTTTAAACTCGGAAAATGAATGGTCAAAATTAAATACCCGCCTGGACATACAAGCTGAAATTATTGCGACCAACAGTATAACTCCCTTACTTTTTGATGATCCATCAGCCGCTGAAGAAATATTAGCTGCATTAAAAGCCGATAAAACCATTCATCATGCAAAAATTTTAAGTGAAAACTCAACCACTTTTGCCCATTATGAATTACTCAATCATGAGATTGAATTAGACGAAATATTTATGCCTTTTGAAAAAGGGTTAAGCAAACATATCTTGATTAAGCACGATATTCATTATCAAGGTGAAAATATTGGTAGTGTCCATATTACGGCGAGTTTAAACAACTTATATCGTCACAATTTACATTATGTCTTAATTGCATTTTTAGTCTCATTGAGCTCAATGTTTTTAACCATGTTGCTATCCAGTCTGCTTCTTAAAAGGATCATTGACCCTATCCTGAAGCTGACCAAAACAGCAAAAAAAATAACCCACTTAAGTAGTTATAACGTTAGAGCAAAAATCCTGTCAAACGATGAAATTGGCGATTTAACTAACAACTTTAATGAAATGTTAGATGAAATACAACGTAAAGACAGGGTCTTGGAACAAACGGTTGCCACACGTACATCAGAATTAATTCAACTGAATAAAAAATTGCAACACCAGGCAACCCATGATCCCTTAACAGGGCTGGCAAATCGACTTTTATTTGATGATCGCTTACACCGTGTATTAACTCATGCACAGCGAATAGGAAGTAAAGTTGCCTTAATGTACTTTGATCTGGATCATTTTAAAGCCATCAATGATACGCTCGGACATGACACGGGAGATGAGTTATTAATTGCAGTAACCCAACGCATGAAAAAAGTGATACGCAAAGATGACACGCTTTGCCGAATAGGCGGTGATGAATTCACCGTGATCTTAAATTCAATTGAATCCAGTTCTGATGCTGAGCTGGTTGCAAAAAAAATGATAGCCGAATTTTCAGAGCCTTTCTTTTGCAATGATCATGAATTATCTATGTCCAGCAGTATTGGCATCAGTCTCTATCCAGAACATAGCCAAACAGAAGAACAATTAAAACAATATGCCGATATTGCCATGTATCATTCAAAACAGTCTGGGCGAAATAATTATTGTTTTTTTATAGAACAAATGCGTAAGGAAAATGCGCAGCTGATGGATAACCGCGTGTTATTGAAAAGACAGCTAAAAACCGCGATTGAAAATGGCGAATTACAAGTTTACTACCAGCCTCAAGTCAATATGCAGCGTCGCATTATTGCAGTAGAAGCCTTGTTACGCTGGAAAAATGCAGAAAACAAATTAGTATCACCAGAAATTTTTGTACCATTGGCTGAGGAATCAGGATTAATTCAGGGTCTGGAAGAATGGGCATTTACTGAAATCTGTCAGCATTATAAAAAATGGAAAGAAGTCGGTTTAGATGATATAAAAATATCGCTTAATATTTCAGGTTACAGATTACGTCAGCAAAATTTTAATCAATATATTGAACAAACGCTTGAAAAATTTGCACTGACAGCAGAGTTTCTGGTGTTTGAAATTTCGGAAAACGAAATCATGCAGAATATCAAAGAAACTGAAAAAGTAATCAATCAATTACATCGTAAAGGCATAAAAGTAGCGGTCGACCATTTTGGAACAGGCTATACCTCATTAAGTTATTTACAACAATTAGCTATTGATGAGTTTAAAATTGATGTGCAGTTTATTCATCAACTGGGTAGCCATTATGATGATAATTCAATTGTGCCTGCAATGATTGGTTTAGCCCACAGTTTAAATAAATCGGTGACTGCAATGGGCGTAGAAAAAGAATCTCAAGCCGTGTATTTACGCGATTTAAATTGCCAGGCCATGCAAGGTTATCTATTTGCAAAACCTATGTCTGAACAGGATATTAGTGAAATGTTGATAGGCACGCAATACCTGATAGCAAAAGCTAAATAAGCATGAAATCAGTGGCAAGTAAATCGACCTTACGTAGCAAACTAATTTTAGTCATTATGCTTTGTAGTACCATCGGATTATTACTGAATAATTTTTTTATTTTTAGTTTAGAAAAGTCAGATTTTAAAAAAAACAAAGTGATTCGCCTATTTATCCTTGCTGATGTACTTGGCAAAAACAGTACTGCTGCTTTAAAATTTTCGGATAAAGAGACGGCAAAAGAAATTTTGCAATCCTCAATAGCCGATAACTCTATAAACCATATATCCTTATTAGATGATCAATGTCAGCTTTTTGTTGAATATAACAAAAGCTCAGAGAGCAATAAAGTTGCCTCTTTCAATCACCCCGAATGTAATGGAGCACGCCACTCCAAATACAACCCTGATCACTTATATATTTCTATTCCTGTCATGCTGGAGGAGGAGCAAATTGGTACACTGAGTATAACAAGTGGATTAAGTGATTTAGATAAAATACTCAACAGACAAATAGAAGTTTTTTTCTTACTATTTGTACTGACCTTATTCATCACATTTTTAATCACCTTCAAATTACAACTACTGTTCTTAACACCGATCAAAAATTTACTCTCGGCTATTAGACATATCACCCAACACAAAGATTATTCGATTCAGGTTCAATCGCATACCAGCGATGAACTCGCCTTGCTGGCAGATGAATTTAACACCATGATTGCCACCATCAGTCATCATGACAAACTATTAAGCAATCAAAATCAGTTACTCGAACAAACCGTTGATCATCGTACTCAGGCATTAAATGCAAACCTCAAGCAATTAAAACAAGCTAAAGAAGCGGCTGAAATTGCCAATCAGGCAAAATCAGATTTCCTTTCTCATATGAGTCATGATTTGAGAACACCACTCAACAGTTTGCTAGGCTATGTTCAGGTACTGCAACGCAGAGAGGACTTCCCTGCTAAATATCTTCATGAAATTAATATTATTGGCCAGAGCAGTGAATATCTTTTAAGTTTAATTAATGACTTGCTTGATTTAACAAAAATCGAATCAAATAAACTGGATTTATCCCTTCATCCTTTTGACACCCATGATTTTCTTAACCCTATCGTCGAAATTTTTTCTAAGCAGGCAGAGAAAAAGCAATTAAAATTCATGTTTAATATAAAGGGTGAGTTGCCTTGCACTTTATTAGCCGATAAACATAGGTTAAGACGCATTTTAAGTAATTTATTGGAAAATGCATTTAAATTTACTCAACAAGGCAGTATTGAATTAACCGTGGCCTATCAAGATAATGCCATTATTTTTATAATCAAAGATACTGGCTGTGGTATTAATGACAAAAACCTGAAAGCCATCTTCGAACCTTTCAATCAGTTTTCCAGGCAGCAATATAATGACGGCGTAGGCTTAGGGCTCTATATCACTCAACACCTAGTTGAGTTGATGCAAGGAAAACTATCCATAAACAGTCAGTTAAATAAAGGAACTAGCTGTCTGCTGACTCTACCATTACCTGCCATAGAAAATTTATCACAAACCTTTGATAAATATAAAAATGTCAGTGCTTATCTAGGTGCAGAACAAACTATTTTAGTGGTTGATGATATACCTTACAACCTTAAAGTATTGGAAGCGATGTTGAGGCCATTAGGTTTTAACGTCATCTGTGTCAATTCGGGCCAGGCCTGTCTTCAACAACTACAAGAAACATCTATTGATATTATTTTGCTGGACATGGTTATGCCGTCATTAAGTGGCTTAGAAACCTGTGCGCGTATTCGGCAGTTACCGCTGAGTCATCAACCTAAAATAATAATGATTACAGCCAATGCTTTCCCTGAAGATAGAGAACAATGCTTAACTGCGGGCTGTGATGATTTTCTGGCAAAACCAGTGATATTAAATCAGCTGCTGAAGATTTTTGAACAACAACTTAATCTAAAATGGCTTTATCAAGCCAATATAGAAGCAGCTGAACAACAATCACACCCTATCCGTATTTTGATTGCTGAAGATGACCAGATTTCTCGTTTATTAATGCAACAAAACCTTAAAGATATAGGCCAGCAAGCACTCTATGCTGAAGATGGAGAGCAAGCTTTAGAAATGATCAAGAACTCAGCTTTTGACTGTGTTATTTTGGATTACAAAATGCCTGGTAAAACAGGGATAGAATTAGCAAATTATATTAACAGTCATGACACCCCTAACCGTCATAGTTATTTAGTTCTGATGACAGCCATGGCTGCTGATGAGATAGAATCACGGGCTTTAGAAGCGGGCTTTGATGAGCTTATAAGCAAACCCATTGATATAGACAATTTACCCAAACTTGTTGAAACAGCGTATAACAAAAAAATAAGCAATTAGTGTGTAGAAAGATTGCATACAGCGACTCTATGGTTCCCTTTGAAGTCATTAAGTAAGCTGAACAAATAACAAAAATTATTTTGTGGGCCACTGGCTTTAGCCTGCATTAATCATACGAAAAATCAGGCTGAAGCCTGCGCCCCGAATATTTGTTTAAGTTATTTTGTACACATTGTTTAGAAGCTCAAGTTAAAATTTTTCATGGCTCTATACAAACCACAGGTATATAAAAAATCAGTAAATTCCTGCGCGATTCTTATCGGTAGGAGGGGCCTATTGGCCGCGACCGGAACAAGATCAAGATCAGTCGCGGCCAATAGGCCCCTCCTACCCTTACAAACAAACATCTTACCCCAAATACCTTTAAACCTGTGGTTTGTATATACCCATAAATTTTTTTATATAGGATGTGCTGAGGAACGAAGCGCATCCTATAATACCTGCTTAAGGTCATTACATTGATAACCATTTACTTATTAAACAAATAACTAATAGGCAAGCACAGTTTAAAACGAGTAGAAACTAATCGTAACGAGGCATAGCCAGTATAAATTCTCTGCCAGTGCTGATTCAGAACAACTTGATCAGCGGTCTCTTGCATCAGTTTGTCCATATAAAGCTGGATGGTTTTTTTTGCTAAAAAAGTATGTCCTGAAGCAATATTATCAATTGAAATATGTATCTCGGCGATACTTGGGTCTATTCCCCAGTAACGCCACTCATCCACCAGTGTCATATAACCCTTACCCAAACCACTAAGTTCTATAGCCATATTTAAGCCCAATAATTCTGGCAAAAATTGAACAGGGAATTGAGAAAGGGCCAGCATATAGACAGGTAAATCAAAACTGCTATCAATTAAACCAGCTTGTGTATTAAATTCTGTACTGTGTGCTGCTGGATAGTTTATCGATAAACTATCCAGCAGTTGCTTGAATATATAAGGGTGATTTTGCTGCAACTGCCCTTGCCCGCTCTCATCACAATATATACTGAACAATAGCTCGGCGATTTCTGGATAACTGCTCTTTAATGCCAGACTATGTTGCAACCAGCAACCATCAATTAATATCATCGGAGCAATCTGTTTTATCCCCCAAACATAAGCCGCTTTAGAAATTTTAGGCTTACCCTGTAATGGCTGATAAGCTTTCATTTCCTGCTGGTACACTGCCGCAATAAAATGGTTAAATTTTTCATCGCTGTACTGCTTAAATGGCATACGACTAAACATTCGGCAAAACCTGAGTAAGTGACGAACTTTAACTTCTGCAGTTGGCAAAACATCGGGGAATAAATCAACATTGAGCAGATAAAAATACAGCTCTCTATTACTCAGCCCCTGATATTTTTTCAGTCTAATTGCTTTTTTACTCGGCTTTAAATTGATTTCGCCTTGTTTAGGCCCAGCTTTGACCGAGTTGTCAACTTTTGTATTTTGCAGCCATAACTTAATCAGCTCTAATTCCTGTTTATCCAACACTCCAAACATCGGGCCTTTAAATTCAAATAGGGTTAATAATCGGCTGTTCGCTGGTGTTTGTTGATCAATATAATCTGACTGTTTTAAAAGCTGTAAAAATGCCAGCGGGTTTGCAGAAAAGTCGCTAAACCAGCTATCCAGTGACTTACCCTTTAATACAATGCTCTGATGATGACCTATGGCTGCCGCAACTTTTTCCTGCAATAAATTAATAACTGCCTGATCAGTTGATATGCTGCGCTTATAAGCCCGATCAAAGTCATCCCTGCAACAATTAATTTTCTGTTGATATAGCCAGAACCCAGTCTGTAAGCGTTGCCATAATAGTGTTTGTTGCTGACTAGGAAAACATTGCAGATAAGTATGGATAATATTGTGTACTAGCGGTATCTGCTGTTTAAGACAGTTATTCCGCAGAGTAAAATAATCAGTTTGTAATTGATGCTGTGGAAAGCAAATCTCTACAATACTGGCAGATTGACAATAAGCAAGAGTAAACCCCAGTATTTCAGCAAAAAACACTCTAGGGAATCGCGCCAAGGCCAATTGAATAATTGTCAGTTCTAATACCGACGTATTATCTCCTGAAAGCTCAGTATGTTGATCATTCTCTCCCCTAGTTTGCAATAATAAGCTTTGATATAAAGCGGGGAGATCCTTTGTTTTCTGATTCAAATGTAAATACAGTTCAAGCACCTTTAAAGCAAGGGTACTTTGACTGCAGGAAATTTGAAAAACATTTTCCAGCCAACTGGCTGGATTCAAATGCAATGAAGCCGTTTGATGCAGACATGAATATAAATTTTCCTGCTGCTGAACGGCTTTTTCTAATGCAGGAATCGTTATAATGTTAAGGTCTTGCAACTTTTTTTGATCATAACCCTGGTCACTATCAATTGAATAATCCGTTTTTATGTTGCTTAAATGTTGATTGATAAACCTATATGCTTTTAACATCAGCCCCTTATCATACGGCTTTAAGCCTGATTGCTTTAACTGATATAACAAATCCTGCAGTGCTGTTTTCGTCTCAAACTTTTCCACCTGCTTAATCTCAGCAGCAGAATAATCCTGCATAAATTGTGCTATTTGAGAGGCCTGAAATGGATTATTCATTTCTAGGTTTGCTAATTAAATAATCATTAACGACTAAAGCATCAAGACCCGTGGTTAAAAATACCGCAATAGCATCTTCCAATGAATGCACCAACGGTTTACCCATCACATTAAAACTGGTATTTAACAGCATAGGAATATCAGTTTGCTGATAAAAATCATTGATTAATTGATAATAGCGAGGATTCCATTGTTGTTTGACTGTTTGCAATCGCCCCGTGCCGTCAACATGACAAACGGCAGCTATTTTTTCCTGCATGGCTGATTTAATCCGCAAGGTTTTATCCATATAAGGAGACTCATGGTAATTCTCAAAAAACTGATCAGCATAGTCGTCTAGGACAGAGGGAGCAAAAGGACGAAAACTTTCCCTAAATTTAATATTTTGATTAATTTTATCTTTAGTCTCAGCAGTTCTTGGGTCTGCCAAAATAGAGCGGTTACCTAATGCTCTAGGCCCAAACTCGGCTCGACCTTGTATCCAACCTATAAGCTGGCCTTTTGCCAGTAATGTAGCTGTTTGCTGGCAAATAGAGTCGGGGAAATGCTGAATGTCCAAAGATCGGTTGTGCTTAATCAAACCTTTAACGGCATCATCACTAATCACCGAGCCTAAATAAGGGCTTAATATTTTATTGCCTGTTGCCAATTTTAATTCTGGCTGTGTTTTATGCAAAGCCAGCCAGGCCGCACCCAACGCGGTACCATCGTCTGCTGGGGCTGAGGGAATAAAAACCTGATCAAAATCAGTGCGGGTTTTAATCTGTCCATTAAAAGCTGAATTTAAGCCACAACCGCCTCCTAAGCTTAGATTTTTGCTTCCTGTCAATCGCTGTAGATGTTGTAATAACTGAGTCATTAATTCAGCAAAGAAATACTGGCCTGTATAAGCCAGATCAACCGCCTCCGCTATTGGGTTTTGCTTAGATCGTTTAAATTTTTCTAGTGTATCGATAGCAGAAAATAATCTTTCTGAATCATGACTACATTTAAAACCCTGAACTGAAATCGTTTGTTTTAATAGCTGATAAAATTCATTATTAAGTTTGCCATAAGGTGCTAGCCCCATCACTTTCCATTCTTCACCTTTAAGCCAGTCAAAACCACATAATTCAGTTATCTTCATATAATAAAAACCAATACTGCCCGTACCCTTGCATTCATACAGACACTCTAATTGTTGATTTTTATAATGATAAAAAGCCATCGAACCCTTTTCACCAAACGAGTCAATCACCGCACAAGCGGATTCAGCATAAGGACTGCTATAACAAGCCGTTGCTGCATGGCTTAAATGATGATCAAAATCCATAAATGAGATGGCACAAGCAGGATAATGTTCAGCGATGATTCGTACCAGATTTAGCCCTGCGCCAGTAATATTATTACGCTGGCTGGCAATCATATGATGTAGCTGATAATTAGTTAATGGCGAACGTAATTTTTTTACCCCCGTTTGTTGCAATCCTGATGCGCTTAAACAACCTAATAGCGCGACTACATTTTCATACCAGGGCCGCCGTTTAAGCCAGTTAATGGCAATAATAAATTCATCCGCACCAGCGCAGTATTGATCTAATAAACCTTTAACGCTTAGTAAAGGGTCTGCCGCACAATTTAATGCCCGTTTATTCTGCATATAACGCTCTGTTGCTTCTGCAAACAAAACCTTACCTTGCTCATCAATAATCGCCAACGCTGGATCGTGGTAGGTAACGGAAAGACCAATATAATATTTTGTCATTGCCTCGCCCTGTCAGCTTGTAACTGTTGCCATGATATTTTTTGCCGATCTTGATAATGACGCCCGGCAATATTTCCTTGCTGTACTTTAATTTGATGCCTGAAATGGGTGTATTGCCCACAAAGCGAAAAGAATTCAGCCAATATCACTCTAAAACCTTTACTGTCATTTTTGCAACGTCTGTTAGCGCATTTTAAAGCGAGTGGCAAATAGCGCCAATAAAGCCAGGCATGTTGTGAACTTAGAATTTTAATTAAAGAAGAAAACTTATTATTAACGGACTGATGTCCACTTTGTAATTTAGGATCTATCAGTTCCAGATGTCTGAAGACGCGCTTAAAATAGGCCTTAGGCTGATATATCCCCTGTAATATTTTTAGATAGTTATGTTCTGCCTGCTGTACCGAAAAATTATTTGGAATAAAATTAATAATCCCATCTGAATTATTACCACTCGTTGCCTGTATCAATCGTCCCTGCGCCTGCAAGCGATTTATTAAACCCGTGTAAGGTAATGCATTTAATAAGCCGGCCATCACCACAGGCGCATTGCTGGCATTCACAAAATCGATAAATTCCGTTACCGACTCAGTTGTATCATGGTCAAAACCATAGATCATCCCCATCATCACACCGGAGCCTGTCTGCTGGGAAATAAACTGTAATTTCTCTACCAGAGTCTTCGAGCCCCGCAAATTCTGTTTCTTTGCCGTTTCTAACAGAGACTCTGTATTTGGGGTTTCCACACCATAAAAACCATTAATAAAATGTGTCTTTCGAAACCAATACCTTACTTGCTCCATAATTTCAGAATCGTCTGCCAGACGTAGGGTTAACTCGGTATATTTGGGATGATGGTAAGCAATATCCTCACCTATCTGGTATAGGTTTTTTAACACGGTCAGTGCTTTTCTAGGGTTGGCAATAAAATTATCATCTACCACAAAAACTTGCCCCATCCAGCCTAAATCCTTTAATTGTTTAAACGAAGCCGCTGTATTTTCCCAGGGGGTCACTCTGTAGGCTTTGCCAAACCGATAAGGAATATCACAAAACTCACAACGTTCGGGGCATCCTCGACTAATTTGCACCGCCATATGGACATAGTTTTGCATATTAATCGCAGAATAGTCAGGTTGAAAAAACTGCTCTGCTAAGCAGACCTTGCCTTTAAAGTATTTCTTTGTCTGCCCTGAAACCAAAGCCTCTAATAACTGGTCTATCACCCCTTCAGCTTCATTTTCCAGCAAGTAATCAGCAATATCAACTAAGGGTGATTGGGGAGTAATTGCCGTCCCACCGACGATTAAAAGCTTCCCGGCTTTTTTTATCTCTAGGCCCAGTTTAACCATGGACGCTTGTTGCGCTAACATGCCCCCCATAAACACATGATCAGCCTCTGCAATCAGTTCGCTAATAGGTCTTGGATCAATATTTTTATCAATTAGAGACAGTTGTTGATAATAAGGTTTTAGATGGTTGAATAGACCCATTAGGCCTAATGGCGGCAATAATCGTTTAGGCAGACCGAATTCACTTGCTGAGGCATACATTTTCAAGCTGCGTTGATAGCTCCAAAAAGTATTTTGGCTGTCGAACTCTGGATAGACCAGAACGGCCTTATAAGCAATTTTTTCAACCATAGCCTTTATTTACTGAGTAATATGCAAAAAAAACTTTGGCAAGTTATAAAACTGTAGGATGGGCAAAGCGGTAGCGTGCCCATCAGACTACATGTGTTGCCATCATTTGTACGATATAAAGATGGGCACGAAAAAGACCTTTGCCCATCCTACTTGCTCAAAATATTTCGCACTCGATCCTTCACTACCATTAAGTTAATACGAAAAGAGTTTATTTTATTTTCTCCTCACCCCTCCCTCTCCAGCAGGAGAAGGCTTTTAAGAGCGTTTTCAACACTTAACGATGACATAGCCATTATTTATACCCAAAAGGGATTTAAATCAAGCTAAAAATTAAAACCTACTCGCTATTTATTAAGATCGGGTCAGTTCAGCAGCCTCCAGCCTTTTGTGCAATTCAGGTAATATTTTTGACATTTCAAGTACTTCATCAGCGGATAACCTTAACAAGGTCACGTAGGTTTTAGCTCTTACGGTGGCCGATCGTTTGGTGCCCTTGAGCAAAGCATGTTCTCCAACAAAACTGCCTTCTCTCAATTCAGCCAAATGTTCACTGACTCTTTGTTCATTTAACTTAAAAACATTAAGGTTGCCACAAACCACGATATAGATAGCATCACCATAATCACCTTGATTAAAAACGGTATCACCTGACAGATAATTCATATATCTGGATTGTTTGGCCAACTGTTGTAAATATTCATCGGGTAAACCCCTAAATAAAGGCACCTTATTAATCCAGTTATCCGCTTTAATTGATTGTAATGTGGTTTTAACTCTGGGTAATTGTTTAATCCCCATTTGCAAGCAGTCTTGAAGCTGATGAAAAACTTTCGCCGTAATTTTATTTGCCTCATATTCTTCATTGATCAATCTAAGCGAATACATTAAAGCCACTTGTTGAAACAAAAAATATTCATATTGTTTATAAAAATCAGGGTATATGGTTTTAAAACTGTTCAAGCGAATTTGCCTACGTCGTAATCGACTCTGATAAATCTCTCTGATTTCAGCCAGTTTATTGATACCCAGCAATGACTCATTACCTTTGATGACTTTCAGGGCTTCATGAGCCATTAAAATACCTGCAATATCATGTTGAATCCGATTAGCAAACCGAATTTCCTGATACTTGCTTAAAATCCCTTGTAGCCAATTATATTTGTTAAAAAATCGCAAAATATATAACTCAACTTTAATAATTGTACTTTTGTGGTATCCATCAATACTGCGACTGTTTAATACATTTTTATTGATTTCATCTTCATCAAAATAAACAGCCCTATCACGGTCTTTTCTCAATAAATCCCGAAAAGTAAAAAAGGTGTAGTAATTAATCAATCCAATATCGTGCAGATAATTTAATTCACTTAATTCGGCAGACAAGGCACTTAAATGTACTTGCTCTAAGCGTTGCTCTTTAGTTAAGTCGAGTTGAACATGTTTTAAATCATTTGCAAAAGCCCCTTCTATCGAATATTGCATTTCAGCATCCAGCAAATGCATGCGGGTAAAACTATCTAAAATTTCATCCACAGATACTTTAACTCTTTCTCTATTCTCTTGAAATTCAGCCCATTCGTTATTTGATAGGCGATCTATTTTTAGCCAATGAATTAAATGCCGAATAGTGGTGGCATTAACAAACAAGCTGACCAATACGACCCCTACTGTCAGCTCAATAAGCATTTGTTTTTCAGCGAAATCATCAGGAATTGACAGCACCATTGCAATTGCTAGCCCCCCCTTCAGCCCCCCCCACCACATAACATGTTGCTCACCATAACTAATGGAAGGTAACTTAAAAGACCAGGTGGTTAACGGTACAAAAAAATACACACTCACCGCTCTGGCAATTGTCACCGCCAAAACAGCAAACAAAATAGCATGCCATTGCTGAATTAATTGCATCACATCCACTGACAAGCCGATGAGAATGAATAATAAAGAATTACAAATAAGGACAAAAAACTTCCAGGTATTATTCAGTTCATGCCTGGTATCGTTTGAAAGACGCATTAGGCCAGTCATATTTAAACAAATCGCAGCAGTGAGTACCGACATCACACCCGAAACCTGAAAACCATGTTCTGCAACGATAAAACTGAAATAGGCGATACACATGGAGAACACCATGGCAATACTATTATTGCCATGATAAATACGCACAATCAATTCACTAATCACTAAACCGATAACACCCCCAACAACTATCCCGCCAATAAAGACACGCAAAAATTCTGGAAGGATAAAAATTAAAGTATCCAGTGAGAAACTAGAGGCTAAAACGATACCCAGTAAAATATGAAAAAAAACAATCGCTGTTGCATCGTTAAACAGTGACTCACCTTCAACAAGAATCATCAAGCGCCTGGGCACACCAAGCTCTTTAAACAATGACACAACAGCAACAGGGTCAGTAGCAGAAATTAAAGCACCAAATAATAAGGCTATGGAGATGTCCATTTTCAGTGAAAACCATAATCCCAGTCCCACTAAGAACATTGAAACCAGCATGCCAGGAATAGCTAAAACCAGAACAGGCAGTAAATTTTTGAGCAGACTTCGCGCATCTAATAATAAAGCAGATTCAAAAATCAGAGCAGGTAAAAAAACAAACAACACTAATTCATTAGTTAGATGAAACTGCTTGATAGAAAAATCACTAAATAACACGGGCATGAGCATATTGATCAACAAGCCTAAAACAACCAATAAAACCGTGTAGGGAACAGCAATGTACCTGCACAAACTGGCAACAACCATCGCTAAAAACAATAAAACAAAAGTAATTAATAAAACTTCAGACAATAGCATTACACCTATCCACCGTTGTTAGATTGAATATTTTGCAAAAAAACTTTTTACCGCAATCAATTTTACAGCCATAAACAATCATTTTATAAAATCAGGAATGTTGATTTTTCATATACTTACCATCAGCAATTAAAATAATAAGGGGTATTTCTTAAGCATAGCAGACAAATCAATACGCTTTAACAGTTGACTTTTAATGCGAAATCATTCAATTTACGCAACTGGTATGATTAATTGAGTTACATTCTTGTTAAGCATAAAAAGAATAAAAAAGAAAGTCATCCAAAAACTAATATTAGTCTTAATAACATAAACCGTACTCTGTTTAACTACAGACTACATTGGAGGAAACATATGAAGAAGCCTTTAAAGAGCTTGCTGATTGCTTCAACTGTTGCTGCATTTATTTCTGCACCTGCAGTTACAACTGCAAACAGCGATGTTGAAAGCTTAACTAAAAACCCTGCTAACTGGGCTAGCTGGGGTGGTGACTACGCTGGAACTCGTTACAGTAAATTAGATCAAATTAACACTAAAAACGTTAAAACCTTGCAACCAGCTTGGTCTTTCTCTACTGGTGTACTTCGTGGACATGAAGGTGGCCCATTAGTTGTTGATGATATTATCTACATCCACACACCTTTCCCTAACACTGTTTACGCACTTGATCAGGCGACTCAATCAGTAATCTGGGAATACACACCAACAATGGATGCTGACGTAACTATTCCAGTTATGTGTTGTGACACTGTTAACCGTGGTTTAGCTTATGGTGATGGAAA
>ENA-OSET01002175-OSET01002175.1-sediment-metagenome-genome-assembly--contig:-NODE-2175-length-19210-cov-3.829561_pt1 | contig 19210 bp, 14 predicted proteins | sample MGYA00237882_ERZ534229 | MGnify/ENA primary metagenome ERZ534229 (study PRJEB26408, sample SAMN06266212) | sediment metagenome | isolation source: Hudson Canyon methane seep mesocosm | place... | reverse complement strand
CATGTACGCAACATCTCCAATCAAAGCTGAAGAAACGCTAGTAAGCTACCCTACTAAACAAAATATTGCGCTCTCCGATGAATTTGACTACGGAAAGTCTGATAACTTTCATTATCGCTACGCTCATACAGTCACCATGGAAATCAGCAAAGGCAAGGACTCCGAATATGCTGCGTACTTTATGAACTTGGAAACCATGGAGGAGGTAAAAGGAAACTCATGCTTTTTTTACGATCAAGAAGACTTAGACCTTATTAAAAAGATGAATATCGTCCTATTCAATAAGGTTATGGAGTTCAGGCAATCTATCCATCATTCTATCGACGTTATCTCAAAGATAGACGCATCAATTGACCAAGATACCTTGCTTCGAGTCCTCCTAAACATGAATAGCCGTAGCTGGGGACAATTAGGGTTTCTTCCGATATTCGAACTATTTAACCACAGTGACCTAAAAGGAATAACCTTAAGGAGCATGGAAAAAGGCAGCAAGCTGGGATATGTTTCTCGGTTGGATTACCAACCAGGCGAACAAGTATTTGTGGCATATAACCATCAGGACATGTATCACTACGCAATATCATTTAATTACTTTGATCCGACTGGCAGCCACTTCATTGACGCGGCATGGCGTACCAAACAGCAGGCAAGAACGGACTTCGAGAAAGAAGTGTTCAAGTTAACCTCTCAGAAACATAAACTCCATTATCAGCAAGTAAACGATGCGATTTCTTATCAATTGAAGGACGCTGATACCTTCTTTCTCGATACAGCCCCCAATGCTAATCAAATAAACTACATACGCAATAATTGCATGCAAACACCCGCCGAGTTACAGGCAGGTGTCGGGAACGACAGCTCATTCGACAAACGCTTACTTGAAATTCTCGGCTTTCTGCTTCATGTAAATAACATAGACGCATTCACGCTAAAGGATGTGCCAGAGAAGCTACATCGCTTTTACCATATGCTAAAGAAAGAGAAACAGATGCTAGAAGCCAATAAGCGCTGGGTATTTCTAAACAGTAAAGACTATATTATCGACCCTGACCTCGCACACCTGTAACGATGTCACAACGCTAACCTGCGTCCTGAGCTGACCCCGTAACAGCATACCGATCAGCTCTTTTTATACACCCAATCAACATTTCATCAGAATCTGGCCCAGAAGTTCTACATACAATATCCGACCAACTGTTATGTTGCCCGACCAAAGGTCGACCCGCACCACAATGAATAAAAACCAAGGAGAGCAGTATGCTATTCAACCCCAAAAAACATAATATCGAATACAAAGACCCTAAAACAAAAGAGCTGATGCAAAAGGTCATCGATTTTATGGAGAACAAGGGTCTAAAGAGTATCAAGAAAGACTGGCATGACAAAACATGGAACCATGAATTCGTTGAGTTCATGAAAGAGAATCAAGTCTTTGCAACGTTGATGACCCCAGCAGGCTACGGTGATGACAGTTCTCGCTGGGACACCTTCCGCAATGTCACGTTTGCTGAAATAACAGGTTTCTATGGCATCACTTACTGGTATACATTTCAAGTATCAATGCTCGGCTTGGCGCCTGTGTGGCTCGGCAGCAATGAAGAAATAAAACAAAAAACAGCACAATTGTTAAAAGACGGTGAAGTATTTGCGTTTGGCCTATCTGAAAAAGAACACGGGGCCGATATTTACTCTTCAGACATGATGCTTGAGCCGCAAGGCGACGGCAAATACAAAGCGAATGGTGACAAGTATTACATCGGAAATGGCAACGAAGCCGCTCTCGTCTCGACCTTTGGTAAAATGTCAGATACCGGCGACTATGTGTTCTTTGGGGTGGACTCGAAGCACCCGAACTACAATTGCATAAAGAACACCGTCAACGAGCAAAACTACGTTGCAGAGTATGAAGTAAACGATTACCCAATCACCGAAGCTGACATCCTTGAAAAAGGCCCCAAGGCATGGGACAACATGCTCAATACCATTAATGTCTGTAAGTTCAACTTGGGTTTTGGTGCGATTGGCTTATGCGAACATGCCTTTTTTGAAGCGATTGAACATGCCGCGAACCGTAATGTATACGGAAACTACGTAACGGACTTCCCGCACGTAAAACGATTGTTTGTCGACGCCTATTCTCGTCTTTGTGCGATGAAGTTGTTCGCGGAAAGAGCAACTGACTACATGAGAAGCGCATCGATTGAAGATCGTCGCTATTTGTTATTCAATCCAATGGTCAAAATGAAAGTCACCTCTCAAGGTGAAGACGTCATTAATCATCTTTGGGATGTCATCGCCGCTAAAGGCTTTGAGAAAGAACCGTTCTTCGAAATAGCTGCGCATGAAATTCGTATGCTGCCCAAACTAGAAGGCACGGTGCACGTTAATATGGCGCTGATCATCAAGTTCATGCAGAACTACTTCTTTAATCCTGCTGAATTTGCTGCAGTACCGCGACGCGATGACCCATGCAATGACGACTTCTTGTTCAATCAGGGAGCAACAAAGGGCTTAGGGAAAATTCAGTTCCACGACTATAACATTGCTTACAATAGTGTAGACCTACCCAACGTAAACGTGTTCAAGCAGCAAATTAAGGCATTCAAGAATTTCTTAATCAAAGCGACACCAGATGAAAAACAATCAAAAGACATTGATTATCTATTAGCGCTAGGCGACTGCTTTACGCTCGTAGTATACGGACAGTTAATTCTTGAAAACAAAGAAATCAAAGGTATCAGCGATGAACTAATCGAAGAAATTTTCGATTTCATGATTCGAGATTTTTCTAAGTACGCAGTCAACATACTCACTAAACCGAGTAATTCTGAGCTACAAACTGAATTGGCGCGCACATTCATAGTTACACCGATTCCGAACGCTCAGCGTTTTGAAGACCTGTACCAAAAAGAAATCTACTCGCTTAAAGCCGAATATCAAATGGATGATTAGCGCTTAACTACAAAAAAGTAGCGAACATTTTTGTTCGCTACTTTTTTTGAATTGAACCAACACTGAATTCTATGTAACGCATACCTACCCTACTTAAGTTCGCTAATAAACATTTACTCTCAACTCTCAGTTTACCGTAATGACGACATCCTTACTTACGCAAACCCTTGCGCACAGTAATAGTGCGCACAAGAGGTGAGATAGTGCAACTCTCAACTCATATAAACTGATATCACCTTTAAGAATAAACGCTTACTACTTATGGCATACTTACTGCTTGCTTGTGGATAATTCTAGATATCTTCGCCTTTTCCTTTTTGGAGTTTATATATGTCAGCAGGAAACTTTAATATCTTTAACTTTAAAGATAAGAAAGTAACAACGTTACACTTGTCGTGGTTTGCATTTTTTATCACATTTTTTATGTGGTTTAGCCATACCTCTTTAATGCCACTCATTGTTGCTACTTTCGGACTGTCTCAAGCTGAAGCTAAAGCGCTCCTTTTTCTAAACGTCGCGCTCACCATTCCTTCTCGAACAATCGTTGGTATGTTAGTCGATAAATTTGGACCACGCTTGATGTTCAGTGTGCTACTGGTGATATCAGGCATATTGTGTATTTTGTTCTCTATGGCACAAAGTTACGAGCAACTCGCCTCACTTCGTTTCTTACTCGGTTTCGCTGGAGCAGGCTTTGTCATTGGCATAAGACTGATTACCGAATGGTTTCCAGCTAAGCAAGCGGGTACCGCTCAAGGCATATATGGCGGCTGGGGAAATTTTGGAGCTGCCGCTGCTGGTTTTCTATTGCCCGCCCTTGCTGCGTATTTTGGTGGCGATGAAGGGTGGAGAGGCGCAGCTGGTTCAGCGGGTGTTGTATCCATAGTCTATGCCGTTATTTTTTATGCATTCGTAAGCAACACGCCAAAAGGCGCTACTTATTTCTCACCTAAAAAGCTTGGCCCTATGGAAGTAACTAGTAGAGGCGATTATTTTCTTTACATTATAATGTGTGCCCCCATGTTTCTTGCCATGGGCGTTATCGCGTGGAGATTATCTCCTGCCGGCGTGAACTTGATAAGTGAAGGTGTCACACAAGCCATATGGATAGGACTCGCCCTTTGGTACGGCTACCAGATAGTTCAAATTTCGAAGGTAAATAAGACAAACCTTCAAGAAGGTGTCGCCCCCCTGCACCGTTACAAGTTCAAACAAGTAGCGCTGCTTAATCTGGCTTACATGGTTACCTTTGGGTCAGAAGTGGCGGTGGTTTCAATGCTCCCCCTTTATTTCATTGAGACTTTTTCAGTTTCGATTGCAATGGCAGCGGCAATGGCGTCTTCTTTTATGGCAATGAATTTGATTGCAAGGCCTGGCGGTGGTTACATCAGCGACAAAATTGGCCGAAAAAAGTCATTGCTTATCACAGTTGTCTGCTCAGCGATTGGCTATTTTGGCATGAGCCTAATTGAAAGTAGCTGGTCTATTCTGGCAACAATGGTCATAGTGATATTTTGTTCATTCTTCGTGCAAGCTGGCGCAGGTGCAACGTTTGGTGTGGTACCAACGATCAAGCGACGGTTAACGGGACAAATCGCCGGACTGACGGGCGCTTACGGTAATATCGGTGCTGCTAGCTTCTTGCTTGTATATTCTCTGAGCGATGCAACAACGTTCTTTATCGTGATAGCCGTTAGTTGTGCAGTGGTATTTTTACTAATAATGCTATTGCTAGACGAACCAAAAGGGGAAATTGCCGAAATGCTGCCTGACGGTACGGTTGAACTAATTCGAGTCGACTAAGCTGACAACATAATAAAAAGCCCGCTAGTACGCGGGCTTTTTATTAATACATGACACTTACTCAATCAAACTAATCGACAGTCGAAAGGCAGTCTTGCTCTAACCGTAAAAACTCTTGTTTTAAATCTAGCCGCTCTGTAACACGGTCCATTTCAGGTAAAGCTTTTAGAGTTTGCCCAGTATGATTCAGTAGCTCTTCATTCTTGTCGACCAAAATATTGAGCATTTTATGCTCCTGCCCTTTTACCTCAAACATGTTACGCATGGTGCTAATATGACCTCGAAAGGAGCCTAGTACCTCAGCCGAATCCTTAAACAATTGACTACTATTAAGTGCCGTTTCTAATCTCGTCGCATTGTCTAGCATCATCTCAGTATGGTTAAGATTCTCTCGAAGCTCTTTTCGTAACGCATCTAGACGACTTTGGTCCTGAGCAAGTTGCTCTTGATTTTCATCTAAAAGTACCCGATGAATCACAACTGTCACGCCATTTACAAACTGCTCTAACATCTCGCCTTTAAAAGGCAAGTCGTCAATAATACTCGACTTACTTCTGTGTAATTTGAAAATTTCGCCTTCTAACATGCCCACAAGACACCCAATATCGTAGGATCTTTGAGGTAAATCTTCTCTCTGTGCGTCTGACAAATTATCTTTGGCAATAACCGCCATTAAATTTACGATGCACTTTGCCTGCATCGTACGCGCTTCGATCAAGTCCATTCTCGACTCCTTTAGTTACAGCTAACAAACGATTTTTATTCAAATCTAGTTTTATAAAATAAGTGATCACAGATAAATAACTAGTAAGACTCAACTCTCTAAGTTCAATTGATTTTGTATAAGTGTGCGTTGAATCCACTTACTCAGGGAGCGATTCTTTTTATACCATTTATTGATTATTTTGGCATAAAAAGTTCGTGCTCAAGCCAAGGATTTTTTCATATTTTTAGATAAGTATTAGTGTAGAGGCCGCAGAACTCCCAGTCATCTAATTTCGAGTTTTAATTTAACTGTTCCAAAATCGTGTATTTACATGGCGTATAAAGCCTAGGAGAATCACATATTAACATTAGTGTTACATAAATTTATTACTGTGTTTCACCAAAATACCAGTAGAGCACTGTTATGTCAGTGGGCCAATATTTTCAACGTAGATACTGAGCAGTTGCACGTATTACAATTTATCAGGCCAGGCTCTTTGTACAAATATGGGCCGCTGTAGGTGTACCCTACAGTGTTTTATTCACCCTAATGATAATTTAGGTATTGGTGTGACCCAACGTTTTGTCTAAAGACTTGTTACTACTATTCACTTTAACGATATGAGCATCAGGGGTAGATTAATGTTGGTTCGAGCAAGGTAGTACTAGTTTGAAATAAGCAGCAGCTTTGTTTCCCTTGCACAGAAACAACCATAATGAAACACTAGTGTTACATAAATACCTTTGTACAGTTAAAACTGGTATGGGAGGATGCGCATCCTTTTTGCCAGAAACTTATACAATTTGGCGCGCTCTAAATTTATGCGCAACTATTAACCTGAGTCATGTTTTAACAGTTTGGGAGTTGTAAGTGGTCGAACAGTACTTAAACGGATGTGGTGAATTAGTAGAGAAAGGTCAGTATCAAGAGGCACTTAGCGGCTACGCTATGGTATCGAAACTATCGCCCTCTTCATTCGAAGCCAGAACTGGTGCGGCAATCTGTCATTCTTATTTAAACAATTGGCGCGAAGCGTTCGAAAATATACTACTGGTACTGCAAACGGGTGGCTATCGCGCCAAAGAATTAAAAGTTCTTATTGAGATGCTCGAAAGAAGTAACCTTAACTCCTATATCGAACCAATTGAACGCGCTTTAATCGCCGCACTGAAACATACAAAACTAGAACACCCGGCCATTGTTTTGCTGTCGAAACAGTTGCGTTTCAAACATGAAATGCTGTTTTCAAAAACACCAAATAGCTTCGATGGCAACGTTGAAGCTTTCCTAATCGACCACACCTTGTGCTTAATTCTTGAAAGACAGCTTAATAATAGCTATTTGATCGAAGACGTAATATACCTCAGCAGAAAGGCCCTATTAGAACGTGCAATTGCAGGCGAAAACATTAACCGCTTTATCCCATTCTTGTCTTCTTTGTCGTGCCAAATGTTATTAACTGATGGTTTATTTTTCGCATCGAAAGAAGAAAAAGCCTTACTTGAAACACTTGTAAGTACCAATTCTGAGAATATCGAAAGCTTACTGATTCAAATCTGTTATATGAACACAGAAGATGCCTTGTGTTTTTGGACCAATAATCAGAATGCGTTCAAGTCGGATACTTTGGCTCAATTGAACTCAGATCTTGAGTTTTACTCAACCGTCATGATGAGCCAAAACAGGGGTTCAATTGATAACAATTTATCCAAGGCCGTTCAGTCATTTTATATTGAAAACCCTTACCCTAAGTGGAAGACCACACAAGTTAACGAAGAGTGCAGTATCGCACCAATCTTCCAAAAACGCGGTAAAAAGACCCCGAATGAGCTAACTATCTTATCAGCGGGTTGCGGTACAGGCATACAACTAGTCGACTTGGCGACATCACAACCCAATGCAACCATTATCGCAATTGATCTTAGTCCAGCTAGTATTGCCTATGCTCAACAAATGACGCAAAAATATGGCATTAACAATATCGAATTCCATTTATTGGATATTTTGAAAGTCGCGGAACTAGGCTATACCTTCGACATGATCGTATGTACTGGTGTGCTTCACCATATGCAGTCGCCTCAAGACGGACTCGATGCTCTTGCCTCGGTATTGAGTACAGATGGCGCGATGCATTTAGCGTACTACAGTACACTTGCCAGAGTTGAACTTAAGCAAATTACACAAGATATCACAGAGTTTTTGGCCGTAGACGAACAGTCAATCACTCGCGAAGGTATACGACATTGGCGTAGTCAGTTAACCAAAGAGCAAAAGCAAAGAGCCTGGTACCGTAACCTCGACTTCTTTAACTTAAGCGGTTTATTCGACTTATTGTTTCATCCTCAGCAAGCTGAATACTCCCCCCTAGAGCTCGAAGCAATGCTAACCGCGGCAGGAATGAAATTTGATTGGATGAATAGAAAGCAAAATTTTCACAGCGTTGAACGTAAACACCCGGCGCCCGCTTCAGGTGAAACGATGCATTATTGGGATGAGATCGAAAAACAAACCCCAGACTTATTTATGGGTATGATTTCGTTTTATGCGTCGAAAGCTGTGTAATTCAAAGCTTAAAAATTTCTCTACAGTAGAATTTAATAGATGGGGGCTCAATCTTTCAAACTCATTTAAAATATTCTCCGTGATCAGGTCATGTAGTGGTAATTTTGATCGACATAATCTGAGACTGTCCTTGCTGAAGCGTCACAAAATCTCTATCCGCATTGGCCGTTTCGACACATAGCATCTTTAGATAATCCAGGTCACCAAAATCACTTAACGCTTTACTCTTGGCCACCCAGGGATTCCAGACAACGGATGATTTGCTTCCTGAACTTTCTACTACTACTGATCTTTTTTCGCTTGAGTTGTTTATACAAAATTTACTTGGCGTATCTTGATATATTCGATCTACTTCGCGATCAAAGTAAATATCACCTGCTTGTTTACAGACAGACCACTCGTCTAACGCATCGATATAATTCAAGCCTGAAAACCCCGAAACGCTATTTTCTCGGACGTCATCTACCGAAAAATAAGTATGAAGTGCTGCGCTATATGAGAAGCTGTCATGACTACAGTTTGTTACCTTCCAGTTAAGCTGAAGGTGATCAGAAATAAGGAATTCGATCTCTAACTCGAAATCATAAGGAAAATAGGTTTTAGTATAATCACTCGAATGTAAAGACAAAGTCACCAACGTCTCATCTTGTGAAGACTCTACGATTGAAGAAAGTTGCCACACCAAGTTTCTGGCAAATCCATGTGCAGCAACATCACTCGTACATATTGAACGCTTAACTTGGTCAGGGTTCTTTGATAAGTCGCCAAACCAGGGCCAACACACCGGTATTCCGCCTCGAATAGCTTTACTCTTTTCATAACTCGCGTCTGGGCTACACCAAATAATTTCTTGGCCTGACTGGAGCTCATACTTGGTCAAATGAGCCCCTTGAAGAAAAATTCTCGCTTGCGCTTGCTGGTTCTTTATATCTAGGCCAATTAGGTCATCATGCTGAAAAAATGAGACTGAGCCACACGCCCCGTACTTTAACTGTAGTTGTGCTATCTGTGATTGGTTGGAATAAAGTGTCATTAGGCCGTTAGCAGTCGGTGAATCAGTCGAATACAGTAGTTGAAATGTAACCGATCAGCAACGCTAATAAATAAGTAATCGACGCCGAACTGTCACGAATGCACTACCTTAAAGGTCTACTATAGACGACCGTGCGAACCATCGCACAAAGGCGCATTTGCCGAATGTTTGCAAGCGCACAGGAAGACAGTTTGCGTTTTATCCGCTTTGTATACAACTGGAGTGAAAGTAGTACCACTGTGCGAGCCATCACAAAATGGTTGCTTCGCGCTTTTACCACAAGAACACCAAAAATAATGGCTCCCCGCTTCCACATCGACAGGCATTGCAGATTTTTGAAATATGATTGGTTTGTCCATTTACTGTTCTCCGGTAGTTGGTCGACACATACCTGATTTAATATAGTTCAAACGTCCCATATGTTCGAACAAATCAAACCAGTGATAGCACATCTCGGCTACACGCACCACATCGAACTGACATACAATCACCAAAAAAATCGCAGAGGATTTATGAATTGGAATCTTATACAATGCCACCTCACCAACTCGATCGACTGTAATATAGCCTGTTGAGTTAACAAATATTTGTCGTCGCTAATCCCGACTTTCGTTAACCCTATTGAACGGTTAAGGCATACTATTATGAAGTCTTTTTTATTGAGACCAGTCTTTCTGTGTTTCTGTGTTTCTATTTTAACGCTGCAACAAACGTCAGTTCAGGCACAGACCTTCTCATTCACCGCAATACCGGATCAGGATATTACGCGTCTCAAACAACGCTTTGAGCGGGTTTCAACATATCTAGAATCTAAACTCGACATTGACGTGAAATATATACCCGTCAAAAGCTATAGCGCAGCAATATCAGCATTCAGGAACAATCAAGTTCAGCTTGCTTGGTTTGGTGGTTTATCAGGCGTACAAGCTAGACGCCTAGTCCCTAATAGCAACGCCATCGCACAGGGCGAAGAAGATCAGTACTTTAAATCATTGATCATAGCCAATGCCAGCACAGGCCTAACACCGTCAAATACCTTACCAGCGGTTAACCAAAAACTCACTCTCACTTTCGGGTCAAAAAGCTCAACATCCGGCCGCTTGATGCCTGAGTACTACCTTCAGCAACATTATGGAAAACCAAGCAACGATATTTTCAGGCTTGTTGGTTTTAGTGGTGACCATAGCCGGACTATCGCACTGGTTCAATCGGGTGCATATGACTTGGGTGCGGTCAATTTCAAGGTATGGCAACAACACCTAAAAGAGAAATTAGTAGACACAAACAAGGTTAATGTAATTTGGCAATCACCAACATATCCAGATTACCAATGGACCATTCGTGGCGATGTTGACCAACATTGGGGGCCAGGCTTCACCAAAAAAATGACCGATACCTTGCTAGGAATCGATGATCCTGAAATCTTGTCAGCATTTCCGCGTACTAAATTTGTACCCGCTAAGTCAGAAGATTACGACGTAATTCTAACCACGGCTAAAACCGTAGGCTTAATTGACTAGCAATGCTCGACATTTCTGGCGTTGACCTAAATTACGGTAGCAAGCGGATCCTCTCGGATATCAAGCTGTCGATTCACACAGGTGACACGATAGCGCTTGTCGGCGAAAGCGGCTGTGGTAAATCTACGCTCATATCCCATATCTATTCTCTATTAGAGAACGACATTGCGTTATGCCCTCAGGAAGCAGGTCTCGTTGAGCCCTTGTCAGCATTTCACAATATTTATGCGGGCACGCTTAACACCCACTCATTTCTCTACAATTTGCGTAACTTGATATACCCAATGAGTAAGGAGTTTGCTAAAGCCGAAGAATTAGCTCAAACACTGGGGATCAAAGAATGTCTTAAATTATCGATTGATAAGCTCAGTGGTGGGCAAGCACAAAGAGTAAATATTGCACGCGCTATGATACAGAACTGTTCAATTTTTTTAGGAGATGAGCCCGTATCATCTGTTGATGATTATCACAAAATCAAACTGATCAACGAAATCAAAACACGCTTCGAAACCTGTATTTTCGCGCTTCACGACTTAGATATAGCCCTCGCAAGTTGTGACCGAATTGTTGGTCTGCATGCCGGACGAATCGCATTCGACTGTCTTGTAAAAGATCTAACAAAAGAACAACTAACATTAATCTATCAGTACCACGACGCCCCCGCCGTAAACGAATTTAAAAAGATACCAAGTGAAAGCACTTAGCCGGGAAAAGTTCGACACCTCGGCCAAACCAATGCACTTGAGCGCAATGTTATTGGTGGTACTCACTATTCTAGCAATGCCTGCTCTAGATTTTCAGATTAGTAATACCTCTCCAAGCTCAGAATTTCATAATATTCTAGACGGAATGATGCACCCCAACTTCAATATTGAAGACTTAACGAGTGCTCTATTCACGACCATTAGTTTCGCACTACAGGCGGTGGCACTTTCCGTTTTGATAGGGTTTATTTTCGCTCAGCTGTTCCACGTAAAAGGTGTTCGACAGATAATGTCTGCATTAAGAGCCGTGCATGAAATTTTCTGGGCACTCATGTTCATACAGATTTTTGGTTTATCTAGCTTGGCTGGTTTATTAGCACTGACCGTACCTTATTCTGCTACGTTTGCCAGAGTGTTTGCAGAAATTCAGCAAGAAACACCTAAGAAGAGTTTTCAACGATTAAAGGGAGGTTTTCTAAGCAAGTATAGCTACTCAATATTTCCGGTCGCGTTTCCTAGATTTGCTAGTTACAGTCGATATCGCCTTGAATGCGCCATACGCTCCAGTGTCGTACTTGGGTTTATTGGACTTCCCACTCTAGGGTTCCATCTCGATAGTTACCTTAAAACGGGTCAATATGCTGAAGTAGCGGCCCTGATTTACATTCTCATATTGCTCGTACTCAGTATGAAGCTCTGGACCCATCGGAAGATATTACTCCCACTAATACTTCTCAGTTTTATCGCGTCGCCGCCAGAATCTGCAACTTGGATACAATCTGAGTCGACCCAGTTTTCACAATTTATTGCCGACATCACCCCTAAACCGTTTAAATCTGGTAGTCATATAGATGGTGACCTGTTGAGTGAAGCGTCGACATGGTTTGGTGATATCTTTGTGACACAAGCACTCCCTGGTATTGGTTATACCTTACTGTTAGGACAGCTAGCCTTCGCTCTGTCAGTACTATTAGCTTTGCTGTGGTTTCCCTTGATTTCAACACATCTGGTTAGCGCACGACCTTTACGCCAACTAGGCGATCTAACACTTATCTGTCTACGCTGCTTACCAGAATTATTGCTCACCTTTATTGCGCTCATTTTGTTAGGACCTTCGCTAATTCCTGGTATTCTCGCGTTGGGTATCCATAACGGCGCAATTTTGGCACATCTTATCGGCCAACATAGCAATGAACTCAAGTTAAGACCCGACATCCACAAAACCGTGGGTAACAATATTAATGCGTATTTTTATGAAATAATGCCCGGTATTTTCAATCAATTAATGAGTTTTGCTCTTTATCGAGGCGAAACTATCTTGCGAGAAACCGCAGTATTGGGCCTCATAGGTATACCCACGCTTGGCTTTTATATTGACTCTGCATTTGAAACCTTTCGTATTGATACCGCATTAGTCTTAATAATAATCGCAGCAGCGCTGAATATACTTACCGAACAAATTGCGACGCTCGCAAGAGCTCAAATTCACAAGTGCAATAGTACTAACTTTAAGTGTGATCAACAGCCAGCCCCGGGAATTTAAATGAGAACCTCACTTCCGATCGTCAAGAACCTAGTCTTAGTAGGAGGCGGCCATACCCATGCCCTAGTGATAAGAATGTGGGCAATGAACCCAATACCGGGCGTAAGACTCACCTTGATTAGTCCAGATTGGAAAACACCCTACTCTGGTATGCTTCCCGGACTACTCGCAGGGCACTATGCCAGCAACGATATACACATTGATTTGCATAAGGTTTGTCATTGGGCTGGTGTACGATTTATACAAGCACCGGTCTGTGGGTTGAACTGTGAAGACCGTGTGCTCAATCTAGAACATCACCCTTCCATTACATATGATGTACTTTCGATCAATATCGGTTCGACACCTGATCTATCAATCACTGGATTAGCCGAGTTCGCGCAAGCGGTAAAACCAATAGACAAATTTTATCCTCGTTACCTGGCCTGTATAGAACGTTGCGAGCGTCAACTATCCGGCTCGAGCGATCAGCAGGTCATTAGACTTTCAGTCATAGGTGGTGGCGCTGGTGGTATTGAAGTAACGCTAGCCCTCGCCGAACGGTTATCGAAATACAAGCAACAAATTTCCATCACTCTGGTAGTACGTGACTCTGATCTGCTGAACAACTACCCCTCGAATGTTAGATCTTCGGTGAAAGACAAACTGCTTGAACTTGGTGTAGAAATTGAGTTCGATTTTGATTTGGTACGAGTTGAAAGAGGTACGATATTTTCAACAAAAGGCCGTACATTGTCGTCTGATGAAGTCTTTTTTTGCACCGATGCGCGGGGTGCTTCGTGGCCATCACAATCACAACTGAACTGTGATAAAAAAGGCTTCGTTCACGTTAATTCCTTTCTACAATCAGAAAATCAAAGCAGTGTATTTGCGACCGGCGACATTGCTTCAATGACAGATAATCCTAGAGCTAAAGCAGGCGTTTATGCCGTAAGACAAGCGCCAATATTGTTCTCGAATCTAAAAAATTATTTAACAGGAAAACCTTTAGATTCTTACATACCGCAAGACACGTTCATGAGTTTGGTGTCGCTAGGCGCTAAGGAGGCGGTTCTCTCTAGAGGACATTTTTCTATTACTCATTCGTTTTGTCGACACGCGTTATGGGTATGGAAAGATCGGATCGACCGCCAATTTATGTCTCAGTTTCAAAGGCTCACACCAATCAAAATGAAGGCTGCTGACAACATAGATTCGAACTTGATTAAGGCGAATGACCAAGCAGCGATACGTAACCACAAAGTTCGATGCGCAGGCTGCGGTAGCAAAGTTGGAAGCTCAATACTGCAAAATGTATTACGAGAAGTCACAGGTAAAACCGTATTTGAACCCGAGGACGGCGCAGTTCTGTCACTTCCAAACCAGACACTAATACAAACAGTCGATCAAATAACAAGCCCTTTTGACCAACCCTACCTGTTTGGCAAAATCTCAACACTGCATGCATTGAGTGATGCATTTGCAATGAATGCAACACCCCTTTCGGTTCAGGTATTGCTAAGCCTTCCTTACGCTGTCGAAGCAGTACAACAGCAAGAGCTAGTTCTAATAATGAAAGGCGTAATGGACGTACTCAGTGAACATAATTGCGAGCTCGTGGGAGGACATACATCAGAAGCACAAGAGTTGAGCCTTGGCTTTACTGTTAATGCTAGCACCAAAGCCCATAAACCACTGTTTAGAAAAGCAAATTTGAACAACGGCGACTACCTTGTTCTAACAAAACCCTTGGGAACGGGGGTCATCTTAGCTGCTGATATGCAGAATATGACCAATGGAGAATGGCACAATGAAGCAGTTAACAGCATGCTCAAAAGTAACGCCAAAGCAGCAGCGTTTTTCTCATCAATAGGCATTAACGCATGTACCGATGTAACGGGCTTCGGTTTAGTCGGCCACTTAAGTGAAATGCTAAATTCTGCGCAATGTAGCGCTGAAATATCAATTTCAAGCATACCTTTAATAAAGGGAGCTCAATCTCTTTCAGACTTAGGTATTCGTAGTTCTCTATACGAGCAAAATCTGAAAGTAACCGCCCCCCTAAGTATCGATGACACGATAGTAAATCACCCAAAATTCCCGCTCTTATTCGACCCGCAAACGTCCGGCGGTCTCCTCGCAGGGCTAAATGAAGATGCCCTGCAAACTCTAAAAGCTACAAAAACAACTAACTATTACGTAATAGGAAGAGTCATTCGCCAGAATAAATCAGGCTGGGATCTGTCATTTACAGAGTAGATATATCTATAAAGCTATTGTCACGATTACTATGCCTTCTAGCTATGCCTTCATATGAGAACATATAAAAAGGCAGCTTTACTCTTCCAATGAGTAAAACTGCTTGCAGCAAAACAAAAAACTAAATAGCACGAAGCTTAATCAACCGGAGCTGTTTCAGGTAACAAATCTGCAGCTTCAGCGTCAACCTTAGGCATAAACATGTCTCGAATTTTTTGTTCAATTTCATTGGCGATATCTGGGTGCTCAGTCAAATAGTTTGCAGCATTCGCCTTACCTTGACCTATCTTGTCGCCGTCATAGCTATACCATGCGCCGGCTTTGTCAACGAAACCGTTTTTAACGCCAAGCTCAACAAGCTCTCCCTTACTGTAAATACCTTGTCCATAAAGGATTTGAAACTCTGCCTGCTTGAACGGTGGAGCAATCTTATTTTTAACGACTTTAACGCGTGTTTCGTTTCCTATTATTTCATCACCTTGTTTAACAGCGCCTGTTCTACGAATATCCAAGCGTACTGACGCGTAAAATTTAAGTGCATTACCGCCAGTAGTGGTTTCTGGGTTTCCAAACATTACACCTATCTTCATACGAATCTGGTTAATGAATATCAACATGGTATTAGAATTCTTTAAATTACCCGTTAGCTTGCGCATCGCTTGACTCATCATTCTGGCCGCCAAGCCCATATGACTATCTCCGATATCTCCCTCTATCTCCGCTTTTGGCGTTAATGCAGCAACAGAGTCAACTACAATAATATCGACTGCAGCAGATCTTGTTAGCATGTCTACAATTTCAAGAGCCTGCTCACCAGTATCGGGCTGGGAAATCAATAAGTCGTCAATATTAACGCCTAATTTAGCAGCATACGTTGGATCCAATGCGTGCTCAGCATCAATAAAGGCGCACGTTTTCCCCAATCGTTGAGCCGAAGCAATCGCCTCCAATGTTAGCGTTGTTTTACCGCTTGACTCTGGGCCATATATTTCAACAATACGGCCCATTGGCAAGCCACCAGCCCCAAGAGCAATATCTAAGCCTAACGAACCTGTAGATATCGTCTCAATATCCATCGTACGGTTATCACCAAGCTTCATGATCGAACCTTTACCGAATTGACGTTCGATCTGAGCCATTGCTGCGCTTAATGCTTTCTTTTTATTGTCGTCCATATATATCCCCTTTCACTACAAGTTATATTCTTTTTTCTAGGCTAGCTGATAAAAAGACTTAAATCTGCAAACCACCAAGTACTGTATACATGATCAGTATTATGTGTACATATCTGCACTCTGTCCAATTTTATTTCAATTAATTTTTTGTTAGTCACTTTAAGTACCAAGAAAGTCAAAACTGTAGCCAATATGTGAAAGTTAATTTTGACAGTAGATAACCCAGCTCGCATTTATGCTCCTAGTAACGGTGGCCCCCTATTGTTTCTATAAAGTTTTAAATAAGAAGCTTAAGCAACATTTACGCGTTTTTACGCTCGATCGATAAGACCAAAATATACGATAGTTTATTAAGGTGAATAACAGAATATCTCTCGATACGAACCGTAGGCAGATTTGACTTACAAAACACACTAACTTTCTGGCTGACTATTAGAACCAACTTGCGTTAACAGCCATGCAACCTGAGCTTCGAGCTCGGTAACCCTTGCCTCAAGATGGCCGCTTCCACTACGTATATCCGGCTTTGAACTACTAATCGATGAAAGATCGGGCTCACCCGACAGTAGGTGCATATACCTGCATTCTCTCTGACCTTGAGCTTGAGGAATCTTCATTAAAATAGGGTTTAGTTTTCTCAAATGTTTTGACAGCAAATCCTCCAATTCGAACTGATTTTCGAACTCGTGCATACGTTTACTTCGACTAAACAGCTCATTAAGCGTTTGTGGACCTCGTAATACTAACAAGCAAAAAACAGCATGCTCGGCCTGCGTAAGAACTAAAGTTCTAACTAATCTCTGATCGAACTTATTTGTTCTGGAGCCGTATTCGAACTCCACTAGTTTTCGGTCCTGCAACTGATACAAGCAATGCTGAACTTCACCTTCTTCTAAAGCCATAGTGGGTTCCCGACTACTTTTCTGATTACAGGCAGCAACCAGACTATTAAGCGTAAGGGGGTATGCATCGGGTGTCGTAAGCTGTTTTTCCATTAGTGCGCCCAAAACTCGTGCCTCTATAACGCTTAACATTGCCTCCTGATCGTTAGGCAGCTCAATATTGTTCTCACCTTGTGTTTCTTCAGTTTTTTGCACTTGTTCGTCCATATTTCTTTCCCTTGCCGTAACCACAGATAATGAGATTAGCTGACGCTAAAATCCTAGACACATATTACAAAATTGGTATTCGACATTCTAGACCAAATAAGTAGCTTCACGGGGTGAAATTTAGACCGAGTAACTGCGGCATTAATTCTCCTACTACAACGATACTACCTTGAAAACCTGTCAATTCTGACAAGTTACCGCTCGGATGAATATAAGGTAAGGTTTCGCAGCTGGAAAGATAGTAAATGGAATTGCTTTACGGGACAAACAGTGTAAAAATCCTAACGCCATAACATACTGGCAGCCACATCAATCCATTCAATAATTTTGCATTAAGTAAAGAATATAAAACAATAATAAAAGTATCATAAACTGAACTGCCCCCTTTCAATCACAACTAGTATTATAAGTATTGGAGCTTTAGAGAGTATGGATCAGGAAATTATTCCGAACTATTACGCCGAGCATTTGGCCGAAATTAATGAGCAAAATCCAGTAGTCACCACTCAGGATTTATGCAATAGCTTGGGAGCAATGGTCATTCCCGCCGGAACGTACGTTACACAAGACGTGGCCGACAGAATCGCTAGATTTAAATTGTCCTACCCACTAGAGCTACAGGTCAGTCTAGAAACATCGATTTCTCCAAACCAGTTATTCAGTGACATCCTGTTTACCAGAAAGAATTTTTTCGGCGCGAGCAGTCACCAAGCAGCCACTAAAGAAATTGTACGACAATGTGGTCTACTTAACGCTTACCCTCTTCTTGCCCAAAAGTTGACGGTATTCGCTGATCGGCTTCCTGAGAAATATGGCGATACACAAAGTGCCGCGGGTTTCGCTGTCTTAATCGGACTTCATTTAGGTTTGAGTGATGAGTCGATGGAAGTTGTCTTTGCCGCAGCACAAATGCACTCAACAGGCTTGTTAAATGTAAATCCTGAAAAAATCAATAACTTCAATAGCCTCACATTTGATGAACAAATTGCGTTGCAGCAAGATCAATTATCTCTTGGCAAAGCATTTCTTGATGGTATATCTGGTCTTACCAAAAAAGTTGGACGCGCGGTTTATCAACACAATGAAAGAAAAGATGGGTCAGGATGGCCAGAAGGTATTATCGGCGACAAACATAGCATTGAAAGCCAAGTTGTTGGTGTAGGCGTACTGCTTCACGAGACTTATTCAAAAAAGCTTAAACCTCGCGGCTATGGGACTAGACATTTACTTCCCTTATTGCAAATAGAAGGTGAAGGTATCGATAGCAATGTTTTTGCTTCGACTTTGGAAGTTCTCCGTCAAGGGGCCCTTGGCAATGCTCAACTGATTCCTAACGAGTTTATGCCCAACTTATCTACCTACCTGCTAAAAATTCAAGTTGTACTTAGAAGCTGGCTCGAGTCAGCAAAATACTATGTGAACGAAATGGAAGGAATCCATTCTTCGCTCGCGACAAGACGCGCTATATCCATTATTGAAAGCCTAGAAGAACTAAATAGGAACTCAGGTTTATGGGAGGACAATATCGTTAATTGGTTAGAAAGTGTCGTCTCAAATGAGCGCAAAGAAGACTATGCCGATGTAGAAACGGTCGCGCTGATGTTTGAATCAATTCATTCAAAGTTTAAATGCTTACAATGGAGTATACATCAGGCGGCTTTGACTATAGACGACAACTGGGTGACAAAAAGCGGTGAGCTAGCCGACATACTGAACACATTGCCTGGCGACTATTTTGACGAGTTTGAAAGTTACCTATACAAAAGTACCGCGTAGTTAATTTTTTTGAATATATACAAATTGTCGAAACTGGCGTGTCAAAGAACCAACAGGCCTCAGAGCCAAATTCAACTTTAGGTTTTAGG
>ENA-OSET01002172-OSET01002172.1-sediment-metagenome-genome-assembly--contig:-NODE-2172-length-19228-cov-6.217900_pt1 | contig 19228 bp, 17 predicted proteins | sample MGYA00237882_ERZ534229 | MGnify/ENA primary metagenome ERZ534229 (study PRJEB26408, sample SAMN06266212) | sediment metagenome | isolation source: Hudson Canyon methane seep mesocosm | place... | reverse complement strand
ACAAAGTCGGCAGCCAATGCACTAATACGATCAGGGTCGCCCAGTATCTTGCCCATATTGGTCATGGCTTTTTTACTGTCTTCTATCTGATGCTCGTTCGCGCCGTCTTCTTCGCACTGTTTATAATAGTCTTCAATCTCTTTCAGTTTATCACTGTCGAGGGTTACCTTTGCGGCGCGGCCTTCGTACACTAGCGGCACAGTAATTTCGTCTTTCACCGACTCGGTCATGGTGTAGACATTGATCTTCAACAAGCAAAATCATATTATCTGAATGCTGCACAGCAAAACCATCCTCTTGCCCAAATTAACCTCGGCACATTATATTATTTTGGTAAGTTAGGCGCTAAACAGCCTGACAAAGCTTTTTTTTGGCTGTCTAAGGCGGCACACAATAACCTAGCTCATGCTCAATGGATGATTAGTGTAATGCTATTCAATGGTGAAGGGGTAGATAAAGATCCTATTGCTGCTTATTCATGGCTGTCAATTGCAAGTCACAATCAAGAGCCTCAAGCTATGGCCAATCAACAGCAGGTGAGTACTTTTCTCAGCACACAGCAAATAAGGGCTGCTGAAAAACTAACCGCAGAATTTTATGGTACTCTTATACTCGCGCGGACAACGCAAGCAGAATTAACAGGCTATCGTGTGCAAGTCGGCGCCTTTAAATCAATGACAGGCATTGAAGGCACTTTAACAAAGCTTAAACAAATATTACCTGATGTCATGGCAAAGTATAGCTCCATTGTCATTAAACCAAAGTCAGATCGAAATAAAGCAGGATCGTACAAACTACAACTAGGCACCTTTGATAATGCCACCGATGCAAGCGCTTTGTGCAAGCGTATAAGCCGAAAAAAACAGCCTTGTTTTATCGTTAAGATCCTGCCAGCCAGCTAAGCAGTATGACCGTAATCGTAACGTTTTTTTCAGTATTAATCGCTGATTTGTTTATCGTGACAAATTTTTCGTTTTGCTTTTATCTTTTTCTGAAATGGATGTTTTGAAATTTAAACAAATTGCGGGTTCAATGAAATTCGCTTTTGGTGTTCAAAATAAAATTGAAGTGAAAGATATCCCCAAAGGCACCAGTATTATTGCGCAAGAATTTCGCCCTGGTAAACCAGAACCAACGCCTATTGAAGTTATTCAACAGCAAACCATGGAAATGACACAGCAAATGCTTGAGTTTCAAGCGGGTGATGAAACATCTGCGGGTGGGCGACAAGAACAGCGCGGTACAGAACGTGGCGGACAATCACAAAGTACTGCTGATGAAATGTCAGCACAAGCAATGCAAAAAGCCAAAGACGAACTCGAGCAGTCTTCACAAGAGCAAGTAAATGAATTAGTTAAAAAAATTGCTGAACAATTAGAAGAACAAATCCAAGATGGTGCAATAGAACTAGAATCTTTAGGGCAGCAAGTGACCATTCGAATTCGTGAAAATGGTTCTTTTCCTTCGGGATCGGCCTTTTTACAACCACAATTTCGACCAATAATACGTGATATTGGCGAACTGCTAAATACGATCCCTGGCGAAATAATGGTTTCGGCTCATACCGACAACCGAGGTATTAGTTCTGAATTATTTTCTTCCAATTGGGAGTTGTCGAGTACACGAGCGGTAGCTATCGTTCATGAACTGCTTAAAGTGCCTGAATTTGATCAGTCACGTTTACTTGCTGTGGGCCATGCAGATAGTAGGCCTTTGGTACCTAATACCAATGCATTGAATCGTCGTCGTAATCGTCGTGTTGAAATCTCAATTAATCAAGGTAAGGCCAAAGAAACCGAGCCAGTTTCTATTCTGAAACAATAAAAATCGATAAAAATGAGAAGTTCAAATAGTCATTGAGTTATGAGCGTTCTGTTTATTTCTTAATGGCGATTTTTTCAACTTAACCTTCATTTCAATTTCGTGTATAATTCGCGCCATTATTTTTACAGGCCGAACATGGCCTTTATTATTGCTTTATATTTAGGATCGTTTGTTCATGAAATTCATCGTAAAACTCCAGGCTGAAATTGCCGTTAAAAGTCGCCCAGTTCGTAAGCGCTTTACTAAAATTTTAGAATCTAGCATTAAAAATGTTTTGCGCCGTGTTGATGAGCAAGTTACCACTCAGGGAAACTGGGATAATATTGAAATTAACACTAAAAACAATGATCCTGAAAATCGTATAGCGCTTATTGAAACCTTAAAATGTATCCCAGGTATCGCGCACTTTTTGGAGGTTCAACAAACTACATTTACTGACGTAAATAATATTTTTGAGAAAACCTTAGAAGCACACAAAAAGACAATTGAAAATAAAACTTTCTGCGTAAGAGTTAAGCGGGTAGGTACACATGATTTTAGCTCATTACAAGTCGAACAATATGTTGGTGGTGGTTTAAATCAGCATGTTGAGTCAGCAAAAGTTAAATTGAAAAAACCAGATGTTACTATCCGACTAGAAATTAAAGAAGAATATTTATTTATAGTTGCAGAGCGTCATGATGGTTTAGGTGGTTTCCCCATTGCGAGCCAAGAAGATGTTTTATCATTAATGTCTGGTGGTTTTGACTCTGGTGTTTCTAGTTTTCAAATGATCAAAAAAGGTGCTCGTACGCATTATTGTTTCTTTAACTTAGGTGGTGCTGCGCATGAAGTGGGCGTAAAACAAGTCAGCTACTATTTATGGAACAAGTTTGGCGCATCACACAAAGTTAAGTTCTTTTCCGTTGATTTTGAACCTGTTGTTGCAGAAATTTTAGAAAATGTAGAAAATGGTCAAATGGGCGTTATCCTTAAACGTATGATGATGCGTGCTGCAGCTCAAATTGCTAAAAGAGCAAATATTGAAGCATTGGTCACGGGTGAGGCATTAGGCCAAGTTTCTAGCCAAACATTGACTAATTTAAACGTGATTGACAGAGTAACTGATACGTTAATTCTACGTCCATTAGTTGCTTATGATAAACAAGATATTATTGATATTGCTCGTGAAATCGGTACGGAAGACTTTGCTAAAACCATCCCTGAGTATTGTGGTGTAATTTCCAAGCGCCCTACAATTAAAGCTATTTTATCTAAAGTTGAAGAAGAAGAAGATAAATTTGATTTTGATGTTTTAGATAAAGTTGTTGAAGAAACGCGTATTTACGATATACGCGATATTGGTAAAGAGAGTGAAGAAGAAATTCATGCAGTAGATACAGTAGAAAATCTATCTAGTGATGATATTGTTATTGATATTCGTAGTCCTGAAGAAGAAGAAGACAACCCACTGTCTTTTGATAACGTGAGCGTTATTCATATTCCTTTTTATAAGTTATCAAATAAGTTTAGTGAGCTCGACCAAAACAAAGAATATTTACTGTATTGCGATCAGGGTGTAATGAGTAAGCTACAAGCACTTTATTTAATTGGTGAAGGCTACAAGAACGTTAAAGTTTATCGTCCTTAACCTTGCGGTGTTTACTGAGGTAGGTATTGCTTCTCTAGTTCTTTAACAGCTAGCCATAATTTTGTATTCATCGGTGTGGCTAGTTGATGTTTTTCACCCAAATGATGAATATAACCGTTGATGTAATCTATTTCGGTGCGACGCTTATTCAAAATATCAGCACGCATCGAAGACGTGTTGTGTTTAGTGCGCTCCGCAACTTTCATCACTAAACTCAGTAATAAATTTTCGTATAATTCCACATCCTCCTTTGCACCTAATAAAACGACTTCTTTGATAATTTCTCTAACAGCCTCTTGGTAAATCGGTAGATTTATTTTGCCATTATCAATGTTTTCTAGTGCAGAAATCGGATTGATAACACAATTAACCGCTAATTTCCCCCACTGGGCTTGTTGTATATTTTCTTGAAAGTTTACCTTCTGAAGTCTTTGTGTCATAAAATTTAGTAAATTTCTTTTTTTATCATCGACGGGGGCACCCCAAATAATCCCCAAATTACTTTCGCCTTCTCCTGTATGTTCAATATGATAATCAGCTATTTTTTTAGCGCCCTGTGTCAATAATAAAGTAAACAAGGATTGAGACGGTTTAAATAAATAGGACATTTCTTCAAGAGTGCCCAAACCATTGTGAGTAACAATAATAATAGCGTCTTCAGCAATTAGGTGATGAATGGCTTTCAAAGCGTCTGTAGCTTGGTAGGATTTTACGCAAAAAATTATAAGTTGAGCAGATGCTATTGTTAGATTATTTGCAATTGTTAATGGGAATTCTTTAGCCTCACCATTAATTTCACTGAAGGCGTATCGCGTAAGTGACGTTTTAGTGGAGGGTAGTAATGAAATTAATTTATCAGCGGTATTATCTTTGTTAGTCTGTGAAAGTCTGTGATAACAAAGTAAACCTATAGCGCCTTGGCCAACAATAACCGTTTTCATCTTAATTTTTCAAATGTTGAGGTTTGCCATAAATGACAAGTAACCACTGAAAAATAGCAAAGAGAGATATACCAACAACATCAGCAACAAAATCAAAAAATTCACCGCTGCGAAAGCCTAAATAATATTGGCTTAATTCAGTAAGGGCACTGTAAAAAAATAGGCAAATGACGCTGTTGAGAAAAGGTAATTTTAATAAACGCACTAATATCCACGAGAGTCCAAAAAAACCAATGATATGGCCAACTGTGTCAATCTGTATCATATTGAGTACTTCCATTTTTAACTCACTGGGAATCAAAAAGAGTGGCACTAAAATGAGTAGCGAAATTAATATTATTAAGAGTTTAATATGACTTTTCATTAGACCGTAAATTTATGAAGTTATAGTTTATAATAATTCATCATAACATGTGAAAATAGCCGTTGCGATGCCCTTTACCCGCTAGTGGTGCTTTGTTAAGATTACACCACTTATATTATAGAATTACTGAAAGGCCAATGTCATGCCATCAATGGATATCGTTTCCGAAATTAATTTGGAAGAAGTAAGAAATGCAACGGATAATTGTAAGAGAGAATTAGAAACTCGTTTTGATTTTCGCGGTGTTGAAGCGAGTATCGAGTGGAAAAAACCAAACGTAATACTAAAAGCTGAAGGTGACTTTCAAGTAAAACAATTAGTTGATATGGTGCGCGGACAACTAGCAAAACGTAATATAGATGCTAAAGCGTTAACCCTTTCTAATACTGAACATACGGGTAAAACGTTCACCCAAAACCTTTCATTTAAAGAAGGTATTGAGCAACCAGTCGCTAAAAAAGTGGTTAAGCTAATTAAAGACAGCAAATTAAAAGTACAAGTCTCTATTCAAGGTGAGCAAGTGCGTGTTACAGGTAAAAAACGTGATGATTTACAAGCTGTGATGCAATTAATTCGTGAAGGTGATCTTGAACAATCGTTTCAGTTTAATAATTTCCGAGATTAGTATTTCATGAAATAGGTTTAATCAACTTAATTTTAAGCACTGAATTTTTTAGTCTATAAAGAACAGCACATATTGTGCTGTTTTTTTATACGTAATCGTTTTAGTTTACTCTTCGAGTAATCTTATCTTTACATGCGTTACACGATTATAGTGATAAATTGCGAATATTTACGTAATTAACACTGTTTATTTGTCAGTACATTAAGTAAATTAACTGCATTCTAACAATAATAAAGATTACGTTAATGAGTGCATCAAGAGGTGAGTTTAGTTCTCGCATTGGTTTTATCATGGCAGCGGCAGGATCGGCTGTTGGTTTAGGAAATATTTGGGGCTTTCCAACGCAAACAGCGAGTAACGGTGGAGCTGCATTTGTTTTGGTTTATCTCGTCTTAGCATTTTGCTTAGCTTATCCTGCTTTTATGGCTGAACTGCTGATTGGCCGATACGGTCAAGCGAATGCAGTCACGTCATTACAAAAAATGTCTCGTACCCTTTTTCATAAACGCTTTGCCTTTTTTGTCGGTTTTGGTGGTGTAATTTGTGCAGCGCTAATACTCAGCTTCTATGGTATTTTAGCAGGGTGGATGATGTCTTATGCTATTGAACCTGTAGCAAGAATTGCAGGTGTCACTAACGTTGCTGATTGGGTTATTAGTCAATCCTTCATACGTAATGCTCTTTTTACTGCAATTTTTATGTTTTTAACTATTTTTATTATCCAAAAAGGTGTTGAAGACGGCATCGAAAAATGGTCTAAACGATTAATGCCTTTATTAATTGTTTTATTGATTATTTTAATTGGTTACGTGTTAACACTTGATGGCGCTAGTGAAGGGTTGAATGCTTATTTAAACCCAGATTTTTCCAGAATTTTTGAACCTGATTTATTAATAAGTGCATTGGGACAGGCATTTTTCTCTTTATCGCTTGGTACGAGTGTTATGATTATCTACGGTTCATATATCTCTAAAAAAGAAAATTTAGTCACACTGGGTGCCCAAGTTACGCTGATTGATGTATCGATAGCGTTTTTAGCGGGTTTATTAATTATCCCGGCAATGTACGTAGCACAAGCACAAGGTGTTACGATTTTTGCTGATGATGGTAGTTTAGTATCAGGGCCTGGTCTCGTTTTTGCCGTATTGCCTAGCTTATTTTCTTCAATGGGTTATATCGGTTTATTTGTAGCTTTTACCTTTTTTGTATTGATGTCTGTGGCCGCATTAACATCGTCAATATCTATGCTTGAAGGTCCAGTGTCCTATGTTGTTGAACGACATGGTATGGCTCGAAAAAAAGCAACTAAGATTATTGGCTTTATTATCTTCTTGATCAGTATTGGTATAATAAGCAATGTTGATGTGATGTTGGGCTTAGTTGCTACAATTGCAACTGAATACGGACAACCCATTATTGCAATGTTATGTTGTGTTTTTGTTGGCTGGATTTGGCACAGAAATGATGTGTTAATGGAATTAAAAGAAGGCAATGATAACGCGGAGAATAGCGTTTTTTGGAAAGTTTGGCCTTGGTATACTAAGTTTGTTTGTCCTACAGCAATTGGCATAGTCTTTATTCATTCATTGAATCTTTTTTAAAAAACAGTAATGTCGTCGTTCCTTGTCATGATTGACATAGAACGACGATGTTCAAAGCTAAAGCTCTAAGTCACAAACTCTTTGATTTGAGATAACGATGCTGCACCTACTTTGGTATTAATCAGCTCGCCATTCTCTATTAATAATAAAGTTGGAATACCTCTTATACCAAATTTAGCCATTAATTCTTGAGCATTGTCAGCATTTACCTTTACCACTTTTAAATTATCAAACTCTGTGGATATTTGATCAACAATAGGTGAAATCATTTTACATGGTCCACACCATGGTGCATAAAAATCAACGAGAACTTTACCATCATGTTGTTCAACTTCAGCGGAGAACTGTTCGCTATTTACTTCTATTACGTTACTCATTTCTTACTCCTATTGGGATAAATTGTTTCAACGAGAAGGAGTTTATCTGACTTAACTTTACATGATTAGCCTGATTTAATAGAATTGATTGTTCTAAATTCAGGACAATAAGGTGTGTTCATGCAAAACTTAGATAATTTATCATTATTTTTAACGATTGCTGAGTCTGGTTCTCTAACGTCTGCTGCCCGTTTACTTGGGCTTCCTAAATCAAAATTAAGCAGACGTTTGGCTTTACTTGAAAGCGAGCTGGGCAGTCAGTTATTGGTCAGGACAACTCGATCTCAGCAGTTAACAGAAGCAGGGGAACAGTTATTCATAGCTTGTAAGCCACACGTGGAAGCTTTAAAGGATGCTGAAGTCAGTATCAGTGACTTTGCCACTGCACCTAAAGGAAAATTAAAAATACTTCTCCCGTTAGAGTTTTTTAATCAAATAATGGCTGAACTCATTTCGGAGTTTGCCCTGCTTTATCCTAATGTATCTATACACTGCCAACATTATTCTGAAGAAATCCCTGAACAGGATTTAAGCTTCGATTTGATTTTTGTGTTACATGAGCAGGCATTACCCGCATCTAATTGGATTGCTAAAACCTTATTAAGTTTTCCTCAAGCAATTTATTGTGCGGCTACAAGCTTTCAACCAGGAGAAAGAACACCAGAGGAGCTCGTTGATAATAAATGTATCTTGTCTCAAGAAAATCAATTGTGGCTATTCAGAGGGAGTAGTAATACTACCGCGATTGAACCTAAAGCTTTTATGGTTTTATCAAGCCCTGAAATGAGACTAGCAGCGGTAAAACGAAATTTAGGATTAGCAAAACTTCCTGAATATTTGGTTCAAGGTGACAGTCAAAGTCAGTTAGTTAAACCTGTAAAGTTGACGTGCGCACCGGTTGCTCAACAACTATCAATACTTTATCAAAGTAGAAGCATTCCAAAGAAAACACGCGTATTTCTTGATTTTTTCCAAAGTAATATCGGTTGCTTTTAACAGGTTATTTCACTTTTGGCCAAGTAAGAGACCAAGGCTTTGTAAGTTGAGTTAATTGTTGTTGACAAGATTCACTTAAAAATTCGTCGCCAAAAGAAGGAGGAATAACATACTGATATGTTTCTTCTTTAAAAATAAAGTTCAACGCGAATGCGTGTAAATACCCCCGTTTTTCTTTATATGAGTCTTGTGTTGAATAAATAGGGTCACCTGATATTGGTGAACCAATACTTGTTAACGCTACCCGTATTTGATGTGTTTTACCGCTGTGGGGTTTTAGTAAATATAGACGTTTTCCTGCCGTTAACGGATAAGAGAAAAATTGTGTTATTGCGGGGTTTTCTTGGCTACGAACTAGTTTCCACATGCCACGACGACTTTTCTCCATATCGCCTTTTATTAGGCCTTGTTTCTTCTTCGGTTTTTTATCACTTATCGCAAGGTAATACTTTTCAATTTTATGCTGTTGAAATAATTCTTGAAATACTTGAGCAGCAGATAAATTTTTAGCAAAAATAATTAAGCCTGATGTCATTTTATCAAGACGATGAATAGGAAATAAATCAGTGAATGTACCTTGCGCTTTCCCGTGATTTTTTACTTGGTTGAAAAATCCACTCTCAATTTCACCTTCATCATGAAAGTTAACGTCAGCTGGTTTTTCGACAATGATGAAATCTTCATGGTCAGAAACAATAGTAAATTGTTGCATTTATGAAAGCCCTAAACCGACAAATATATAAAGTATAATAGTGATTACTCCGCCAAATAAGGCGTAAGGTAGTTGAGTTTTAACGTGTTCAAAATGATCACAGCCGCTGGCAATTGAAGCCACAACGGTTGTATCTGAAATAGGAGAAGCGTGGTCACCAAATACGCCACCACCTAACACTGCGGCGACTAAAAATTCTATAGGTAGACCACTTTGCTGAGCAATCGGTACAGCAATGGGGACCAATATTGCAAAAGTTCCCCAAGATGTTCCTGTTGCAAAAGCCATTAGCGCTGCGGCAATAAAGATAACTGGAGCCATTAAGTATAAGGGTAACTGAACATTAAACAGTTCACTGACATAAATACCCGTTCCTAAGCCCTTTATTGCAGCGCCAAAAGCAAACGACAATACTAATATAGCCACAGCAGGAAACATGTGTTTAATACCTTGAACTGAGCTAGTTGTGATTTCGGTAAAATTAAGCAATTTGTTATAGCTAATTAATAACACTAATAATATGAAAGAACTAATGATTGACCAAAAGACTGAGAATGAACCTGAGCCTCTTCTAATATCGCCATCTCCGGTTATCCAGAGTAAAACTAAGGTCAGTACTAACAAAGCTAATAAAGGCAACAACATAATATTAGCAGGAGAAGTTTTTTCTACTAAATTTTCTTGTTGTGAGGTAACCAACGATTCAGCTTTTTTCATTGGACCATATATTTTTCCGCTATACGCGGTATAAAAAGCTAATAAAAGAGCGATTATTGCATAAAAATTATAACCCACTGTACCAATTAAAACACCAACAGAGTCAGGAAGTTGATAGTCATCCAGTAAACCTAAAACATAAGCACCCCAACCATTAACCAATAATAAAATACTTACTGGTGCGCATGTTGAATCAATGAGATACGCTAACTTTGCTCGACTCATTTGGTATTTATCAAATAATTTTTGACTGGCCATACCGGCGGTAAACATACTTAAATTAGTGTCAGTAAAAATACTTGTGCCAATAATCGTAGGCAGCATACTGGCTTGACGGGAATTCTTTACTAAATTTAATGATGACAGTTTTTCTATAAAGCCATTCACTGCACCTGATTTATTCATCAAGGTCACTAAAGAGCCAATTAATAAACTGAAACTAATAATGTAAAGATTACTCGTCGAGGCGAATACACCACCAATTGCGATAAACCCCTCTGTTAAACCTGTTACTAACTGCCAATTAGTGGACATTATAGTGGCTAAAATCAAACCGCAAAATAAAGCTAATAACGCATTTTTTCGCCAAATGGCAATAACGATAGCAACAAGAGGAGGAAGTAATGATAAAGGACTGTCTTGCATGATTTTATTAATTTTCTTATTATTATTTTGTTCAATACTTTACCGTAAGCGCAAATGTTTAGAAACTGCTTTGGCAGTCGATTTTGTTTTATTTTGAAAATATATGTGAAGTATTACGGTCTGATGTTTTTAGAAAAAGGTCTTATTCATTAGATGATTGTAGTTTAGATTAGTTTTTAATACTGTAAAGGATTGAAAAGCTGATTATTACCCTCAAATAGTGAATAGTAGCTTACGCTTAATGTTTAGGGATTATTTTGAAACTTTCTTTTAATGACTATGTAATGGCCTTTAGCCAAGACGAACATCTATCTTCTTTAACAGGGATCGGACGAGGAATAGAACGTGAAGGATTACGCGTTTTGTCAGAAGGGCGCTTGTCATTAAAACCACATTACAAAAGTTTAGGCTCTGCGTTGACACATCCTTATATTACTACGGACTATTCAGAAACGTTGTTAGAGTTTATCACTCCAGTAAGTTTTAATGCCGAAACAACTATTGCACAATTGCAAGATATTCAAAAGTACACGTTAAGCCAAATTGATGGTGAATTACTTTGGCCAATGAGTATGCCTTGTTTTGTTGATGATGAGGATGCAATTCCACTGGCTAACTATGGCTCTTCGAATGTAGGTTTGATGAAAACTGCATATCGTCAGGGATTAAAAAATCGCTACGGCAGTATGATGCAGGTGATTTCTGGGATTCATTTTAATTTCTCATTTTCTCAAAATTTTTGGCAAAGCATGCAAAAGATTTCAGAAAGTAATATACCAACGAATGATTTTATTTCCGAAAAATATTTCTCATTATTACGTAATTACAAACGATATTGCTGGTTGATCCCCTACCTTTACGGCAGTTCACCAGCAATTTGTGGTTCATTTTTAAAAAATAAAGCCACTTCATTACCTTTTAAAAAATCTGCTAGTGGATACATGTATCTTGAATATGCGACTTCATTAAGAATGAGTGATTTAGGTTACACAAACAGTGAACAGTCATCATTGCAAATTTGTTATAATGATTTAGATGGTTATTTAGATGGTGTGCAAGATGCGATCAACCTTCCTTCTGAAAAATTTGCTGCATTAGGCGTTAAAGTTGATGGCAAGTATCAACAGTTAAATAGTAATATTCTGCAAATTGAAAATGAGCTTTACGCGCCTATTCGCCCAAAACAAGTTGCTAGAACAGGTGAGAAACCTTCTGAGGCATTGAGAAATAGAGGGGTTGAATATATCGAAGTGCGTGCACTTGATGTTAACCCTTTCTCTGATACCGGCATAAGCATCGAACAAGTTTACTTTCTTGATATTTTTATTACTTATTGTGCCTTAGCCGATAGCCCTTTATTTAGCTGTGAACAGCAACAAAACTGTGACGCTAATATGGATGAAGTTGTTGTCCGAGGCAGGGACCCTCAATTACTGCTCAATGATGATGGCTGTGATAAGTCCGTTAAAGATTGGGGCATCGAAATTTTTTCAGCAATGGAGAAAGTCGCAGAATTATTAGATAACGCACATGGCGTTGATAAATATGCGCAAGCTTTATCAAATGAACAGAAAAAATTGACTGACCCGAGTTTCACGCCTTCCGCTAAACTTCTCGATTGTGTGGTTAATCAAGATAAAAGCTTAACAAAAATCGCTTTGCAACAAGCACAAGATTATCGTAAGAAGTTACTCGACAGTGATTATCAGATTTATAGTGAAGCCTACTTTACAGAAGCAGCAACAAAGTCGCTTGAAGAGCAAAAAAATATTGAAGATTCTGATGCATTAGATTTTGACACTTTTTTATCGGATTATTTCGCTAATTAGTTTTATTTAATTTAAATAAGTTAAAAAGAAAAGTGCGCATAGACAACGCGCTTTTTTTATATTGAAAGAAAATCTGCAGCTTTTTCTTTCAATAAATAGAGCATATCTATTTATTGAAAGCTCATTACTTCCCAAGCAAACGCTTATATTATTCGCTAAATTTAAAGCAAAAAAAAACGCATCTCTTATAAAAGGGATGCGTAATAAAAACATAAATACTAGGGAAACATAAAACACTCGTAAAGTAAGAGTGCTTAATACCAATTTAGTTCAATGTATTTTCATAAAGTTTTAAACTTATTTTAAAGCAAAAAAAACGCATCTCTTATAAAAGGGATGCGCAATAAAACATAACTACAAAGGGAAACATAAAACACTCATTAAGTAAGAACAAGAATATTCAATTTAGTTCAATAAACTTTAATTTTAAAATGGAAAAGTTTATTTATAGTCTTTTTAACTATTCCCCTTAATCAATAATGTGTCTATAAACGATCAAAATTAACACCTTGATCAATTAATGACTTCACTTGGTATAACTTAATCTTTCTGGCATGATAACAATATCTAATTCAATAACGTATTGATGTTATGTCTTTCATTAAACCTTTATTTATTTCAATGCTCAGTATTACTTTACTGTCAAGCTGTGCAACGCCTCCCCCTAAAAATCCCGAAAATCTTTGTGAAATTTTTCGTGAGCACCGTGACTGGTATTTTGCGGCAAAAGAAGTTAAAGATCGGTGGGGAGTTCCTATTCATGTGCCAATGAGCATGATGTTTCAAGAGAGCTCTTTTAAAGCTGATGCGGCTCCACCTAGAGACTATTTACTTGGCTTTATACCTTGGGGAAGAGTCAGTACAGCTTATGGTTATTCTCAAGCAAAAACGATGACCTGGGCAGATTACATTAAAGAAACAGATAATTCAGGGGCTGATCGTGATGATTTTGAAGATGCCATCGATTTCATGGGCTGGTTTATTTTTAAAACTCAAAAAATTAATAAAGTATCAAAATGGGACGCTTACAATCAATACTTAAATTATCACGAAGGCTGGGGTGGATTTAAGAAAAAATCTTATAAAAAGAAACCTTGGTTGGTAAAAGTTTCACGAAAAGTTGATAACAGAGCTAGACGCTACAGCAGTCAGTTAAAAAGTTGTGAAGCTGATTTGAATCATGGCTGGTTGTGGCGATTATTTTTTGAGTAATAAACTTTTACTCCAACTTATAAAAAATAAGCATGATCTTTTGTAAAAAGAGCATGCTTTTTAATCTCTAGGGCTAAATTTACGACACTAAACGTTATCTTTTAGATTCTAAAAACCTGATTTAAACATTTATCTAATTGTTTAGTGTTCGTAAACGCCTGCGTTTTAACCAATAATAATTATTGTAAAAAAAAGTTCGAAAACTTTAAAAAAATCCATTGCATTATGTGAGGGCTGGCTATTATTGGGCTGCCTATTGTTATCCACAGAAATTGTGGAAAGATCGTAATTAGATTATATGGTGTGAATAACTTTGTGAATAACTTTGTTGGTTGATAGTATTATCCACAAAAGAAGAAATAAGCATATCAAATTTTTATGTATAGTCTTGATAAGAAAAAATAAAAAAGGCCTTTAAATGATGATTTAAGGCCTTTGTATTGTATAAGTAATAGGGCTAATAAATGTTATTGATCTTTCTTAGTTTCAAGATATAGATCTGGTAAAATTCTAACGGTTTTGATCATGTTATCTGAAACATCAACAATTTCTAACGGATACCCAGCAATCCGAACACTTAAGTTTGCTTCAGGAATATCTTCTAGATATTCGATGATTAAACCATTCAATGTTTTAGGTCCATCCGTTGGAAAAGCCCATGTCATTTCTTTATTAATATCACGTATTGTTGCGCTACCATCAACGAGGTAACTTCCATCGGGTTGTACATGTACTTCTTCACTTGTGGTTCGTTCCATCGTCGTCGTGAAGTCTCCAACCACTTCTTCTAAAATATCTTCCAGTGTAACTAAACCTTGTATATCTCCGTATTCGTCTACAACTAAGCCTAATCTTTCTTTAGCATGTTGGAACTTTAATAGTTGAACGTTAAGCGTCGTGCCTTCAGGAATGAAATATAGCTCTTTTACCGCACGGATAAGTGTAGTTTTTGTAAATTGGTTTTTAAATAATAATTTTAATGCGTCACGAAGGTGAATATATCCAACGACGTCGTCCATGTTGTCTCGGTAAAGTAAAACTCTGGTATGATTTGACTGTGCCAATTGTTTCTGGATTTTCTTCCAATCGTCATTAATATCAATACCCACTAATTCGTTACGTGGGATCATAATATCTTCAACAGTAACTTTATCTAGATCAAGGATCCCGACGAGCATATTTTGATCGCGCTTTGCTAGCATAGCCCCTGACTCGTTTACTACAGTTCTCAGCTCTTCAGAACTTAAGCTGTGCTCTTGCCTTTGTTCAGGACTGATCCCAATTAACATTAATAAGCCATTGGTGATCCAATTGACGGCAACCACGAATGGGAATAATAATTTTAATAACAAAGAGAGGATTATTGAACTTGGGAAAGCTATCTTCTCAGGATATAAAGCCGCTAATGTTTTTGGTGTAACTTCTGCAAAAATTAAGATGATTAACGTTAATGTAATCGTTGCTATCAATATGCCCATATCGCCAAATAAACGTATCCCGATAACTGTCGCAATAGCCGAAGCCGCAATGTTAACAAGGTTATTGCCGATAAGAATTAAACCAATTAACCGGTCTGGGCGAGCAAGCAACTTACTAACGCGCTTAGCACCTCTATGATTTTGTTTTTCTAAATGGCGCAATCTATAACGATTAAGCGACATTATTCCTGTTTCAGACCCAGAAAAGTAGGCTGAGCAAATAATAAGAATGCCAAGCGTGGCAAAAAGAATTTCCGTTGATATGTTGTCCAAAAAAGGAGCCTTATGTTGTTTTTAACTGAATCGTTAAGCCAATATTAATACGTTATTTCTCTCAACGATCGCGCATTCAAATTTAAAGTAAAATAAACTCTTTAACAAAACGGCTACCAAAGTAGGCCAATGTTAAAAGGGAGCTGCCTGATATCGTCAATATTAATACACGGTGACCACGCCAACCTTTCTTATAATGGCCCCACAGTGTAGTTGAATATACCAGAAAAGCTAAAATTGATAGTACCGTTTTATGTAAATTTTCTTTTGATATCATGCCATCTAGGAATAAAAAGCCAATTACTTGGCTAAGTAATAAAAAGCTAGTGCCAATGCCCAAAATAATAAAAAGCTGCCCTTCAACTTGCATTAATGGAGGTAAATGGCTAACAGCCTCCAAATTTTTTGTTTTTAATTTTAAATTGATATAAGCAACTTGAAAGGCATAAAGCGTGGCAATAATCAAAATACAATAAGACAACAACGCAAGTGTTACATGGCTTATCACACTGAACTCGTGATTTATTAAAGGGGCATGTTCAATGCTTGGAATAAACACCATAAGTAATTGCCAGATACCTGCAAAACCATAAATAACGGGTAATAATAAATTTACTTTAAAACGTAGAGCAAATGTTGATATAGATAAACAAATAATTAAACTGACTAAAGATATGACATTGGGTAGAGCAAAGTTGATATCAGCCTGTGCGACTAAAAATTGTGCATTACTTAACGTATGCAACACCATAGCTAAACAGCCAAAAAATAATACGAAAACTAAATTTGGCCCTTTAGGGTGAAATAAACGTAATAGCATTGCTGAAGTAGCAACGGTATAAGCCAAAAAAGCAATCAAAGAAAAAATATCGGAAAAACTCACAACGTGCTCCCACACTAGAATTTAAAAGTTAAGTAATATATCGGAAAACGATTCTATCAGAATGCATGTAATACGCCAGATACTAAAGTTATAAAACCAATTTTCTCAATGGTTTAATCGATAACATAGCAATTAAGCCTGCGCATGATAGCCCAAACCAAAAGGGTAAAAGTTCATGACTATGCTGCATTTGTTGAGCAATATTTACATTGAAGAACGTTAAACCATAATCTAGTAGCAAACCAAAACCAATTGCACTTAACGAAATACCTAATAAATACCTTATTAAAACACCGCTACCCATTTCGTTTTTAATTACGCCTAATGTTGAGATATTCGTTGCAGGCCCAGCCATCATAAACACTAATGCAGTTCCAGGTGATATGCCGGCTAAAATGAAACCAGCGGCTACTGGGGTAGAAGCTGTTGCACAAATATACATAGGAATTGAAATAGCGATCATCACTAACATTGCACCTAAGCCACTACCATAGCTTAGTAAAAAAGATTCAGGGAGAAACGTTTTTATGAGTGTGGCAAATATTAACCCCACTAATAACCAAATAATTATATCGTCAATAAGTTTAGTTGCTGCGTAATGGATACCTGAGATTGTTTTATTGAAGAAGCCTGTCGAGTTATTCGCTGTTTTTTTACTCTCACAACATGAGGTTTTTGCTACCGCAGGTTCTGGTATGGGATCTGGTTTTTGTTTACTCGAACAACAAGATTTCACTTTATCAATTGAATCGTTTGGCCGCTTGATATTTTCTTTTTTAATTGTTGAAACGAGTAGACCGGTAATAATGGCAGAAACAATGGCTGTTATTGGTCGGTAAATAGCAAATACAGGGCCTAACAATGCGTAAGAAACCGATACAGAATCAACACCTGTTTCTGGAGTAGCAACTAAAAATGAAGAGGTTGCTGAAGCTGAAGCGCCACTTCTACGTAACTCGGTAGCGACGGGAATTACACCACATGAACATAAAGGTAAAGGAGCGCCAATAATAGCGGCTTTAACAATGGCGAGTTTCCCTTCACCCAAGTGCTGACTCAAAATCTTCGTAGGCACCCAAGACTTCATTAAACCTGCGATGAGTAAACCTAATAATAACCAAGGGCTTGCTTCAGCACTTAACGCTAAAAAATTTGTCAGTAATGCAGATAAATATTCCAAGACAATCACTATGTTATTTATATAAAGTTTAAACCAAGTCGCAGCTTATCATATTTCCCTTGAGCTGCATTGCTCAACATCAAATAACGATGATTTATTTATTTTATTTTCACTTATTTAATGTCATACAAAATCCATTGGGTTAAAGAGAGTTGAGTATGAACAATCTTAATAGAAGTAGTATTAATCCTTTCGCTTATTTTATTGGTGGGTATAATATGCAATAATTTTTATATTCAGCAAAATATAGAGTCGAACATGTTTGAGAATCTTTCCGATCGTTTAACGAAAACGTTAAAAAATATCAGTGGCCGAGGCCGGTTAACTGAAGACAACATTAAAGAAACCTTACGTGAAGTACGTATGGCACTTCTAGAAGCTGATGTCGCCTTACCTGTTATTCGTGAATTTATCGCTAAAGTAAAAGAAAGTGCGGTTGGCCAAGATGTCTCAAAAAGCTTAACTCCAGGGCAAGTATTCGTAAAAATTGTTCAAAAAGAACTTGAACATGCTATGGGTGAAGTGAACGAAACCCTTAACTTAAAAGCAGCTCCACCAGCTGTTGTATTAATGGCAGGTTTGCAAGGAGCAGGTAAAACGACCTCTGTTGCAAAACTATCAAAATACTTAACTGAGCGCGAAAAGAAAAAAGTATTAGTCGTTAGTGTTGATGTTTATCGTCCTGCCGCTATTAAACAGCTAGAAACTTTAGCAAATGAAATTAGTATTGAATTTTTCCCAAGTGATATTTCGCAAAAGCCAATAGATATAGCTAATGCTGCTATTGAGCATGCTAAAAAGTTTTTATTCGATGTATTGATTGTTGATACCGCAGGTCGTTTACATGTCGATAAAGACATGATGACTGAAATTCAAGACCTCCATGCAGCTATTAACCCAGTAGAAACTTTATTTACAGTTGATGCAATGACAGGGCAAGATGCGGCAAATACAGCCAAAGCATTTGGTGACGCATTACCATTAACAGGTGTTATTTTAACGAAAACAGACGGTGATGCTCGTGGCGGTGCTGCACTCTCTATTCGTCATATTACCGGCAAGCCTATTAAATTTATGGGTGTGGGGGAAAAAATTGAAGCGCTAGAGCCTTTTCACCCTGACCGTATTGCCTCTCGTATTCTTGGTATGGGCGATGTACTTTCTTTAATAGAAGAAGTTGAACAAAAGGTTGATAAAAAGAAAGCGGAACAATTAGCTAAGAAATTTAAAAGCGGCAAAAGTTTTGACTTAGAAGATTTCCGTGAACAACTTGTGCAAATGAAAAACATGGGCGGCATGACAAGCATGATGGACAAATTGCCAGGTATGGGCAATATGTCAGATAAAATCAAAGATCAAATGGATGATAAGCTTACCTTGCGTATGGAAGCTATTATCAGTTCGATGACAAAAGGTGAACGTGAGCGTCCAGATATAATTAAAGGTTCTCGTAAACGTAGAATTGCTGCAGGTTCAGGTACACAAATTCAAGACGTAAATCGTTTATTAAAACAATTTACACAAATGCAAAAAATGATGAAAAAAATGTCAGGTAAGGGAGGCATGCAAAAAATGATGCGTTCAATGAAAGGTATGATGCCTCCAGGTGGTGCTGGTGGTATGGGCGGTGGAATGTTTGGCCGTTAATTTTCAACTTAATTTATTAATTCTAAAAAGGTGGCTATTAGCCACTTTTTTGTTTTTTACTTCACTATAAATTAGTGACGATATCCCTTAGCCTAATCTTTATGCTTGCTATTTAAATTAGGAAGCGTAAAATACGCGAGCTTTTCTGTCACCTAGGGTGACAGAAATTGTCTGGAAAATTCGTTTTAACACTTAAATAATAGAGGGCGATATGGTAACCATTCGTTTAGCTCGTGGCGGCGCCAAAAAGCGTCCATTCTATCAGGTTGTTGTTGCAGATAGCCGTAACTCTCG
>ENA-OSET01002171-OSET01002171.1-sediment-metagenome-genome-assembly--contig:-NODE-2171-length-19240-cov-3.879194_pt1 | contig 19240 bp, 19 predicted proteins | sample MGYA00237882_ERZ534229 | MGnify/ENA primary metagenome ERZ534229 (study PRJEB26408, sample SAMN06266212) | sediment metagenome | isolation source: Hudson Canyon methane seep mesocosm | place... | reverse complement strand
TTAGTTAGCATCGCCCACAAAATGGTCTGTGGCTGGACCTCAACTGCTGCGCAGTTTTGGCCCTTTATGGCATGGCGGCGGTAGCTGAATTACGAAGGACGAAGTCTAAATGTACAAATTGTATTTGGGGATAATATTTGCCTCGGTGTTATGTGGTTGTAGTAATGAGAATAAATTACCCGGAGATGAAAGTAATACTATAGATGGCAATGTCTCTGGTCCGTGCGTTGAAGTCGAAAGAGAGCCTGTAATAAAGATTGAAAGCGTTTCAGACCAATCAACAGGTGAGAACATTTTTGAGGTAGAAATAGATAATATTTCATTTAATGGAGAGCTTGTAGCATTTAAAGAAAACCAGCAAGAGATGTTAGCTAACATTGAAATTGATTTTATAAATAATAGTTTAGTTTGCACACTGCCATGTGCATTTTTACGGCAGGAAGGGCTTTACGAATTTACGGTAAGGGCTATAGGTTATGCAAGTGAGGTTGTACAAACTCAAGCAAGCTATTCAGTCTTTGAAGGTGGTTGTCCAAGCTATGTTGATGGCGGAACAGAGGTCTTCATCGAGTTGGAAAAAGGCAGCTAATAAGGCTTAAAAATTGCCCATAAAAAACGTGGGCTGGGCCGTTTCTACGCCCTAGCTCACTGTTGCGGCATTGGCATAAAACATTTAGACAAGGATGTGCATTTGAAAACTTGGTTTTTACTACTATTTTTAGCTTTAAATGCTACTGTACCTTCAAAAGCTTTGGGAGAAACCCATAATGTTGGTGTTTTTTTAGAGTCTAATGGGGCTGAAACATCACAAACATTAGCTTACACGTACAGCCCTAATACAGATGATCATGCAAATCTATATTGGGGGCTAAGCTTCAGTGGCGTTCAGTCTGACGAATCTTTAGCACCAAATAATCGTTCAGAAATAATAGCCTATAATATAATTCTTGGTTATAGAGCCAACTACTTCATTTCACCTTACGCTGAATTGGGTGTAGACCTAGGGGATTTATTCATAGATACCATTATTTCTGGTGAGAGTGAAGAGGTTGATATAACAGGGTCTATAGGCTTGGTATTCAATGCAAAAGTAGTAGATGTATATCTTTATTATAAAAGTTACAGTATTAAATACTCCGAATCAGATGTTGATAATGGCCGCGTTTCGACTAACCGTTTTGCGATGCCGGGTATTGGTATTGGATTCAAGTTTTAATGCAAACAAAGCACCCATTTGCGGAGGCCTATGCTGAGGGCGTAGGCTTTTAGCATCGTGAAGCATATAAAAGGATTTTAGTTGTGCAAAAATTAGCGTCATTCGAAATTGATACCGGTACTGATATAGAATCGTGTTTTCTCTATCTTTCAGATATGAGTAACTTCAATAACTGGTTTCCTGAAGTAATCGAAATTGTAGGTAAAAATAAAGAACCTATAGGTGTTGGTAAACAATATATTGAAACAGTAAAAATCCCTTTAATTGGGTTCAAAAAAATTATGCTTACTGTTCAACATTATGAGAAATATTCGCTATTTTCTACTGAAGGAAACTTATCTCCTTTGTTGCCTTGTATGGAAATACGCCTGTCAAATATAGGCAATGGTAAGACAAAAATTAATTGGGTGTTTTATAGTCGTAATTCGAGCTGGTTATTCAAATTAGTTGCACCAATATTTAAACGTGTCATGAATAAAAGAGCTAGCGTTGCGTCAGTAAAGCTAAAAACCATCTTAGGTTCTTATTGTTCTAGTGCTGAGCTGGAACAGGGATCATAAATCGGATACGAAGGTCTCTAATCCTCAGTTCCACTTTAAGAGCATATTCTAGATATCAAAGGAATTAGTTATGAATACTGGAGCATTTGTAGCGGGTCAACTACGAAAACCTGCAGGATTAATGGGTAAGGTGTTTGGGGTTCTAATGAATAGAGTCAATAAGGACCTAAACAAATTTATGCTAGAGAATTTGCAGCTTGAGGCCGTAGATCAAGTTCTTGAAATTGGTTTTGGTGATGGTAAGTTAATAAGGGAGATGGCATCTTTTTTACCAAAAGGAAAAGTTGTAGGTATAGACTTTTCTGACGCAATGGTTAACCAAGCAAGAAAAAATAACAAAAAAGAAATAACTCAAGGTCTCGTTGAAATTCTCAATGCATCCATTGAAAATATACCTTTTGATGATGGTCGCTTTAATAAAGCGTGTAGTGCTAACACACTATATTTTTGGCCTAATCCAGAACAAAATGCTAAAGAAGTATACCGAATATTAAAAGAAAATAGTCAGTTCATACTGGGTTTTAGAACCAAGCAGCAGCTGCAAAATCAATCGTTTACAGAGCACGGATTCACACTTTACACCACCGACGAAGTAGTGGCTTTACTAAAAAAGGCGGGCTTTAGTGATGTTGAGATTGTTAAAAGCCCTTCTAATATGCTGGATTCTTATTGCGCAATTGCAAGCAAAAAATGATAAAAGCAATTATTCAAGTTGACCTAATATCTTGATATAGACTGCTTGAAAGATCGGTCGTCAAGACGTAGTATTGCGTGTTCGTAAATAGGTGCCCTCTTTGAGGGATAATCGGGAAGTGTGGTTCGTTTGTACTTTTGTTAGCTACAAATAATTCCATCGCTGCCCCCGCATCGGTAATAAAGAATTTAGTTTTAACTAAAGCCTTGTTTGCATTAGCCACTGAAACTTTTTGTATTTGCTTTAAGTTTGTACAAATTGAGTATTGGGAAGGCGTAAACAACGGCACTCTTTTAGCCCGAAGACCGGCCTGTTTTATTTTTCTCTTTTAGCGGTACGGTGGGTACCTGGGGTGACTATATGTCTTCTAATGTTTTTTCTGATCAAGCAATCTCTTCTAAATCTACGTTTTCTCCTCTTATACAAACGTTTGGCTCGCTGACTTTTGGTGTGCTGATGGTTTTTGCTGTCGGTTTTATGCCGATGGATGCTGCGCATAACGCAGCACATGATATGCGTCACTCAGTCGCTTTTCCCTGTCATTAATTTTATAAATTAAGACTCTTAAACACTTTTATTATTGTTTACTAAGCCGTGCTTAGCGTACTTGTGCGCTTGTTTTTGTGTGATTTTTTTTGCATAAAATTGTGTTGGCTGGGCTTTAGCTTTTGGGAAAATTGTGATGTTATTTCGTCGAATTATTTTTAGTGCATTGTTGGTAGGCCTCTTGAGTGGCTTATTATTTACTGTGGTTCAGTCACTGAGCGTGTCGCCTATTATTTTTGCAGCAGAGCAATATGAGGTGGCAGAGCCTGTTGTTGAATCTGCTTTGTCGGGAGCACATGAGCATCATCATGGTGGTCATGAACACAATGAAGAAGCGTGGGGGCCAGAAGATGGATTAGAACGTTTCTCTTATACTTTACTTTCAAATGTTTTGGCGGGAATTGGCTTCGCAGCGGTTTTGCTGTCAATCATGAGCCAATTTCAAATTCAGGGTTTGGCTAAGTTATCACCTGCAAAAGGGTTGCTTTGGGGCTTGGCGGGCTTTATTGCTTTCTTTGCTGCGCCGGGCATTGGCTTGCCTCCTGAGATACCGGGTATTGAAGCGGCACCTCTTGAGCATCGTCAGTTATGGTGGGTGTTAACGGTGCTGGCATCGGCTGTTGGTTTAGCTTTGATCGCATTTGCTAACGGTGGCTATAAAGCCATTGGTTTAGTCATTATTGCACTTCCTTTTATGATTGGCGCACCTCACCCAACAGGGCCTGAGTTTAGCCACCCTGATGCGAGTGCGGTCGCTATTTTGCAGGATTTGCACCATCAGTTTATTCTTGCAAGTGGTGCGGCTAATCTAGTCTTCTGGCTGGCTATAGGGGCTTTAAGTGCTTTGGCCTTGAAGCGCTTTGTTCTCAAGCAAACTTATGCTTGATCAAACGATAGCTGGTCAAAAAAATGACCGCATTCACTACCCTTTTTGTGCGGTAGTGGGTCAGTCTGCCTTTAAGCTTGCGCTGATACTGAACGCTATTCACCCTCGGGTTGGTGGAGTATTAGTTCGTGGGCCAAGAGGCAGTGCAAAATCAACACTCGCTAGAGCCTTGGCTGATATTTTGCCTTCATTGGCGCAGAATAGTGAGCTTTCCCGTCCTTTTGTCACTTTGCCTTTGGGCACAAGTGATGAGATGCTGACAGGCACCTTGAATCTTCAGCAAGTGCTTAATGAACAAAAACTTGAGTTTCAACCTGGCGTATTTGCAAAAGCCCACCAAGGGGTTTTGTATGTCGATGAAGTGAATTTACTGAATGACGCGCTGGTGGACCTTTTATTAGATGTGTCGGCTAGTGGAATAAATTGTGTCGAACGTGATGGCATTAGTCATCAACATGCAGCTAACTTCGTTTTACTTGGTACTATGAATCCAGACGAAGGCGAATTAAGAGCGCAGTTGCAAGACCGTTTTGGTTTGGCTGTTGATTTGTTAAGTCAGTATTCATTGGATGAACGTATTGAAATTGTTCGCCGTCGTGAATCGTTTGATCAAGACCCTCAATCTTTTATTCAGCACTACCAGAGTGAACAAGACCAACTTGCGTTACAGATTGAAAATGCACGTAGCTTATTGCCTGATGTGCGTTGCTGCGATGCGCTGAGAAGGCAAATAGCACAGCGTTGTGCTCAAGCAAATGTGGATGGGCTCAGAGCTGATATTATTTGGTTTAGAGCTGCTACTGCTTATGCTGCCTGGCAGGGGCGTTGTGACGTTAGTGAACAGGATATTGATGCACTTGAAGAATTAGTGCTGGCACATCGTCGACAAGCTTCTCCAAATCCGCCCCCCACTTCAGGGCAACAAGCTTCCAAGCCACCCTCACCTTATACAAGGCCAACAGAAAATACCTCTGATTTAAATTCTGGTTCAAATTCTGGTTCAAATCTTGAACCTAAAACGGACGCGAGTAATGGGCAATGGGGAAGTATGGCACCTCAAGTGCAAAATATTCAGGAAATTTCTAGCTTAGCTTTAGCGCAACAATTTGAAAAAAATAGCTCTGAATATCGTCGTCAGTCAAATCAGGTATTAAGCCAAGTCAGTAAACATAAAGGTCAAATGTCAGGTGGTACTTATCCGATTCAGGAGGGGGGTCGTACCCCAAACTGGTTCTCAAGTTTGCTTAAAAACCAAGGTGCATGGCCGCCAGAGCAGTTGGTTTATCGCAAAAAACAAGGTGGGCAAAGCATTCTTAACTTTGTTTTACTGGATACTTCAGGTTCAACCGTTGGGAGCCAGTTGATGGCACAGGCGAAAGGCGTGGTCACTCAAATTGCGAAACAAGCTTATTTACAGCGTGAACAATTGAGCATTTTAGGTTTTGGTAATGATCAGCTTGAAGATATCCTACCGCGTGGACGTGCGCCTAAAAATATAAAGCCGCTTTTGAGTGAAGTTACCTCAGGAGGCGGAACACCAATTCGAACAGCCCTACTTCAGACTGAGAATTATTTACGTAGTTTACTGAGGAAATTGCCGGAACTGCTCATTCAGTGCTATTTGATTACAGACGGCCGTACTCGCCAAAAAATAGAGGATATTCATTTGCCTGGTCGCTGCACCCTCATTGATATTGAACAGTCTGCCGTTAAACGCGGTCGAGGGCAAAGTATTGCTAAGGCTTTGGGAGCACAGTATATCGCGTTGCCTTCTTTTAAAGCATGTGAGGTATAGTTTAATGGAAAACTGTCAAAGTTCGCTAGTTTGCCCGGCGCTTTTTCTAGCTGGCCCCGCCTCAGGGCAAGGCAAAACAACGGTAACAGCTGCGCTGGCTCGACTATTAAAAAATCAAGGTAAAGTGGTGCGTGTGTTTAAAACCGGCCCTGACTACCTGGACCCGCAAATACTCGAACAGGCTTCGGGTCAGCCAGTTGAACAACTGGATATCTGGATGGCAGGAGAAAACTACTGCCGGCAACGGCTTTTTATGGCCGCGCAACATGCTGATTTTATTCTGGTTGAAGGTGCAATGGGTTTATATGATGGTGAACCCTCAAGCGCCGATTTGGCCGCTTGTTTTGGTATTCCTATCGCCATTGTGATGGATGTAAAAGGCGTTGCGCAAACAACTGCAGCGATTATGCTGGGTTTGGCAAGCTACCGAGATGATATTCATCTAGTGGGTTTAATTGCTAATGGCTGTAGTACCGCGCGTCATACTGAGTTGATACAAGGGGCTTTGTTTAATAATGGACGATCTAATAATACCCCCTTACTTGCGACGTTAAAACGGGATGACTCCATTGCTCTGCCTGAACGGCATTTAGGTCTTGTACAGGCATCTGAAGCACGGGAATTATTGGAAGAACGTTTTGAGGCGGGGGCTTTGGCATTGTCTCAAGGCTTACAAGCGCCCGTTGAGCATATTTTTAGTCGTATTGAGTTCCGCCCTGCTGTTGATAAACTTCCATTAGCCGTCTTAACGAATAAGCCTTTAGCGGGTTTAAAAATTGCCATAGCAAAAGATGGGGCGTTTAGTTTTATTTATCAAGCTAACCTGGACTTGTTGGCAGACTTAGGGGCTGACTACACTTTTTTTTCTCCCTTATATGATAGTTGTTTACCCGATGCTGATGGATTGTGGCTACCGGGCGGGTACCCTGAATTGCATGCTTCAGCCTTAGCTGAAAATGGCTCGATGCAGGATTCAATTCGTGATTTATTTCATCGAGATGCACCTATTCTTGCTGAATGTGGCGGCTTTTTATATTGCTTGCAAACACTCACTGACTTGGAAGACTCAACATACCCTATGCTTGGCTTATTACAGGGACAAGGCGCGATGCGTGGCAAGCGAGGTTGTCAGGGAATGCAAACAGCGGTTTTACCTGAAGGCGAAGTGCGAGGCCATGCTCACCATCGCTCACGTAGCGAGGGCGTACAGACACCTTTGAGTTTTTCCCGCAGACAGCGTCATAATGCTGCAGGTGAAGCGATTTATCGTAGTAAAGGTCTAACCGCAAGCTATCTTCATTTATTTTTTCCCTCAAACCCTGAAGCGATTACTGCACTGTTTTCAGTTTGCTCTAGTCAAAATGTGCACTCATTAAACGAGGCTGAACATGTTGCCAACTGTGATTGATATGATGGGGCCATTTGCGATGATTGGTGCCGGCTTTATGCTGGGCATGGTGCATGCGCTGGATGCCGACCATGTAATGGCTGTTTCAACTTTGAGCAATCGCCAAAAAGCCGGTGTTTTCCCTACCCTGACTTATTGCTTTAAATGGAGCATGGGTCACGGAGGTACATTGTTAATAATTGGTGCTTTGTTTTTTGCCTTGGGGATTGAATTGCCAGAGAGTGTGCTCAACTTCGCTGAAGCGAGTGTGGGAGTGTTGTTGATGGTGATTGGTGGCTTTTGTTTATTGCGTATTCGCAAGCAAAAACTGCAATTGCGTGTTCATCGTCACGGAGATCTGACGCATGCACATTGGCATGAAGATACACATCATGACTCTCATACGCCGACTATGGTTGGCATGTTACATGGCTTGGCGGGCAGTGCGCCGGCTTTAGCACTAGTGCCGGTCATGGTGCCTTTGATTTCACAAACATCGTCTACTTCTGTGCAGCTAAGTTTAGCGCTTGCCTATTTGCTGGTGTTTTCCCTTGGTGTGTTACTGGCAATGGCCTTGTTCGGCTTCGGTTTGGGTTATGTCCAGCAGCACTTAAAATCCTGGAGTACGCGTTTTTTTGAATGGAGCCAATATTGTATTGCTTGGACGGCAATCGTTTTTGGTGGTTTTTGGTTTAGCCAAGCTTTATGAACTTACATTTTAAGAGCAAGGTCTATTTTGTGAATTCAGGGTTTGGATCATGAGAAAAAGTCATGTGGCCAGAAAGTAATGAACAACCTAAAAAACTAAGAACGGGCTTGAGCACGGGCTCTTGTGCAACAGCATGTTGCGTCGTTGCGGCAGAACATTTGCTGGCAGCGCACTATGCTCAAGGACCTCAATCAGGGGAAGAACTTGAGGCAAGAAAAATTGAAATTATGTTGCCAAAAGGACAGGTGGCAATACTAAAAATTGAGCGTAGTTATTGGTCACTTGAGGAGGCGGTTGCTAGCACACTTAAGGATGCTGGAGATGACCCAGATGTGACCCATGGTGCAAAAATCAGTGTCAGTTTGCGTTTATGTACAGAAAAAGGTCTAACGTTTTTTGCCGGTGAGGGTGTAGGTCGGGTAACGCGTGAAGGTTTGGCTTTAGCCGTCGGTGAACCGGCTATTAATCCGGTTCCCAGAAAAATGATGAGGTCTCATCTAGAATCGCTGGCCAGCAAGTTTAAATACTCAGGTGGTTTTGAGGTCAAGATCGCGATTGAAAATGGCGCGGTGTTAGCGTTAAAAACTATGAATCCGCGTTTGGGTATCCTGGGTGGTTTATCTATTTTAGGTACGAGCGGTATTGTGCGGCCATTTTCATGTTCAGCCTATATTGCTTCGATACATCAAGGTATTGATGTGGCCAAGGCGAATGGCATCACTCATATTGCGGCGTCTACCGGTAACCAGAGTGAAGCGGCAATGCGTGAAAAATATCATCTGACAGACATGGCTTTAATTGAAATGGGTGACTTCGTGGGGGCGGTTTTAAAATACTTAAAACGACAACCCATTGAACGGCTCAGCCTCTGCGGTGGCTTTGGCAAGATAAGTAAATTAGCACAAGGGCATTTGGATTTGCATAGCAGAGCATCGGCTATCGATTTTACTTTCCTCGCCAAACTAGCCAAAGGGTCCGGTGGGGATGACGAATTAGGTGACAAAATTTTAAAGGCCAATACGAGTATTGAAGCGCTTCAACATTGTCAAAAGCAGCAAGTTGCACTCTTAGACGCGGTGTGTACCGCCGCCTTTGCTCAAGTTCGGCGCATTCTACCACCCCATATCAAACTGGATCTATGGGTGGTAAACCGACAAGGTGAATTACTGGGAGGAACATGCCAATGAGTTTATTGATACTAGGTGGTACAGCGGATGGTCGACACTTAGCGGCAGCATTACATAATAGTGGTTGCCCGGTTATTTATAGTGTTGCGGGTTTAGTCCGACACCCAAAACTAGACTGTGAAGTGATTAGTGGTGGTTTTAGCCAGTTTGGTGGTTTGACTGCCTACCTCAAAGCAAAAAGCGTGCGTGCAATTTTGGATGTGACTCATCCGTATGCTCAAACAATGAGTTCTGCGGCGCATGAAAGTGCGCAAGCATGTGGCATTCCATGTTGGCGTTTTCACCGCTTACCTTGGCAGCCAGAAGCAGATGATCAATGGCAGTGTTATGACGACTGGTCTGCTTTATTAGCTGATTTAAATGAAAAAAGATCCGTCTTTTTAACGGCTGGGCAAGTACCGCCGAAAGCACTCAAGGCACTTGAAATATTAGGTAAACATGGGCAGCAGCAAATATTAAGAACGGCGGTCGAAGCGAAAGAAGCATTGCCAGCATCGATAAAGTGGCATAAAGCGATAGGTCCTTTTTCATTGGCACATGAAATGGACATTATGCGCCAATATCGTATTGATGCCTTAGTTACTAAAAATAGTGGTGGTACTTCGATGCAGGCCAAATTATTTGCCGCACGGGAATTAGGTATCCCTGTTTTGATGTTTACTCGCCCTAAATTACCGGCAGTAGATAAAGAATTTAACGAGCGCCTAACGTGTCAAGCCTTCGTAGAAAATTGGTATCAATTAAAGAATCCTTAAAAAGGAACAAATTAAAGATGACAGATTTAAAGATGGAAGAGATAAGCGAAAAACCGGCGATATTGTTTGTGGGCCATGGTTCTCGTGACAACGAAGCCGTAGAAGAGTTTCATCAATTAGCTGGACACTTCCGAAAACGTTTTCCGGATCGTTTAGTTGAAACCGGCTTTTTGGAATTCGCCAACCCAATTATTGCTCAAGGCATTGAAGCCTTAAAAGCGCAGGGTGCGAAAGAAATCCAAGCGATTCCCGGTATGTTAATGGCGGGCGGTCATGCGAAAAATGATATTCCAAGTGAGCTGAACACGCTACAGCAACAATATGATATCAGCATCGAATATGGCACAGAGCTCGGCGTCAATGCAAAAATGATTCAAGCCGCGCAGGCTCGGGTTGAAGAAGCTGAAGTAGCGTTGAAAGGGCTGATCTCTAAAAAAGATGCGTCGCAAGAATATAAGCGTGAAGATACTTTGCTGGTTGTTGTTGGTCGAGGCGCTTCTGATGCTGACGCCAATTCGAATATTGCTAAAATTACCCGTGTATTAGAAGAAGGTATGGGTTTTGGTTGGGCGACGACCTGTTTTAGTGGTGTTACTACGCCTTTAGTGCCTGACTGCTTGGAGAGAGCTCATGGTTTGGGTTTTAAGCAAGTGATTGTGTTTCCGTATTTTTTATTTACGGGGCGCTTGGTAAAGAAAATTTATCAATGGGCTGATGATTACGCTGCTCAGTACCCAGATGTAATGGTCGTCAATGCACCTTACTTAAATGATCACCCAAAAGTGATTGATACCTTTGTGGAGCGTTTTGAGCAAATTTCTGCGGGTAATCCGAATATGAACTGCCAGCTTTGCCAGTATCGGGTACAGATCGTTGGCGCTGAACATAAGGTGGGTACGCCACAAGAAAGCCACCATCACCATGTACAGGGGATTGGTACTGATGGCCACTCTCACTCGCATGAATAAAACTGTTTTTCACTACCAGGCTGACCCAAAAGCCATAGAACAAGATAGCTTTCGGCAGATTCGTAAACTGACTAATTTGTCGCGCTTTTCGAATGACGAGCAACAAGTCGCGATGCGTATTGTGCATAGCACCGGTTTGCCTGACGTTGCTGAGCAAGTGCATTTTAGCCAACATGCCTGTCAGGCAGGGCGTGAAGCATTAAAGCAGCGTAAAGCGATTTTATGTGATGTGGAAATGGTTAAGCAGGGGCTAACCAAACGCATGCTAAGTGCTGAACCTTTATGCTATTTAAATGATGTTCGAGTGCCTGAGCTAGCAAAACAAAGGGGCGACACCCGTTCTATGGCTGCTTTGGAATTTTGGGCTGAACATTTGGCAGGTAGCATTGTCATTATTGGCAATGCCCCCACAGCATTGTTTCGTTTAATGGAAATGCTTGAAAATGGCTGCCCGAAACCAGCACTTATTATCGGTATGCCGGTTGGTTTTGTTGGAGCAGCGGAGTCTAAACAAGCGCTTTGGGAAAACTATAAAAAACTGGGTGTTGAGTGTATGACGTTATTGGGTCGACAAGGCGGTAGTGCCGTGGCCTCTGCCAGTTGTAATGCTTTATTACGCTGTAATGCAGGTGAATTATATTGATTCATATCATTGGTTTGGGGGTCAGTGAGTTTGCCGAATTAAACTCATCTGCTAGTTCGGCATTGGCCAGTGCAGCTTGGGTGATCGGCTCTGTTCGCCAATTAGCGGTAGTTGCTCAGGTAACGAGTTCAAGCAGCCAGCATATGATATTACCACCCTTAAAAGAACTAGCTCACTGGCTTGAAGACCGACTGGAAGATAAGCAGACCTCACAGAACATTGTTGTACTAGCCTCCGGAGACCCGCTGTTTTATGGCATTGGCCGTTGGTTCTCAAAAAACTATCCAGCAGATGATTTATGTTTTTACCCGGCAATTTCCAGCATTCAGGCAGCTTGCCATAAACTGGGTTTATCACTACAGGATATTGAGGTATTAAGCCTCCATGGTCGCCCATTAGCCCAGATACGCAAAACCTTAAAACCGGCGCAAACCTTGGTAGTTTTAAGCGATAAGCAAAGTCAGCCACAAGCCTTGGCGCAGGAATGTATCGGTGCAGGCTTTGAACACTCAGAAATCACCGTATGCGAAAATTTAGGTTATGCAAAACAAGCAATTTCTCGTTTTGATGCTCAGGCTTTAAGTATTTCGAAGCAAGTGTTTGAACCACTGCATTTGAGTGTCATCAAGGTGCAAGGGAAAGGTGGCGTGTTGCCGAGCTTTCCTGGTATTCCGGATGATGATTTTATCAGTGATGCCAGTCAAAAGAGTAATGAGGTAATTAAGCCAAGCAATAGCAGCCGCAAAGCCATGCTCACCAAACGAGAAGTACGTTTGGCGATATTATCACTCATGCAAGCTAATAATGCCGATGTAATTTGGGATATTGGTGCCGGTTGTGGCTCAGTTTCGGTGGAACTGGCTTATTGGAATAAAAACGTTCAAGTTCATGCTATTGAGCATCATGCCGAACGTTTGGCTTGTCTGGAAGCAAATCGTTCACGATTTGGCGTGGTTTCCCAATTGCATATCACCATGGGTACGGCACCGGAATGTTTAGCTGGTCTACCTACACCGAGCAAGGTATTTATTGGAGGAAGTGATGGCCGTTTACCAGAACTATTGACGCTAATTTGGCAGACCTTGACTGAAGATGGGCTGTTGGTAGTCTCAGCAGTAACCGAGGCTAGTAAGCTAAATTTATTGAATTTCATGAATGAGCGTGAACAGTGTCGAGATGCTAGCTGTGAAACACTTCAAATTGCTGTTAGCAAAGGCAGCCAGCTTGCGGGGCAATTGGTTTATCGCCCGAGTTTGCCTGTCAGCCTGTTTAAATTTACCAAGTTGCCACACCTTTGTGAACGAGAAAGAGTAAAATAATGCTTAGCTCGATTTCAAGTTTATCGTCAAAAACAGGTACATTTTACGGTGTGGGTGTGGGGCCGGGTGATCCTGAGCTAATCACTCTGAAAGCCGCACGCCTCATTGAACACGCAGATGTGATTGCTTACCTGTCTAACGCACAAGGGCGATCACAATCACGCGATATTGCGCAGATTATTTTGGCGCAAACGACTAAAAACCAAATAGAGATGCCTATTCAAATGCCAATGGCAGATGACCCCAAGGTAGGCAATCATGTTTATGATCAAGCGTCTTTAGTGCTGGAAGATTATTTAAAACAAGGACTGAGCGTGGTCTTTTTATGTGAAGGAGATCCCCTCTTTTATGGCTCCTTTGCTTATTTACTTGAACGTATGCAATCTGCTGGTGAAAGCGGGTATTCGTGCATCACAGTGCCTGGTATTTCGTCACCTCATGCCGCTTCTTCAGCGCTTAATCTGCCCTTAACCATGATGAAGGAATCCTTCTCGGTCGTCAGTGGTCGTCATGATGATGTCATGATTGAAAATACACTGATCAAATTCGATAGTGTCATTATTATGAAGGCAGGCCGTTCTCGTCCGAGACTTCTGGCTTTATTAAAGAAAACCCAGCGTAGCGCTGATGCACATTATCTTGAATATATCGGGCGTGAGAATGAGCGTATCGTTTCAGATATAGCTGTTTTGGACACAGATGAGGCAGGGCCTTACTTTTCATTATTTGTGGTTAGTCGAAAAGGTGAACGGCGTTTATGATTCGGATTATCTCCCTGACCCATCGTGGCCAACAACTCGCTCAAAAACTTCAACAGTTGATACCTGAAAGCGAGTTATGGCACAAACCCAAGCCCTTTACAGAACAGCTACAGGCCGCCTTTAAACAGGGAGAGCAGCTGATCTTAATCTGCGCGACAGGCATTGCCGTACGCACCTTGGCGCCTGTGTTAAACAATAAACATCAAGACCCGCCTGTGCTCGTTTTAGATGAGCATGGGCAGTTCGTGATACCTCTTTTATCTGGCCATGAAGGTGGTGCAAATGAATGGGGAGCACAGCTTGCACAACTTATTGGCGCGCAATTGGTGAGCACCACCGCCAATGCTTATCTCAAATCAGTTTATACCGTGGGTATGGGCTGTGAAAGACACTGTACTATGGCCGATTTGCAAAGTTTATTAGCAGATTGTTTGAAGCAAACAGGCTTGGAAATAGAGCAAATTGAAAGCATTTGCAGCATTGATATTAAAGCTGATGAAGCCGGCCTGATTGCTTTAGCAAACCACTTGAATAAACCTTTTTGTACTTGGAATAAAAACCAACTTGGCAGCGTAGAAACATTGCTAAGCACTAAATCAGATTATATTTACAGTGTTGTTGGTGTTTATGGCGTTGCTGAATCAGCCGCTTTATACGCTGCACAACAACTCAGTGGTCAGGTGCCTGAATTGGTGCTGCCTAAACAAAAAAATAGCAAAGCTACTTGTGCAATCGCAAGGGCTTACCTGCAAAAATGAGAATAGTATGCGTAAATTATTTTTAGTCGGAACAGGCCCAGGTGATAGAGAGCTTGTCTCTCCAAAAGCTACGCAAGTTGTCAAACACTGCAGTGATTTGGTTGCTTATGGCCTCTATCTGGACTTGCTTGGCGATATTTGCCAAGGGAAAATCCACCATGACCTACCCTTAGGCGAAGAAATCGGACGCGCACGCCTAGCGCTTGAACTCGCTGCCAGTGGCAAAAACACAGCACTTATTTCCAGTGGTGATATCGGTATATACGCCATGGCTACCTTGGTGTTTGAACTTTTGGACCAACAAATTCAGGGTAAAGAAGATCACCCTGAGTGGCTCGATGTAGATATTGAAGTGATACCGGGTATATCCGCTATGCAAGCTGGTGCTGCAAAGGCGGGGGCATTACTAGGTCATGATTTCTGCACGATTTCACTCTCCGATTTGCTTACGCCATGGGAAACAATTGAAAAGCGTATTCACAGCGCAGGAGCGGGAGACTTTGTTGTTTCTTTTTACAATCCTGTCTCAAAGAAGCGTGACTGGCAGCTCAATAGTGCTCGCGATATTTTACTCGAATACCGCCCTGCTGAAACGCCCGTTCTTATAGGCCGGCAATTAAGTCGTGAAGACGAAAATATTACATTTACTACCTTAGCCGAACTCGACGCTAAACAAGTCGATATGTTCACGATGGTAACGGTGGGAAACAGCGAATCCAAACAGATCGCCTATCAAGATAAGCAATGGATTTACACCCCGCGCGGCTACCGTAAAAAGTTATAGAAGACACTTTAAATAAAGCCAGTAAAAACGATTAATCGAAACGATTTATCGAAACTACGAATAGAAACAGCAGGCAAATAACATGACCGTTTATTTTATTGGCGCAGGTCCGGGCGATCCAGAACTTATTACCGTAAAGGGGCAGCGACTCATCGAAAAATGTCCGGTGATCTTATACGCAGGCTCATTAGTGCCCAGAGAAATTTTGCAAAGTGCGGAAGACCAAGCTGAACAAATTATCGATACCGCTTCGCTAGATTTGGATGAAATTCTTGCGTATATCGAAAAAGCACACCAGGCCGGTAAAGACGTGGCTAGGGTTCACTCTGGAGACCCTTCTGTTTACGGTGCAATTGGTGAACAAATTCGTCGTTTGGATGCCTTAGATATCGATTTTGAAATTATCCCAGGTGTTACCGCGACTTCTGCTTCAGCGGCATGGCTAGGAAAAGAGCTGACTTTATCAGGGGTTTCTCAAACCATCATCATGACGCGGTATGAAGGTAAAACTCCCTTCCCGGAGCGCGAACGTTTACCCGAGTTGGCTAAAAGTGGTGCAACTTTGGTGATTCATCTTGGTATCACTCGCATCCATAAAATCGTAGAAGAACTACTACCTTATTACGGTGCAAATTGTCCAGTTGCCGTGTGTTACCGCACTTCTTGGCCTGACCAAGACAAAGTACAAGGCACTTTAAGTGATATTGTCGCCAAGGTACGGGATAAAAAATTCACACGTACTTCCCTTATTTTAGTGGGCCCGGTATTGAGTACCGATGAATTTCAAGATTCCTACCTTTACGACCAAGATCAAGCCCACGTTTATCGACCCAAAGTAAAACCACAAACACCCCGAACGGTAAAGAGAGAGGACACAACATGCAATTAAACAAAATCCCAGCGACCATCGTGACCGGCTTTCTTGGCAGTGGTAAAACGACCTTATTATCAAAAATACTCAAGCAGGCTAAAGGCAAACGGATAGCAGTGATTGTGAATGAGTTTGGTGAACTTGATATAGATGCAGACTTGCTAAGAAACTGTCCTTTGGCTTGTGAACCGAGTGAAGAAAGTGCCAATGGACAAGGGGAGAATGGTATTTATGAGCTTGCCAATGGCTGCATCTGTTGTACCGTTGAAGAAGAGTTTTTGCCTGTGATGAAAGAATTAGTCGCTCGCCGTGATGATATTGACCATATTCTGATTGAAACCAGTGGGCTGGCATTACCCAAACCTTTGGTACAGGCTTTCAATTGGCCTGAGATCAAACAATATTGCACAGTAGATGCCGTTATTACTTTAGTTGATGGACCCGCCGTAGCCGCGGGTCGTTTTGCAGATGATGCGGAAAAAGTCGAAGCGCAACGTAGGGCCGATGATAGCCTGGACCATGACCCAAGTTTGAATGAATTGCTGGACGACCAACTCAGTGCGGCAGATTTAGTGATTGTCAGTAAAAATGACCTCTTGGATGAAGTTCAACGTCAGCAGGTGCAGCAAATTGTATCAGCCAAAGTGCCGGCTTCGGTCAAAACGATCTTTAGCGAGCAAGACTCTGGCAATGCAAGTGCTTCAATAGCGCTGGAAACTATCATGGGAATTGATGCCGCTTCAGAAGACAATATCGAAACGGTTGCGACGCATCATGACCACCATCATCATCACGGTGAACATCACGAACATGCGCATGATCACTTTGACTCCTTTGTGATTAAATTGAACGAAGTGGATAGCAATCAGCTTCAAACCGTCATGCTTGAGCTACTAGCGCAGCATAATATCTACCGTGCTAAAGGGTTTGCTGCTATTGCTGATAAGCCGATGCGACAAGTAATTCAGGCTGTTGGTAAACGAATGGATGTTTATTTTGACCGTTTGTGGGCTCAGGATGAAGTGCGCAGCACGCACTTGGTATTTATTGGTAAAGATCTGGATAAAATTATTATTACTTCCGCGCTAGAAAGCGCACAACTGGTTGCAATAGCTTAATGCACCTTTTTGCTGCCAAGCCAGGTGGCTTCGTCGATGACGAAGGCATCATTGACCTTGAGCAATCGCCGGCGGAAATTGTTATTCTATCGGCTGCTGATAGCAGTTTGGGTGCTTTGGCACAGGCAGCAAACAAGCTACCGGCTGACTTCCCTAGCCTTCGTTTAGCTAACTGGATGCACCTGAGAAAACCCGCTGCATTTGATCTATACCAACACACGGTCTTAGATCAAAGTCAGCTGGTCATTGTGTCTTTATTGGGTGGGCAAAGTTATTGGCAATATGGGTTTGAACGTTTAAAAGAGTGGGCGTCAAGTGAAACAGGGCGGCAATTAATTTTCGTTCCCGGTGATGATACGGAAGACTTGGCGCTATTATCAGCTTCCACCGTTTCAGCGTCAGAAGCTATTAGAGTATGGCGATTTTTAAGAGAGAGCGGTCAAGATAATAGTAAGCACTTACTTAATTACTTGGCGGCCGAATACTTGGGTCTTTCTTACGAGTGGCAGGCACCAAAAACCTTACCACGCTGTTTGATTTATTTGGCAAACAGCCATCACCCTGAACGGGGTAGTAGCCTACAAGAATGGCGAACACAAACCAATAGCTTAAGTATTGAAGCCCCTGTTTGTATTCTTCTGTTCTATCGTAGCCATTTACAAAATGCCAATACCACGATGTTTGATGACTTGATTGAAAAGCTCAAACAACAAGGTTTGAACCCACTACCTATTGCAGTGAGTTCACTTAAAGAAGCCGAACCTTTAAGCCTGATTAACCATCTGATCGAGCAAAGTCAGGCTAGCCTGATTCTTAATACTACCGGTTTTGCCAGTAATTCAGCTTCTTTAACCGGTGCAGATTTCACTGGCGGACCATCACAATTTGAATCGCCATTCATAAAAGATATTCCTGTTATTCAGCTCATGCTTTCAAGTACCTTGGAAGAAGATTGGGCGGCAAGCACCCAAGGGTTAAATAGTCGTGATTTGGCGATGCAGGTGGTATTGCCTGAAATGGATGGTCGGGTGATTTCGCGTGCCATTAGTTTTAAAGCGGAAGCTGATTTTAATACGCGTTGTGAAATTTCGGTGGTGCGTTATGCCTTGCATCATGAGCGCGCAATCTGGGTTGCCAGGTTGGCCAAACGTTATTGTGAGCTAGCGAGTAAAGATAATTCAGATAAACGTATTGCATTGATACTTGCTAACTACCCCACGAAGGATGGGCGTATTGGAAATGGTGTTGGTTTAGATACGCCCGCCTCGGCACTGGCCATTTTGAATGGGCTAAAACAAGCAGGCTATCCGGTCGATGAGCTTCCTGAAACCGGTACCGCTTTAATCGAAGCTTTAATGGGCAGTATTACCAATAACCCGAACACCCTGCACCATTTGCCTTGTTGGCAAAGTATGTCGCTTGAAAACTACCAGCAGCACTTCCAATGTTTACCTGAAGCGAATCAACAAGCCATTATTGAACAATGGGGAGCACCTGAACAAGATCCCAAATTTCGTCAAGGGCGTTTAATGATTGCGGGGATTCGTTCGGGTGAAACGTTTATTGGTATTCAGCCTGCCCGAGGTTTTGATCGTGACTTATTGGCGAATTACCACGACCCTGATTTAGTGCCGCCACATAGTTATTTGGCCTTTTATTTTTGGTTGCGCCATGAATATCAAGTGAATGCAGTGCTGCATGTGGGCAAACATGGCAACTTAGAGTGGTTGCCAGGTAAAGGTTCTGCCCTATCAAATGAATGTTGGCCTGATTTAATTTTAGGTCCCATGCCGAATTTTTACCCCTTCATAGTGAATGACCCTGGTGAAGGTGCACAAGCAAAACGTCGCACTCAGGCGGTGATTATTGATCACTTAATGCCACCCATGACGCGCGCAGAAACCTATGGTGAACTGGCCGAGTTAGAAGGTTTAGTTGATGAGTATTATCAAGCGTTGGGCATGGATGTACGGCGAGAAAACTGGTTAAGAGATAAAATACTTACCCTAGTGCGCGATACAAATATTCTACAGGAATTAAATTTAACGGCTTCTGCGTCAACTGAAGAAACGTCAGATGAAGTGCTTCTGAACCATCTTGATACCTATTTATGCGACATTAAAGAAGCTCAAATACGGCATGGTTTACATATTCTTGGGAGTTTACCGAACGCAGAAAAATTAGCGGACACCTTAGTCGCTTTACTGCGTTTGCCGCGGGGAATTGCCGCTCAGGATCAGGGTATTTTGCATAATTTAGTCTATGACTTAAAGTTGAGTGATG
>ENA-OSET01002170-OSET01002170.1-sediment-metagenome-genome-assembly--contig:-NODE-2170-length-19243-cov-4.315924_pt1 | contig 19243 bp, 14 predicted proteins | sample MGYA00237882_ERZ534229 | MGnify/ENA primary metagenome ERZ534229 (study PRJEB26408, sample SAMN06266212) | sediment metagenome | isolation source: Hudson Canyon methane seep mesocosm | place... | reverse complement strand
TGTGTTGTTGCGTGGTACTAAGCGTGATGATGTAGAGCGTGGTCAGGTTTTATGTAAGCCTGGTTCGGTTAAGCCTCACACTAAGTTTGAAGGTGAGATCTATATTTTAGGTAAAGATGAAGGTGGTCGTCATACGCCATTCTTTAAAGGTTATCGTCCACAGTTTTACTTCCGTACAACTGATGTGACAGGTGCTTGTGAGTTACCTGAAGGCGTAGAAATGGTAATGCCTGGTGATAACGTCCAGATGGTAGTGACATTGATTGCTCCTATCGCGATGGAAGATGGTTTGCGTTTTGCAATCCGTGAAGGTGGCCGTACTGTTGGTGCGGGTGTTGTAGCTAAAATCATCGAGTAAGATGTAAGTTGTTTTGCAGTAGGCCGGTTTTTATACCGGCCTTTCTGCCCTTTGTTAAAGCGATAGGCCAGTGGCTCAATTGGTAGAGCACCGGTCTCCAAAACCGGTGGTTGGGGGTTCGAGTCCCTCCTGGCCTGCCAAAATATAAAAGCATCACTTCGTGAACTGTCGAAGCGGTGCTTTACGCGTTTTTGAAACGTAGAGAAAAAGAGCGTTGTCATAAAGTTAAGGTGGCGTAGGTTATTAGTAAGCAAAATTTGAAGATAGGGCGTCGAGAAGGCATGAACGCAAAAGCAGAATCTCAGGGTGGCGGTTTAGATAGCCTTAAGTGGGTAATTGTCGTGCTCCTTATTATAGGTGCAATCGGCGGCAACATGTATTACGCAGACCAGTCTTTGCTATACCGCTCATTGGGTATAGTAGCGATTGCTGTAATTGCCGCGGTTATAGCAATTCAGACAGTTCAGGGTGCTGCATTTTGGGTTCTTGCGAAAGAGGCCCGCACAGAAATAAGAAAAGTTGTTTGGCCGACAAGACAAGAGTCGACGCAGACGACATTAATCGTTTTGGCATTTGTGTTATTGATGTCCTTAATTTTATGGGGTTTAGATACTCTGTTGGGGTGGATAGTCTCTATATTTATTGGTTAGAGATGAGCGGTTAGTTGTAGTAATTAACGTTAATTACTTAAGATTTATTGTTAGGGGTGACGAATGTCAAAACGCTGGTACGTAGTTCATGCTTATTCCGGCTACGAAAAGAAGGTTGCGAATGCGCTGAGAGAGCGGATTGAGCTGGCTGGAATGCAGGACAAATTTGGCGAAGTATTGGTTCCCTCTGAAGAAGTCATCGAGATGCGCGGTGGCAAAAAACGTCGTAGCGAAAGAAAGTTTTTCCCAGGTTATGTGCTAGTGCAGATGGACTTAGGGGACGACTCTTGGCATTTAGTAAAAGAAACCCCGCGAGTCATGGGTTTTATCGGAGGTAAGGCTGATAAGCCTGCGCCAATTACGGAAGCTGAAGCTAATGTAATTTTGCAGCGGCTAGAAAGTGGCGAAGCTCCGAAGCCGAAAACATTATTTGAGCCGGGTGAGATGGTCCGGGTAATCGATGGTCCGTTCAACGACTTTAGTGGTGTTGTTGAAGACGTCAATTATGAAAAGAGTAAATTGCACGTGGCGGTTCTAATTTTCGGGCGCTCTACGCCGGTTGAATTGGACTTTGGTCAGGTGGAAAAAGTTTAAAGTTAAAAAATTATTGAAAGAGTTGGTAGTGTTTTGGTTCGGCTTATACGGGCCAGTTTCCGTAGCGAATTCGCTCACTATTAACTATTAACCGGGGAGCCTAAGATCAGTCGTGAGGTTGTGAGGCGCTACTACCCAAAGGAGAAGTGAAATGGCGAAAAAAGTTGATGCTTATATAAAGCTACAAGTGCCTGCCGGTCAGGCAAACCCTAGTCCGCCCGTTGGTCCTGCTCTAGGCCAAAAAGGCGTAAATATCATGGAATTTTGTAAAGCGTTTAACGCAGACACGCAGGGCTTAGAGCCCGGCTTGCCAATTCCTGTTGTGATCAGTGTCTATAGTGATCGTAGCTTTACCTACATTACTAAAACCCCTCCAGCCTCCATTTTGTTAAAAAAAGCGGCAGGTATCACTAGCGGATCCGGCACACCAAATACGAAGAAGGTGGGTAAGGTAACTCGAGCCCAGTTGGAAGAAATAGCCACGGCAAAAATGCCAGATTTGACCGCTTCAGATATGGATGCGGCTGTTCGTACAATTGCAGGTAGCGCGCGCGCAGCCGGCATTGAAACCGAGGGTGTAGTGTAATGGCTAATTTATCCAAGCGTAAAAAGTTAATTAGAGAAAAGGTTGAGGCGGGAAAACTGTATCCCATTGAGGAAGCGGTTGCTTTGTTGAAGGAAGTTTCGGCCGTTAAGTTTGATGAGACGGTTGATGTGGCCGTTAATCTGGGTATTGATGCCAAGAAATCGGACCAGGTTGTTCGCGGTGCAACCAGTTTGCCTCATGGGACAGGAAAAGAGGTTCGCGTTGCAGTATTCACCTCTGGGGATAATGCGGAAAAAGCGAAAGCAGCAGGAGCTGATCTCGTCGGTATGGATGACTTGGCTGAGCAGGTTAAAGCGGGCAATCTCGATTTTGATGTTGTTATAGCCGACCCGGCGGCCATGCGTGTTGTCGGTCAGTTGGGTACGATTCTTGGACCCCGTGGTTTAATGCCCAATCCAAAGACTGGTACTGTAACTCCCGATGTCGAAGGCGCTGTTAAAAATGCAAAAGCCGGACAGGTTCGTTACCGTATCGACAAAAATGGAATTATTCACGGCGCTATAGGTCGTTTGAATTTTGACGCCGTAGCCCTGAAAGAAAATTTGGAAGCATTAGTTGTAGATTTGAAAAAAGCTAAGCCAGCTGCATCGAAAGGTATATACCTTAAGAAAATGACCCTGACAACAACGATGGGCCCTGGTTTGGTATTGGATCAATCTTCTTTAGAAGTATAAAGAAGAAAACAGAACTTTGTGGTCTGTTGCTGTCTGTGGAGATTTCAATTTCAGTGTTATTGCTAAATTGACGTTTTTTCAGATAAAACGGACCGTCAAAGACCGTAGGAGTCAGATGCTGATTGTGGGTTTTTCGACGATTGGGTTGACTTAATACACGTTTAGTTATTCAAGAGTAAGTAAGTGAATACTAAAAGAAATCCTACGCAGACGGTGAAACTTCGTTACGGTTTGTAGGGCGGTGATACTGCTTTTTCACAAACACTTTAAGTACTAATAATACGTAAAGTAACAGGCGACCACCGAAAAACTTGTCTTAAGTGACCTCGGTTACTTACGGCAAAAAACTGAAACGATGAATGGGTAGTAATTATTCATCTAATTCTGGAGAAATATTGTGGCAATAGGACTCGAAGACAAAAAAGCGATTGTCGCTGAAGTCCAGCAAGCTGCTCAAGGTGCATTATCTGCAGTAGTTGCCGACTCTCGTGGCGTCTCTGTTGTTGATATGACTGCCTTGCGTAAAGAGGCTCGCGAAGCAGGCGTGAATATTCGCGTCGTTCGTAACACCTTAGCTAAGCGCGCAGTAGAAGGTACCGACTTCGAATGTTTAACTGAAGCATTCGTAGGGCCAACTCTTTTAGCATTTTCAACTGAACACCCAGGTGCTGGTGCACGAATCCTGAGTGCTTTTGCAAAAGGAAATGAAAAACTTGAGTTAAAAGCGGCTGCCTTTGAAGGTGAATTGACTGATATCGGAATGTTGGCAACCTTGCCTACTTACGACGAAGCAATTTCCAAACTGATGAGCGTGCTAAAAGAAGCGTCTGCTGGCAAGTTGGTCCGTGTTATTGCGGCCATTCGCGACCAAAAAGAACAGGAAGCTGCATAAACCGCCTTTTAGTAAAGTGTGTTATGAGCTTTTTTGAATTTACCGAGTGTTTTGTTTGTTAGCCGGGTTACTGATCCTAGCGTAAGCAAAGAACCCTCAAGATATAGGAATAGAATCATGTCTTTATCTCAAGAAGATATAATCAATGCAGTTGCAGAGATGTCTGTTAAAGATGTTGTTGCGTTAATCGAAGCAATGGAAGAAAAATTTGGTGTTTCTGCCGCTGCCGCTGTTGTTGCCGGTCCTGCTGGAGACGCAGCTGCTGCAGAAGAGCAAACTGAATTTGATGTTGTTTTGACAGCTGTTGGCGATAAGAAAGTTAACGTTATTAAAGCAGTACGTGCGATTACAGGTCTTGGTCTGAAAGAAGCTAAAGGTATGGTTGATGGTGCTCCGTCAACGATCAAAGAAGGCGCTTCGAAGGACGATGCTGAAGAAGCTAAAAAGCAGCTTGAAGAAGCTGGCGCAGCTGTCGAGCTTAAGTAAGCTGATAGTTGACGAGCGTCGTTCCGGTACTGAAACATTTAGTATCTGAGAGGCGTTAGGCTGACGGGAATCTTAGGATTATACTCGTCGGCCTTTTTCTGTTTTTAGGTTTTTACTTTGGCTGCTGCGCGATATTTCATAGATATTGCATTGTGAGTCAAATTAGAAACCAACCGGTTATAGTAAAGATATGTAGCGTCTTTAGGATAACGGGATAAGCTGATTTCAGGACTGTGATCACTCATCACACAACGAATGCTGGGGAGCGCTAATGGCCTATTCGTATACAGAGAAAAAACGTATCCGTAAAGATTTTGGTAAGATGACACATGTTATGGATGTGCCTTACTTACTTGCGATACAGTTGGATTCATACACAAAATTCACGCAGGATAACACTACTGTCGGCAATCGCGAGGACATAGGTCTTCATGCTGCGTTTAAATCAGTGTTTCCTATTGTCAGCTATTCAGGCAGTGCAGCGCTTGAGTATGTTGATTACATGCTGGGCACGCCCGCGTTTGATGTTAAAGAGTGTCAGCTCCGCGGCGTAACTTACTCCGCGCCGCTGCGGGTTAAAGCTAGGCTAATCATTTACGATAAAGAGTCAGCCAGCAAAACGATAAAAGACATTAAGGAGCAAGAAGTTTATATGGGCGAGATACCGCTCATGACTGATAACGGAACATTTGTTATTAATGGTACTGAGCGTGTTATCGTTTCACAGCTACACAGGTCTCCAGGCGTGTTCTTCGATCACGACAAAGGCAAGACGCACTCCTCAGGTAAGCTACTATATTCAGCTCGTGTGATTCCCTACCGTGGTTCATGGTTAGACCTGGAATTTGATCCTAAAGATCTGGTCTACGTACGAATAGACAGGCGTCGCAAGCTACCGGCGACAATTTTACTGCGGTCTCTAGGTTATGGGGCTGAAGAAATACTCGATATGTTTTACGATGTCGACGACTTTACTGTGGACGCAAAAGGCGTTTATAGCATGGCGCTTATCCCCGGCCGTCTGCGAGGTGAAGTTGCAGGATTCGATATTTTAGGTAAAGGCGGTTCTGTTATTGTTGAAGCGGGGCGTCGAATCACCGCTAAACATATTCGCCAGTTGGAAAAAGACAAAATTGTTGCGCTAACGGTTCCAGCCGAATATATGCATGGTCGGGCCCTGGCGAAAAATGTCATTGACGAAAAGACCGGCGAAGTATTGATCGAGTGTAATGCCGAGGTGACGGAGGAGGTTCTTGAGCAGCTCTCCGAAGCTGGAATCACATCCATTCAAACTATCTACACTAATGAACTAGATTGCGGCTCTTTTATCAGCGATACACTGCGAATAGATCCTTCTCGCAGTCAACTCGAAGCACTCGTCGAGATCTACCGGATGATGCGACCAGGGGAGCCGCCAACTAAAGAGTCAGCTGAAAACTTGTTTCAGAACCTGTTTTTCTCTCCTGAGCGTTACGATCTCTCTGCTGTTGGTCGCATGAAATTTAATCGACGTTTGGGCCGCGATGAAATTGAAGGTGAAGGCACGATTAGCAACGACGATATCGTCGATGTTGTTAAAATGCTGATTTCAATACGTAACGGTAAAGGTGTCGTTGATGATATCGATCATCTCGGTAATCGCCGTGTTCGCTCTGTCGGTGAAATGGCCGAAAACCAATTCCGAGTCGGTTTAGTTCGAGTCGAACGAGCTGTTAAAGAGCGTCTGTCGATGGCTGAGTCGGAAGGTCTGATGCCACAGGACATGATTAACGCGAAACCCGTAGCTGCAGCTATCAAAGAATTTTTCGGTTCATCTCAGCTTTCGCAATTTATGGATCAAAACAATCCATTGTCTGAGATTACTCATAAACGTCGTGTATCGGCTTTGGGGCCTGGTGGTCTTACTCGGGAACGCGCGGGATTTGAAGTGCGCGATGTTCATCCGACGCATTACGGTCGAGTCTGTCCGATAGAAACGCCAGAGGGTCCGAATATTGGACTGATTAACTCATTGGCGGCCTACGCGCGTACTAATTCCTATGGATTTCTGGAAAGTCCCTACCGCAAGGTTGTTAAAGGTGTAGCTACAGAAGAAATTGAATTTCTGTCAGCTATTAACGAAGCAGAATATGTCGTGGCTCAGGCTTCGGCGACGCTCGACAGTAATGGAAAGTTGATTGACGAGCTTGTATCTGTTCGTCATATGCACGAATTCACCGGTAAAGCGGCGAGTGAAGTTCAGTATATGGATGTCTCACCGAAGCAGGTGGTATCGGTTGCGGCGGCATTGATTCCTTTCCTAGAGCACGATGACGCGAACCGGGCATTGATGGGATCCAACATGCAGCGCCAAGCGGTTCCCACATTAAAGGCCGATAAGCCTTTGGTGGGTACTGGAATGGAGCGGTATGTTGCTTCTGACTCCGGTGTGTGTGAGGTTGCTCGCCATGGTGGTGTCGTTGATAGTGTTGATTCGGGACGTATTGTCGTTCGAATTAACGATGACGAGGTATCGACCGGTGAAGCTCCGGTAGACATTTACAACCTGACCAAGTACACCCGTTCGAATCAAAATACCTGTATCAACCAGCGTCCGATCGTTAAGAAAGGTGATGCTATTCAGCGTGGTGATATACTCGCTGACGGCCCTTCGATTGACCTGGGCGAATTGGCCTTAGGCCAAAACATGCGTATCGCATTTATGCCTTGGAATGGTTACAACTTTGAGGATTCCATTCTTGTTAGTGAGCGTGTGGTAAAAGAAGATCGGTTTACCACCATTCACATTCAGGAATTGACCTGTATTGCACGTGATACCAAGCTCGGTTCTGAAGAAATCACTTCGGATATTCCGAACGTTGGTGAAAGTGCTCTCGGCAAACTGGATGAGTCAGGCGTTGTATACATCGGTGCGGAAGTGGTTGCCGGTGATATTCTGGTGGGTAAAGTCACGCCAAAAGGCGAGACCCAGCTGACACCGGAAGAAAAATTACTGCGGGCCATCTTCGGTGAGAAAGCGTCCGATGTTAAGGATACATCTCTTCGTGTTCCTTCAAGCGTGAAAGGCACCATCATTGACGTCCAGGTGTTTACGCGGGACGGATTGGAAAAAGACCAGCGTGCCTTGGAAATCGAGAAATCTCAGTTAGATCAGCATCGTAAAGATCTGAACGAAGAGTATCGGATTGTAGAGGGCGCTACATTTGCGCTGTTACGCAATACTTTGCACGGAAAGAAAATCATTAGCGGCGCTGGTCCTTTGAATTCAGCGGTTGTCGATGACGATGTACTCGAAGGGCTTGAAAACGACCAGTGGTTTAAATTGCGCTTTGCGGAAGACGAAATCAATGCGCAATTAGAGTCAGCGGAAGCTCAGTTGGATGAACAGCGCGCCCTATTGGAAGCGCGTTTTGAAGACAAGAAGCGCAAACTGCAAAGTGGCGACGACCTTGCTCCCGGCGTATTAAAGATCGTTAAAGTGTATCTCGCTATTAAGCGTCGCATTCAGCCCGGTGACAAAATGGCTGGGCGTCACGGTAACAAAGGGGTTATCTCCGTTATCATGCCGGTCGAAGACATGCCTTATAATGAACGTGGCGAGCCTGTTGACATCGTACTGAATCCATTAGGTGTACCCTCGAGGATGAACGTAGGACAGATACTGGAAACGCATCTCGGTCTTGCGGCTAAGAGTCTTGGTACCAAAATTGATGACATGCTTAAAGAGCAGCGTAAAATCGCCGAGGTACGGAGCTTTCTCGAGGATATTTACAATGGCGACGATGGCCACAAAGAAGACCTGAAGTCATTCACTGACGAAGAAATTCTGGAAATGGCCGGTAACTTGAGGGGCGGTGTACCGATGGCCACTCAAGTCTTTGATGGAGCGTCCGAAGCTGAAGTTAAGCATCTTCTCAAACTTGCCGATATGCCGGAAAGTGGTCAAATGCAACTGTATGATGGCCGCACCGGTGAGAGCTTTGACCGACTTACCACAGTCGGCTATATGTATATGCTGAAATTGAATCACTTAGTTGACGATAAGATGCATGCTCGTTCTACCGGGTCATATAGTCTCGTTACTCAGCAACCGTTAGGCGGAAAAGCGCAATTCGGTGGCCAGCGTTTCGGGGAGATGGAAGTGTGGGCTCTGGAAGCTTATGGAGCCGCATATACTTTGCAAGAGATGCTGACGGTGAAATCTGACGATGTTGTCGGACGGACCAAGATGTACAAAAATATCGTTGATGGTGACCAGCGCATGGAGCCTGGTATGCCTGAATCCTTCAACGTGTTGGTCAAGGAGATACGCTCTTTGGGTATCGACATGGAACTGGACACTGAATAAAACCATCGACAATCGATTATGGGTGAGGGCCCAATCATTTAGAGCAGGCCCTCGTCATAACGGAGGAACGGCGTGAAAGACTTATTAAATTTACTTAAACAAGGTCAAAACGAAGAGTTTGATTCTATCCGTATAGGCTTAGCCTCACCGGAAATGATTCGCTCGTGGTCATTCGGTGAAGTTAAAAAGCCAGAGACCATCAATTACCGTACTTTTAAGCCAGAGCGGGACGGTTTGTTCTGTGCCAAGATATTTGGACCAGTTAAAGATTACGAGTGTTTGTGTGGTAAATACAAGCGCTTGAAGCATCGCGGAGTGATTTGCGAAAAGTGTGGCGTTGAAGTCGCCCCAGCCAAGGTACGCCGTGAGCGTATGGGCCACATTGAGCTAGCGAGTCCGGTTGCTCATATCTGGTTTTTGAAATCGCTTCCGTCGCGGATTGGTTTGTTGTTAGATATGACATTGCGTGATATTGAACGTGTTTTGTACTTTGAATCCTATGTTGTTATCGATCCCGGCATGACGACTTTGGAAAAAGGTCAAATGCTTAACGACGAGCAATATTTTGAAGCGATGGAAGAGTTCGGTGACGAATACGAAGCCATGATGGGCGCTGAAGCCGTTCAGCGTCTGATGCAGGCGATTGACGTTGGTCAAGAAATTGATATGCTTCGTGAAGAAATTCCGGCGACCAACTCAGAAACGAAAATCAAGAAATTGTCCAAGCGCTTGAAGTTGTTGGAGGCATTACTGTCTTCAGGCAATAAGGCAGAATGGATGATCTTAAACGCATTGCCGGTTCTACCACCGGATTTAAGGCCTCTTGTTCCACTAGATGGCGGCCGTTTTGCTACATCCGACTTAAACGATCTGTATCGACGGGTTATCAATCGAAACAATCGTCTGCGACGTCTGCTGGATTTGAACGCTCCAGATATTATCGTGCGTAACGAAAAACGTATGTTGCAAGAATCGGTTGACGCGCTGTTAGACAATGGCCGTCGCGGTCGTGCCATCACAGGCTCTAACAAGCGTCCACTCAAATCTTTGGCCGACATGATCAAAGGTAAGCAGGGGCGTTTCCGTCAAAACTTACTCGGTAAGCGCGTCGATTATTCTGGTCGTTCCGTTATCGTGGTTGGTCCGACATTGAGATTGCATCAGTGTGGTTTACCGAAAAAAATGGCATTGGAATTATTCAAGCCGTTTATCTTCGGTAAATTGGAGCTCCGCGGTCTCGCGACTACAATTAAAGCGGCCAAGAAAATGGTCGAGCGCGAACCCCCAGAGGTCTGGGATATTCTGGCAGAAGTTATCCGTGAACATCCGGTTATGTTGAACCGTGCGCCAACCTTGCACCGATTGGGTATCCAAGCCTTTGAACCTGTGTTGATCGAAGGTAAGGCCATTCAGTTACACCCTTTGGTTTGTGCCGCGTACAACGCCGATTTCGATGGAGACCAAATGGCAGTGCACGTGCCTCTGACAATCGAAGCACAGCTCGAAGCTCGCGCCCTAATGATGTCGACCAACAACATCTTGTCGCCTGCGAACGGTGAGCCCATCATTGTTCCGTCGCAAGACGTGGTTTTGGGTTTGTATTGGATGACACGGTCGCGCATTAACGTTCCCGGTGAAGGAATGGTATTTGCCGACGCGCAGGAAGTGCATCGCGCTTATAACTCTCGTAAAGTCCATTTACAGGCGCATATTAAGTGCCGGCTTACAGAAGTTAGTATTGATGAAGCGACTGGCGAGCGCCAGGAAACGACATCGATTGTCGATACCACCGTGGGCCGCGTTCTGTTGTGGCAAGTTGTTCCAGCGGGCCTTCCGTTTGAATTAGTGAACAGCCCAATGGTAAAGAAATCAATCTCAGTGATATTGAATGAGTGCTACCGTAATGTTGGTCTGAAAGCGACAGTTATTTTCGCGGATCAGTTAATGTATACCGGTTTCGCTTATTCGACTCGTTCGGGTGCCTCGATTGGTGTTAACGATTTTGAAATACCGGCAGAGAAAGCCCAAATCATCAGCAACTCAGAGGCTGAAGTGATTGCCATTGAACAGCAGTATTCTTCTGGTCTGGTGACACAAGGTGAAAAGTACAACAAAGTCGTTGATATTTGGTCCCGTGCGAACGATATGGTGTCGAAATCGATGATGGACGGCATATCTAAAGAGTTCGTGACTAACAGTAAAGGTGAACAGGAAGAGCAGGCGTCTTTCAACTCCGTCTTTATTTATGCCGATTCGGGTGCTCGTGGTTCACCAGCGCAGATTCGTCAGTTGGCAGGAATGCGTGGTTTGATGGCCAAGCCTGATGGTTCGATCATTGAAACACCTATCACCGCTAATTTCCGTGAAGGCTTGAACATTCTTCAGTACTTTATTTCGACTCACGGCGCTCGAAAGGGCTTGGCAGACACGGCTCTTAAAACGGCAAACTCTGGATATTTGACTCGTCGATTAGTTGATGTGGCACAGGATCTAGTCGTCACAGAAGACGATTGCGGTACGGATGAAGGTTTGTTAATGACGCCGGTTATCGAAGGTGGAGACATTATCGAAACCTTGGGAGACCGTGTTCTTGGTCGTGTTGTTGCCGAGGATGTTATGATTCCTGGTACTAATGAGATTGGTTTCGCTGCTGGTACTTTAATCGACGAGCAAGGGGTCGCCCATCTCGAAACGATGAGCATTGACGAAGTTAAAGTACGTTCTCCCATTACTTGCGTAACGCGCTACGGTTTATGTGCAACCTGTTACGGTCGCGATTTGGCGCGGGGTCATGTCGTTAATAAAGGCGAGGCGGTCGGTGTAATTGCGGCTCAATCAATCGGCGAGCCGGGTACACAGTTAACAATGCGTACATTCCACATTGGTGGTGCGGCTTCGCGAGCAACCGCAGTTGACAGCGTGCAGGTTAAGCAAGACGGTACGATTCGACTGCTGAACGTTAAGCTTGCGAATAAGTCAGACGGTACTTTCGTCGCGGTAAGCCGTTCTGGTGAAGTGGCTGTTGCCGACGAAAATGGTCGTGAGCGCGAACGATATAAGCTTCCTTATGGGGCATTAATCAAATTAGCAGACCAGAGTAAAGTTGCCGCTGGCGATGTTATTGCTACTTGGGATCCGCACACTCACCCAATTATTACGGAAGTGGCGGGTAAAGTTAAATTTAGTGGCATGGAAGAAGGTATCAGTGTTAAACGTCAGACCGATGAATTGACTGGTCTCAGCTCTATCGCAATTATTGATCCTGCGGAACGCCCCGTTGCTGGACGAGATACTCGGCCTGGTGTGACCTTGGTAGACGAAAAAGGTAAGGAATTGTTTCTCGCTGGAACCAATGTTCCCGCTCATTATTTCTTGCCAGCAAACGCGATGGTTGGTTTGACTGACGGAGTTGACGTTGGGGTAGGTGATGTTATTGCACGTATACCTCAGGAAAGCTCCAAAACTCGTGATATCACCGGTGGTTTGCCTCGAGTTGCCGATCTATTTGAAGCTCGTAAGCCGAAAGAGCCCGCTATTCTTGCGGAGATTTCGGGTACTGTTAGCTTTGGTAAGGAAACAAAGGGTAAGCGGCGCTTGGTCATTACGCCGTCTGATGGCAGTACCTATAAAGGTGCTGATCACTATGAAGCGTTGATTCATAAGTGGCGTACTTTGAGTGTGTTTGAAGGTGAGCACGTTGAGAAGGGCGAAGTCGTATCTGAAGGACCTCCAAGTCCACACGATATTTTACGTCTTAAGGGTGTTGAAGAGCTTGCCAGATACATTACAACAGAGATTCAAGAAGTCTATCGTTTACAGGGCGTTAAAATAAACGATAAGCATATTGAAGTCATTTGTCGCCAAATGTTAAGGAAAGCTGACATCACTAACTCTGGAGATTCCACCTTGATTAGAGGGGAACAAGTCGAGTTTACGCGTGTTCTTATGGAAAATGAGCAACTCAAGACGGAAGAAAAAATCCCAGCTGGCTACGAACGTATGTTATTGGGTATAACGAAAGCTTCTCTGGCGACGGAATCGTTTATTTCCGCGGCATCGTTCCAGGAAACAACGCGAGTGTTGACGGAAGCTGCTGTTACGGGTAAACGTGACTATCTCCGTGGTCTGAAGGAAAACGTGGTTGTCGGGCGTCTCATACCAGCGGGAACAGGTTTGGCTTATCATGCGGAACGCAAGCGTCGTAAAGAAGAGAAGCTCGAATCGAAAAATGAAACCACAGTGAGTGCTGCTGATATTGAAGCGGCATTAACCGAGGCTTTAAGAGAAGAAAGTTAATTGTGGCGTAAGTGATCAACGCTTCCATCACAATTAGGCTTGACTATGGCTGAGGGCGTCTATAAGATTCGGCCTCCGCTATTTAACGCTAAACTAATCTGTGCGTCGGCGCTGGCTTAAAAGCCAATATCGGCACCAAAGGTTAGTTTAGGGTAGTGTTTAATGGTGTTATTAATTTAATTTTGGAGTTTGTTTAATGGCAACGATCAATCAGTTGGTTCGTAAGCCCAGAAAACGTATTATTGAAAAGAGCGATGTTCCTGCATTGCAGGCGTGCCCACAGCGTCGTGGTGTATGTACTCGTGTATACACTACAACGCCGAAGAAGCCGAATTCAGCTTTGCGTAAAGTTTGTCGTGTTCGTTTGACCAATGGTTATGAAGTGACTTCATATATCGGTGGTGAAGGACATAACTTACAAGAGCACAGTGTTGTGTTGATTCGCGGTGGTCGTGTTAAGGATCTGCCAGGTGTGCGTTATCACACTGTTCGTGGCAGTTTGGATACATCAGGTGTGGCCAGTCGTAAGCAAGGCCGTTCCAAGTATGGTACCAAGCGTCCTAAATAATTCGTATAACAAGTAGGCCTAAGTGCACTGCACTGAAGGACTTCGCTGTTGTAGGAAGAGAATACGTTTTCAAAGCTTAAATTAACATTAACGGTTTAAAAGTAGATACGATTTAACGCGGTAAAAGCCAGCGTTTAAATTCGTAAAGACATTTCAACCTTAGTAAGGCCAAACCCCTGCTACCCACGCCTCCAAGCCTTTGGAATTTGTGGCAAAACAGTGTTTGGAAAACCTGAAGATAAGGGCTTAATACAATGCCAAGAAGAAGAGTTGTCGCCAAGCGCGAGATATTGCCGGACCCCAAATTCGGAAATCTTACCCTTGCCAAGTTTATGAACCACGTTATGATCAGTGGAAAGAAGTCTGTAGCAGAAAGTATTGTTTACGGCGCACTAGACATAGTAAAAGAACGTTTAAACAAAGACCCATTGGAAGCTTTCGACGAAGCGCTCGAAGCTATTGCCCCAATGGTTGAAGTAAAGTCTCGCCGAGTCGGCGGTGCTACCTACCAAGTACCTGTAGAAGTTCGTCCATCACGACGTCATGCTCTAGCAATGCGTTGGTTGGTTGAATATTCACGTGGCCGCGGCGAAAAATCAATGCGTCAGCGATTAGCTGGTGAGATAGTGGATGCCTCTCAAGGTAAGGGCTCTGCTGTTAAAAAGCGCGAAGACGTTCACCGTATGGCCGAAGCCAACAAGGCTTTCTCGCACTATCGTTTCTAGTGCTATGTATTAGGAGCAGCCTGGTCTTGCGCTGCTTCTAAACTACTTATTTTATTGAGGTTAGACAGTGGCACGCAAAACGCCCATCACTCGTTACCGTAACATTGGTATCTGTGCTCATGTAGACGCGGGGAAAACCACGACTACGGAGCGGGTGTTGTTCTATACGGGTTTGTCGCACAAAATCGGTGAAGTTCACGATGGTGCTGCTACGATGGATTGGATGGAGCAAGAACAAGAGCGTGGTATCACTATAACCTCAGCTGCAACAACGTGTTTTTGGGCAGGTATGCAGCAACAGTTTGATCAGCATCGCGTTAATATTATCGATACCCCTGGACACGTCGATTTCACCATTGAGGTGGAGCGGTCGTTGAGGGTGCTCGATGGTGCAGTCGTCGTTTTGTGTGGATCCTCAGGCGTGCAGCCCCAAACTGAAACAGTTTGGCGCCAGGCCAATAAGTATGAAGTTCCCCGCATGGTTTTCGTCAATAAGATGGATCGTGCCGGCGCGGATTTTATGGCGGTCGTTCACCAGCTGAAAGACCGTTTAGGGGCGATGGCTGTTCCCCTTCAGATGACAATCGGTGCTGAAGAAGAGTTTAAAGGCGTTGTCGATTTAGTGAAGATGAAAGCGATACTCTGGAACGAAGCCGATCAGGGCATGACTTTTGAGTATGGCGATATTCCCGCGGAATTACTCGACCAGTGTGTCGAAATGCGTGAGTATCTCGTTGAATCTGCGGCGGAAGCTACCGATGAGATGATGGATAAATACCTTGAAGGCGTCGAGCTTAGCGAAGAAGAAATCGTCGCCGGCATTCGCAAGCGTACAATAGCTAACGAAATCGTGCCGGTGGTTGGCGGTAGTGCCTTTAAAAATAAGGGTGTACAGGCAATGTTAGATGCTGTGATTCAGTATTTGCCTTCTCCCGAAGAAGTAAAAGCGATTGAAGGCACTCTCGATGACAAAGAGCAAACGATGGCGACTCGTAGCGCCGATGACACGGCGCCGTTTGCGGCCTTGGCGTTTAAAATTGCAACTGACCCGTTTGTTGGGACGTTAACGTTTTTTCGGGTCTATTCTGGAAAACTCGAAAGCGGAAATGCAGTTTATAATTCCGTGAAACAGAAAAAAGAGCGTGTGGGCCGAATGGTCCAGATGCACTCTAATGACCGAATCGAAATTAAAGAAGTGCTGGCTGGAGATATAGCGGCTGCCATTGGATTAAAAGATGTTACGACAGGCGATACTCTTTGTGCCGTCGATGGCGTGATAGTACTAGAGCGCATGGAGTTCCCGGAGCCGGTGATTTCTGTAGCCGTCGAGCCCCGGTCAAAGCCCGATCAGGAAAAAATGGGAATCGCGCTCGGTAAACTTGCCCAGGAAGATCCATCGTTTCGGGTAAGAACAGATGAAGAAACGGGCCAGACGATCATTTCTGGAATGGGAGAATTACATCTCGATATCCTCGTAGAGCGCATGCGTCGCGAATTTACTGTCGATGCTAATATAGGAAAGCCCCAAGTTGCTTACCGTGAAGCTATTACAAATATCAGCGACATAGAAGGTAAATTTGTGCGGCAGTCCGGCGGTCGCGGTCAGTATGGGCATGTTTGGGTTAAGTTTGAGCCCGGTGCGGATGCTAACGCCGAGGGCTTAGAGTTCGTTAATGAGATAGTCGGTGGTACCGTCCCGCGCGAATATATTCCCGCTATAGAAAAAGGTATTGCCGAGCAGATGCAAAACGGTGTTTTAGCGGGTTACCCGTTATTGGGCCTGAAGGCGACGCTTTATGACGGTTCTTTTCACGATGTAGACTCGAATGAGATGGCTTTTAAGGTTGCAGCTTCTATGGCGACCAAAAAACTTGCTCAGCAAGGCGGTGCTCAATTGTTGGAGCCGATCATGAAAGTTGAAGTAGTCACTCCTGAAGAAAATATGGGAGACGTGGTCGGGGATCTGAATCGCCGTCGCGGAATTATTTTAGGTATGAACGAAAGTGCAATGGGCAAAGTCGTTGATGCAGAGGTGCCACTGGGTGAAATGTTTGGTTATTCTACTGATTTGCGAAGTGCAACTCAGGGGCGTGCTACGTTCACTATGGAGTTTGAAAAATATGCTCCGGCACCGAACAATATTGCGGAAGAAATAATCGCAAAAAACCAAGGTTAACTTTTTTAACATTTGACGAGGTAATTAGCTGTGGCTAAGGAAAAATTTGAACGCACCAAACCGCACGTCAACGTCGGTACTATCGGACACGTTGACCATGGTAAAACAACACTAACTGCTGCTTTGACGCGGGTAGCCGCTGAAGCTTCAGGTGGGTCGGCGATATCTTTCGATAATATTGATAATGCGCCAGAAGAGCGTGAGCGCGGTATTACGATTGCGACTTCACACGTTGAATACGATACAGAGACTCGCCATTACGCGCACGTCGACTGTCCTGGGCACGCCGATTATGTAAAAAACATGATCACTGGTGCTGCACAGATGGACGGAGCGATTCTTGTGTGTGGAGCGACTGACGGTCCTATGCCGCAAACCCGTGAGCACATCTTGCTGTCTCGCCAGGTTGGCGTACCGTACGTTGTTGTTTTCCTGAACAAGGCTGACTTGCTGGCTGAAGATTGTGGCGGCGCAGGCAGTGAAGAATACGAAGAGATGATTGAGTTGGTTGAAATGGAATTGCGTGAGTTGTTAGATACTTATGAGTTCCCTGGCGACGATACACCGATCATTGCTGGTTCTGCGCTGATGGCGTTAGAAGGTAAAGATGATAACGAGCTGGGTACAACAGCGGTAATGAAGTTGTTGGCGACATTGGACACTTACATTCCCGAGCCTGAGCGTGCAATCGATGGTGCGTTCATTATGCCTATCGAAGATGTCTTCTCAATTTCAGGTCGTGGTACGGTTGTAACAGGGCGTGTTGAGCGCGGTATTGTTAATACCGGCGACGAAGTCGAGATAATCGGTATTCGTGAAACTCAAACCACTACTTGTACGGGTGTAGAGATGTTCCGCAAGCTACTCGACGAAGGTCGTGCCGGCGAGAACATTGGAGCCTTGTTACGTGGAACTAAGCGTGAAGATGTAGAGCGTGGACAAGTACTGGCTAAGCCGGGTTCGATCACACCGCACACTAAGTTCGAAGCTGAAGTCTATGTACTTAGCAAAGACGAGGGTGGTCGTCATACGCCGTTCTTTAAAGGCTATCGTCCACAGTTCTACTTCCGTACAACAGACGTTACTGGTGCTTGTGAGCTGCCAGAGGGCGTTGAGATGGTAATGCCGGGCGATAACGTACAGATGGTTGTTACGTTGATTAACCCAATCGCGATGGATGATGGCTTGCGCTTCGCTATTCGTGAAGGTGGTCGTACTGTTGGTGCCGGTGTTGTTGCCAAGATCTTTGAATAGTGCTCGTTTTTGCTGGGTGCGAGTCGCACCCAGCGATTGAAGGCGCTGTTCAGTGGGCGGCGTTTTTGTAATTGTTTGTCAGTTTCGTTTATATTTTTCTTGAAGGTGTATTTAATCCGGATTTATTCGGAAATCTTGTTGACAGTGCCTGGGTCAATCATTAGAATGCGCCTTCCTTTTTTCGGGTAGCCTCGGCCAATGTCGATGAGCCCCTGTTAAAACACGATTGGAGTATGGTCAGTGCAAAATCAGCGAATCAGAATTCGTTTAAAAGCTTTTGACCATCGCCTAATCGACGTGTCTACTCAAGAAATCGTAGAGACAGCAAGACGCACTGGTGCGCAGGTTCGTGGTCCAATACCGCTACCTACTCGCAAAGAGCGTTTCACTGTTTTGATTTCACCGCACGTGAATAAGGATGCTCGGGACCAATACGAGATCCGTACTCACAAGCGTTTATTAGATATTGTCGAGCCAACAGAAAAGACGGTTGATGCGTTGATGAAGTTGGACTTGGCGGCTGGTGTAGAAGTTCAGATTAGCTTGGGGTAGGTTGCTTAATTTAGCGACCTGCTTGCAGGCAAAATCAAAAACAAATATTAAGTAAGACCCGCTCGGGGCTCGTACCCGAGTCGTGTAACGCGCTCCAATTTTTGTCCCCTGAGGGAGAAGAGATTAGGGTTCGGCCGTAGAGGGTAAAGCCCCGTACACTGTGAGGTTTAAAATGACAATTGGTTTAGTTGGCCGTAAAAGCGGCATGACGCGAGTATTTACTGAGGATGGTATATCTATTCCAGTAACTGTGATTGAGGTTGATCCCAATCGCATAACTCGTGTCAAAACTGGCGAAAGCGATGGCTACGCTGCTATTCAGGTAACAGCAGGGTCTCGTAAGGCGTCAAGAACTCCGAAGACAGAGGCAGGACAGTTTGCCAAGGCTGGCGTAGAGGCCGGTCGTGGTCTTTGGGAATTTCGCTTAGGCGAAGGGGATGAGGTGCCAGAAGTTGGTGCAGCCCTGACAGTTTCTACTTTTGAGGTTGGTCAGAAAGTTGATGTAACCGGCCAGTCAAAAGGTAAAGGGTTTCAAGGCGGGATTAAGCGTTGGAACTTTCAAATGCAAGATGCCACCCACGGTAACTCTATTTCCCACCGCTCCAATGGTTCTATTGGTCAGTGTCAGACGCCTGGGCGCGTTATGAAGGGGAAAAAGATGTCTGGCCATATGGGTGCTGAGCAAGTGACCATTCAGACGCTTGAAGTTGTCCGCGTTGATGAGGCTCGCAATTTAATATTAATTAAAGGGTCGGTTCCTGGTGCTCCCGGTGGTGACGTGTTTATTCGTCCCGCTATCAAAGTACAAGCTACTGCTAAAGGGGGTGCGTAATCATGGAATTGGCTATATCAACCCCGGGTAAAAAGAAAGCTACAGGTGCTGTTGAAGTTTCTGATGCGACTTTTTCTCAAGAGTTTAACGAAGATCTCGTTCATCAGATCGTAACTGCCTATTTGGCTGGTGCCCGTCAAGGTACTCGCGCGCAAAAAAATCGCGCAGCAGTGTCTGGTGGCGGTAAAAAGCCATGGAAGCAAAAAGGCACAGGCCGTGCTCGTGCAGGTA
>ENA-OSET01002168-OSET01002168.1-sediment-metagenome-genome-assembly--contig:-NODE-2168-length-19254-cov-4.225218_pt1 | contig 19254 bp, 15 predicted proteins | sample MGYA00237882_ERZ534229 | MGnify/ENA primary metagenome ERZ534229 (study PRJEB26408, sample SAMN06266212) | sediment metagenome | isolation source: Hudson Canyon methane seep mesocosm | place... | reverse complement strand
AAATTTACTTCAAAAAAATTATGAAGTTACAAAAAATGTAAAGGAGACAATAATGAAAACAGTTTCAGAAATTAAAGCTACTGGAGGCGAAACACAATTGGTAAGAACCGTTATAAAAAATGAAGATGGTACTTTAACGGGGCATTTGTATCCAGAAGTTAAAATAGGAACTAAAAAAGACTTGGAAACCATAGCTTACTTGATTAAAAATAAGTTTTTCCCAAGAGAATCAAAAGACAAAGCCATTTTCTATTACATAGATAAGGAAGATAACGTTTGGCTTAACTTTGATTATAATGAATATTATCCTGGTGGAAAATATCAAAGTTTATACCGGGAGAGTGTAATGGATTTGTAAAATAACCTTCGAAAAAAGACATAAATGAAAATTGTATTATCACCTGCAAAATCTCTTGATTTTGACAATATTCCTGAAACAGAAGTAGCTTCTCAACCTATCTTTCTGAATGAAAGTCAATTATTGATAAATAAATTGAAGAAATATTCTCCAAAGAAAGTAGGAGATTTAATGAACATTAGTCCAAAACTATCTGATTTGAATTACAGCAGGTTTCAAGATTGGACTTTACCGTTTACAAAAGAGAATGCTAAAACGGCTATGTATGTGTTTACAGGAGATGCATATCGAGGAATGAATCCAAGAGAGTTCTCTCAAGAAGATGTTGTAAATGCGCAAGGTTACCTAAGAATATTGAGTGGTCTATATGGCGTTTTAAAGCCTTTGGACATAATACAACCTTACCGATTAGAGATGGGGACAAAGTTAGAATATTCTAAAAATGTAAATAACCTGTATAAATTTTGGGGAGATAAAGTGACATCTACTTTAAATTCAGAAATGGAAAAAGAGGAGGTTTTAATAAACTTAGCTTCCAACGAATATTTTAAAGTTATCGATCCAAAAAAACTAAACCACAGAATAGTTACTTGTTCTTTTAAGGATGAAAAGAATGGTGAATATAAAATTATTTCTTTCTTCGCTAAATTCGCAAGAGGATTGATGACACGTTTTATTATTCAAAATAAAATTACAGAAGTTGAACACCTTAAAGCTTTTGACTTGGATAGATATTGCTACAATGAAGAGATGTCGACTGAGGATAATTTTGTATTTGTTAGGTAATTTGTTTTCGTAAGGACCAAGTGCTTACCTATCGATTCAATTTCGCATAATCCTTAGCGAAATAAGTCAAAATTACATCTGCTCCTGCTCTTTTAATACTCAATAACATTTCTTGCATTGCTGAATCGTAATCTAACCAGCCATTTTGCGCTGCAGCATGCAACATGGCACATTCTCCACTTACATTATAAGCAGAAATAGGTATATCAAATCGTTCTTTTAAAATATGAATAACATCCAAGTAGCACAATGCCGGTTTTACCATTAAAAAATCTGCACCTTCGGCAACATCTAATTCAGCTTCGATTAATGCTTCATATTTGTTAGCAGGATCCATTTGATACGTTTTTTTGTCACCCGCTTTTGGAGCTGAATCTAAAGCATCTCTAAACGGTCCATAATAAGCACTAGCGTATTTTGCTGAATAACTCATTATACTAGTTTCATCAAAGCCAGCTTCATCTAAAGCCTCTCTTATGTAAGCAATTCTTCCATCCATCATATCGGAAGGTCCAATAATGTCAATTCCTGCTTTAGCTTGTGCTATAGCCATTTTGGCTAAAATAGGAAGTGTTTCATCATTCAATATTTTTCCATGGTGCACAAATCCGTCATGTCCATCAGAAGAGTAGGGGTCCATTGCAACATCACTCATTAAACAAGCTTCTGGAAATTGTTTTTTAATTTCTCGAATTGCTTTTAAATAGAAGTTAGCATCATCGTAACTATAAGTAGCAGTGCTATCTTTTAAAGCTTCCTCTATAGCAGGAAACAAAACAAAACTGTTAAGTCCTAGCTTCATACATTCTTCAATCTCTGGAAGCAAAGTATCTAAAGACCATCTAAAATTACCAGGCATCGAACTAATTTCCTCTTTAATACCTTTTCCGTCAACTATAAACATTGGGTAAATCAAATTGTCAACGTTCAAAGTCGTTTCCCTTACCATATTTCTAATGGCTGGAGATTTTCTATTTCTTCTAGGTCTTTGGTACATATATTTCGATGTTATTACTTATTGATTGTTTCGAATCCTAAACAAATTCATTATTTATTGAAGTCTTACAATCTATTTAATATATCTAAAGTCTTGTCCGTCTTTAATGTTTTGTAAACTTTCATAAATTAATTTGATAACATTTTCAATGTCACTTTTAGCACACATCTCTACAGTGGTATGCATATATCTAAGTGGCATTGAGATTAATGCAGAAGCAACTCCTTTACCGGAATAAGCGAAAGCATCTGTATCTGTTCCTGTTGATCTGGAAGCAGCTAGTCTTTGAAAAGGAATCTTGTTTTTTTCGGCTGTATTAATCAATAGTTTTAAAAGATTGTTTTGAACTGCAGGACCGTAACTAAGCACAGGCCCTTTTCCATTCTTCAGGTCTCCCTCAACAATTTTCTTAATCATAGGGGTACTGGTGTCGTGACAAACATCAGTGATAATAGCAACATCAGGTTGTATTCTTTCAGCAATCATTTGTGCTCCCCGTAAACCAATTTCCTCTTGAACGGCATTTGTAATGTAAAGTCCAAACGGTAATTTTACTTTGTTTTCTTTCAGTAAACGAGCAACTTCAGCGATTACAAATCCACCCATTCTATTATCTAGGGCACGACCGACATAATTTTTCTTATTCAAAATCATAAATTCATCTTCATAGGTAATAACACAACCTACATGAACCCCTAATTTTTCTACTTCCTTTTTTGATTCACAACCACAGTCTAAAAATATGTTATCTGTTTTTGGAGTCTCCTCTTTCCCCTTGCGAGTATGAATTGCTGGCCATCCAAATACAGCTTTAACAATACCTTTGTCGGTATGAATATTAACCCTCTTGCTTGGTGCAATCTGATGGTCACTACCTCCATTTCTTCTCAAATATATAAAGCCATCATCCGTTATATAATGTACAAACCAAGAGATTTCGTCAGCGTGAGCCTCAATTACCACCTTGTATTTTGCTTTAGGATTAATAACACCAACTACACTGCCATATGTGTCCGTAAAATATTCATCGATATAAGGAGTAATATAGTCCAACCACAGTTTTTGTCCTTCATACTCAAACCCTGTAGGAGAAGCATTGTTCAAATATTTTTCTAAGAACTTCTCAGATTTTGATTTGATAATTGATTTTAATTTAGCCATTTTATTTACTGATTAAGGATGTGAATATACTAGGTATTTAATAAATCAAAGACATCCTATTGTAAGAGTTTGGTAAATTTTTTGATAATAGGAAATATTGGATAAAAATTCGTTTAGATTTATTACATTTACGATTGCTAAAAACTGACAGAATGAAAAGACTTATATTTTTTGTTTCACTATTAATTTCGATTGGATCTTCAGCTCAAGAACCTTCGGAAGAGTTCTTACAAAAGTTGGATTCATTGGGGGCTACAGATTCTACAGCCCAAGCCCAAATGATGTATAATAAAGGGGTTGCTCAAATGGAAGCCCACAATTATTCAGAAGCAATTACATTTTTCAATCAGGTATTTAATTACGATGGTAATTTTGCTTTGGCTTATTTGAATAGGGGGATTTGCTATATGGAATTGGGGTCTTCTGACAAAGCAATTGGAGATTTAAAAAGCGGACTAGAAAAAGACCCTAAATTGCACTTGGCACATTATGAAATGGGAGTTGTTTACGAAAAGGATAATAAATCTGAAGATGCTATAACAAGTTATTCAGAGGCAATTATATTGAACCCAAAAGAGGCTAAGTATTATTACCATAGAGGTGTGTTGGTTTTTCAAAAAGAAGAATACCAGAAAGCAAAAGATGATTTTACAGTTGCGGTTAGTTTAGAAAGTAACCATGCATATGCTTATAATGATAGGGGAAGTGCTAATTTGAAGTTGGATGATTTAGACGCTGCTATTGAGGATTATAAAAAAGCAACTGAATTGAACCCTAAATTAGATTTTGCCTTTAATAACTTAGGTTCTGCTTACCGAAAGAAAGGAAAATTCGATGATGCGATTAAAGCTTACAATAGTGCACTTTTAAACAAGAGAGACTATTACATTGCCTTTAATAATAGAGGTTTAGCAAAATTGGGTAAGAAAGATTACGAAGGAGCGATAAAAGATTTTACTAAGGCTATCTCACATAAAAATGATTATGCTTTTGCTTTTAATAACCGATCTTCTGCATACATATTGCAAGAAGAATGGGATAAAGCCATTACAGATTGTGACAAGGCAATTTCTTTAAATGCTGATTATGCGTATGCATATTATAACCGAGCGATAGCTAAAGAGATGAAAAGAGATTTGGACGGAGCTTGTGCAGATTGGGAAGTAGCAGGAAATTTAGGGCTAGAAGCAAGTCGTTCGTTTTATAGCTCGTCGTGTAAATAATTTAGATTAAAAGGATTGGTGATGAAAAATATACTACTATTATTAATAATTGTAATTTCTTTTAGTTCAGTGGCTCAGAATGTATCTGTTCCTTTTGATAAGAAAATCTTTAAAGAGAAAAAGGATGCGTTTAAAATTGCAGTTGACAATCTGGAGGAAGGAGAGAAATTTTACGAATTAGGGCAAAATCCCGCAATAGGATTCTCTATTTGGAGCAAGGCAATTCCTTTTTATAAAAAAGCAAACGATTTCAATCCAGATAATGCTACTTTAAATTATAAATTAGGAAACTGCAATTTAGTATCCATACATAAATATTACGCTTTAGATTATTTTATACATGCGTATAAATTGAAACCAACAATTGCTAAAGACATTCATTACAAAATAGGTAGAGCTTATCAGTATCAATATAAATTTGATGAAGCATTACATGAATACGGTTTATTTAGGAAGACGCTAAATAACGATGCAGATGCAAAGGTAATTGTTGAATTAAATAGATTTATCAAACAGTGTGAAACGGGAAAAACATTAATGGACTTCCCTGAAAGAGTATGGATTGATAATTTAGGAAAGCAGATTAATACCGAATACCCTGATTATGCACCTTTAATTTCTGCTGATGAATCTGTAATTATGTTTACTTCAAGAAGATCAAACAGTACGGGAGGAGAAATTGTCGGAGCAATGTATAATGAAGATTTATATATTTCTGAAAAAGATAAAGATGGAAATTGGAGTCCAGCAGTTGGAATTAGTGAAAAAATTAATACAAAAGGCCATGATGCCACGGCTGGATTGTCTCTCGATGGACTATCATTATTTGTTTACATGGATAATGGCGATAGAGGAAATCTTTACATAAGTAATAAACTGGAAGATGGATGGGAGAAGCCAAAAGGAGTTGGGAAAAATATAAATGGAAAGAAAACCAGAGAAACAGGTGCTTGTTTTACATTTGATAAAAAGTCTTTTTATTTCGTTTCGAACCGAGAAGGAACTCTTGGCGGTACTGATATTTGGAGAACTGACTGGAATGAGGAAAAAGAGGAATGGGGAGAACCTGTCAACTGTGGAGATGTAATTAATACGAACTACGATGAGGTAGGTGTGTTTATACACCCAGATGGTAGAACTATGTATTTTTCATCAAAAGGTCACAAAGGAATGGGAGGATTTGATATTTTCTATTCTATAATGAATGATGATGGCACATGGAATGAACCAGTAAATATAGGATACCCTGTATCTACACCAGATGATGATGTACACTTCGTTATCTCTGCTAGTGGTAAACATGGTTATTACTCTTCTTTTAGAGAGGTTGATGGAATGGGAGAGAAGGATATTTACATGATTACCTTTTTAGGAGGTAAGAAGGAACCTCTTTTAAGTACAGAAGATAATTTATTAGCTAGTATTACAGCACCAATTAAGGAGGAGTTAATTCAGCCAAAAGTGGCAGTAAGTGCAAAAAACCTATCTATACTAAAAGGATTAGTTTTGGATGCAGAAACAAAAAAGCCTGTTAAATCATTTATTGACTTGGTAGATAATGGAACCCAAGAGCACATTTCAGAATTTAACAACGACCCTATAACAGGTAAGTTTTTAATGTCTTTACCCGCAGGTAAGAATTATGGTATTGCTGCTAAATCAGAAGGATACCTATTTCATTCAGAAAACTTTGACATCCCAGCAGACGCGGGATTTAAAGAGTACGAGAAAGTTATTTATTTAAATAAAATTAAGAAAGGTGTAAGTATTGTTTTGCGTAATATTTTCTTCGATACGGATAAGTATTCTTTAAAGCCAGAGTCAAAAATAGAGTTGGATCGATTGATACAGTTGTTGACTGATAATCTTAACTTAAGAATTGAAATTTCAGGACATACAGATACACATGGTTCTTCTTCCTATAATCAACGTTTATCAGAAGATAGAGCAGGTGCCGTTGTTGATTATTTAGTAGTGCATGGATTTGGTAGAGAGCGTTTTGAATTTAAAGGAGTTGGAGAGGCGAAACCATTGGTTACCGATGCTGAAAGAGATAAAATGAAATCTACGAAAGATAGAGATGATGCGGATGCACATAACCGGAGAACCGAATTTATGATTATCGATTAAATTATTAGCGGCTTTTTACAAGTCGCAGTTATATCTTTACCATTTTAATGGTCATATATATTGTTGTATTCATCACAATATTAAAACATTTAGCCCTTTAGCTCGTAGCTTTAATAAGCCCTACTTATCAACTGTTTTTATGAGTTTTCAAAACATTTTATACATATTGTTGTGTTTTAGTTTAGCTTCTTGTAGCTCTGTTGTTTCCGATAATGCTTCTGAGAAAGTTATAGAGACTTTAGAGTTTTCTTCGAACTTAAAAGCTTCGTTAAAGGGATATATCGCTCAACCTAACTCTGAATCACCTCAGCTAAAAAAGGTGTACGACATGAACGAGTTCGCTCCATTTTGGGTAAACGAACGAATGGAGTTGTCTAATGTTGGTGTAGAATTTTCAAACATTTTGTTTAAATCCATGCATTACGGTTTGGATACTATGCGATATGATGTAATTGAATTGAGAGATAAAATAAATGGCTTGGACGAAATTAAATCAGATATCTCTGCTATTGAATTAGATGTTCTTTTGACGGTTCAGTATTTTAAATTTTCAAACGATATTTCAAGAGGAATAGTTGATACATCACTATATCATCCAGAATTTGGAAATCGTAAACCTAGTAAAGATTTAAGCGAATACTTATATGCATCTCACAAAGAGGGAAATATTATTGAAAAACTATTGGACTTAGAACCGCAAAAAGATGAGTATAAAAAACTCCAGGCTGGTTTAGCTCTATTTTTAACTAATCATACTCTTGTTGATTCTTCCTTAAAAGTTCACGCTTATAAAAAGAAGAGTTCTGATGCTGATTCGATAAGAACTTACAAAGAAGCTAAAGAGGCATTGGTTTTACATGATTATATCGAGTCCAACCAAGTTGATGATTCAGTATTCTTAAAAGGCCTTCAAGCTTTTCAGATTAACCATGGTTTAACACCTGATATGAAAGTTGGAAAAAACACAGCTAAAGCGCTATCTGGTAATCCATTTGAATTTTATAAAAGAGCCGCAGTTTCACTAGAAAAATGGAAATGGGTAAATGATTGGGAGGATGAGTATATTTTAGTAAATGTAGCTACTTATAAATTGAAGTTTTATAAAGATGAAAACTTACTACAAGAACATAAAGTTGTTGTTGGAACAAATGCTAATAAAACTCCTGAACTTGACAGTGAAATTGAATATATGGTAGCTTATCCGTTTTGGACAGTTCCGAAAAGTATTAGAAGAAGGGAACTTGTTCCAAAATCAAAAAAGGATTCTACGTATTTATCTAGGAATAATTATCAATTGCTCAAAGGAGGTAAGGTAGTAGCAATGTCTAGTATTGATTGGAAAAATATATCTAATGATAATTTTGATTATACTGTTCGTCAGCGTGGAGGTAGAAGTAATGCTCTCGGGCTGATTAAATATTTTTTTAAAAACAAACACTCTGTCTATTTTCATGATACACCAAGTAAAGGGAAATTCATGAACGACATTAGGGCTTATAGCCATGGATGTGTGCGAGTGGATGAACCAATGAAGTTAGCTGAATATTTACTTGCAAGAGAAGGTGAAATATTTCATATAGATAGTGTTCAGGCTACTATTGATAAAAGACACAGAAAAACGTTTACATTGCAAAATAATATGCCTGTGCATATACGTTACTTTACCGCTGAAGGAGATGAAGAAGGCAATATTAGATTCTACTCTGATATATATAGAAAGGAAAAGGAATTAGAAGAGATAATATTTCCTATTGTTGAAGAAATTGAAGTTTAACTATTCAATAAAACTGACATTTCCAGATTGGTTCAATACAAATTCCTTCCTTGAATTTACAATTCTAGATCGTGATAAATAACTTCTACTAGGGTAGTAGATGAAATAACAACTTCCACCTTGTAGTTTATTGACTGTTTCTTCATACCCTTCTTTGTCAATTGCTGGACATCCAAAACTTCTACCTAATCGGCCATTTGATTTTATGTACTCACAACTGACGTAATCAGCACTGTGAACAACAACACCTCTACTTCTTGCATTGTCATTTGAGTATTCTTGCCCATCTAACTTCATCGATAAATCGTGACGACCATTGTAAAGTTCACCTGTAATAAAAAAACCAAGACTACTTTTATGGCTACTTTGTTCGTTAGAGAAATTAGAAGCAAACTCATATCCAGTTTTTATTCCGTGAGCCACCAATTTTTTCTCAACTAGAATTCTTTTTTCCATATCAATAATAAACATACGTTCAGTATTTGCAGAAAGACTCATGTCAACTATAGTTAAGAATTTTTTGTTTTTAAGTTTATTTTTTAGGGATAACTCAGAATATCCTTTAACGGCTATTTCAAAAACTTCCAGACTAAGGTGCTGGTCGTTTATCTCGTTGAATAATTCTAAAGTATATTGATTCAATGGTATGAATGCTTCCTCAGTCTCTTTGTTATTTGAGTCAACTGTTGCTGTAATACTATTGGTTAAGTTGAAAGGAACTAAAACAAATAAGATGAATGCCTTGATGAAAATCATTGTTTGCAAATATAACAATCTATGTTAAATACTAGACGTTTGTTACTGATTTATTAACTATTGCATCCTGCGGAAATATATTAATATAGATAGAAAAATGTTAAATTGCCCCGATTCTTATAGCTACTTGGCCTTCAATTTTTCGGTATAAGTTAGGAGGCGTAAAAATACGCCAGTCAACTAGGTTTAATTGGCCTCCTAGTACAAAGTATGAGTCTATATTTCCGTTTTTCAATTCTTGTAAAACATGCTCCCGAAAATTTAAAGCAGCTATCCACCCATCTTCAATCTCTTCGAACCATTCTTCATAATAACAATCATCGGAATAATGAAAATTTAAAACGTTTTCTCCTATTAGGATGAATTTATTAATGCCTTCACGTGTTAAAGTTTCAATAATATCTCTTTTTAAAAACATGATATCATTATGAAGGCAATCATTCCATTCACCAAAAAGCTCAATTATACAATAACCTACATCGTAGTCGGTAAAAAGCAACTTAATAAACAAGGTTGTAGAATCTATGTTGTCCCACTGAGGATGTATATAGTGATCATAAATTTGATCTGTATAATGGGTTTCTGAATACTCTCGTTGAAAGAATGGGGACCTAGGGTCATTTTCTGCTGTGTACAGGTTTCTCCAGTTATAATATGGTTCAATTGTATGCAAAACAATTCTCTTTATACAAAATTAGAAAAAAGAGTTTATTAATCATTGCTAGCGTAAAATATTGTTATAAATAATAAAACATGTTAAATCCTATTTTCTGAAGGCATAAAACAGTAGTTTTGTATATAACAGAAATACAATAAATTATTATGGTCAAGGGATATATTTATTCAATAGCATTATTGATGTCTATTGCGCTTTTTTTAACAAATTGTGGTGAAAAAGAGGAGGAGTTAGATTTACATACTCCGGAGTTCAATATGATTTCTTCTGTAGATAATCATGCTGTTATTTTTTCGTATGATTTCATGAAATTAATGGATAAGTCCAAGGTTCAAAATTCAGAGGATATGCCAATGGAGGTTAAAATGGCGATGAGTCTTTACATTGGAAATATGCTTAATTCTAGTAATATGGGAATCCGTTTAGAGGGGAATAACCATACAGTTATAACAACTAATGATAATGGGGAGATTGATTTTGGTTTTTTAACTGCCGAAGTCGTAAATGAAGATAAAGTGAAGAAGGGTATAAGAGATTTTTATAAAGGAAAAGCTTTTGAGGAAGATGGATTACATTTCATAGAACATAATTTTTCACATACTTTGGCTGCTTGGGATAGCGGTCATATTATATTTATTTATACAGAGAATGATGCTATTGATTTAAAGACAAAAGCGAAATCAATTTTAGATGCAAGAACAATTGAAGGAGCGAAGAATGATGTTCTAGAAAACTTTTTGGACCGAGAAGATGACATGAATGTGATAGTGTACCTTGAGAAGTGGATGGAGCTGGCAAAGAAGGAAGCGGATGCGGTTGAGTTGGACGAAGAGTTTTTAAGCCTCTATGATGATACTTATATGATTGGAACTGGGAATTTTTTACCAGGAAAAATTGTTTTTGACATGGAAATGCATGGAGATAAATTAAAAGATTCTAAATACAATTTACTTCCCGGAAACCCAATTTCAAATGAGTTTATGAGCTATTTGTCAAATGAAGTTCCAATGATGTTTGGTGTTGCTTCGATAAACATGGATGCAGTTTTTAATATGATGCTTCAAAATGATGAAATGAAAGGTCAATTTAGTAATAGAGTAAAAGAGATTGGATGGACGGAAAAGGAAATGAGAGGTTTACTATCTGGAGAATTTTCAGCTTCTTTAATAGGTATTGAAATGAAACCAAATCCATTTTATGAATTACAGGATGATTTAATGGCAGATGATTTCTTTGCAGATATAGAGGAGTCATACATTCCTAACCCATCAGAGATTCCATCTCCCGTTTACCTGGTTACGATAGGCTTAAATGATCCGGATAAACTAAAAGCCTTATTTACAACTCTTCATATAATAGAAAATAAAGAAGGATATTTTATTGCTGGTAGTGATGGCTTTTTTGTTTTTAGTGACGATAAACTAATGATTACTTCAGATGAAAGTATTGCGACCACATTAGGAAGTGGGAAGAAACTTAAAGAGTATAAGCCAGATAGTGATATTGTTTCTTCATTATATGGAGAGATTATACCAAATCTAGATAATTTACCACAAAGTATAAAAGATATGGTAATTGAAAATGCAGGTAATGAAGGCGGAGAATTATTAAAGTTTATGACTGAATTTGAAAAAATTACTTTTTCAGGAAGCTTTGATAAAATGAAATTAGAGGTTATAATGGCAGATAAAGAAACGAACTCAATTGAAGTTATAACTGGTAAATTAATGAAACAAGTCATGCAGAATATGAACTTGTTCATTTAATCTTCAAATTCAAATTTGATATTAAAAAGAGGGATGAGACATCCCTCTTTTTTGCTTTAGTCTATGTAGCTATTTTTCTCTTCAATATTTTCACTTAGATATTGAACAAACTCAAATTCGTTCCCGTCTTTATCAATAAAGTAATCTCGGATTCTAAACTTTTCTACTTGTTTGGGGAAATCTCTTAAATAGCCTTTTGCTAATAACCTGTCTGTAATTTTATTTACGTTTTCAACTACAAAGCCAATATGGTTTATTCCTAATCTATCCATATCTTTTCCGCTATGAGATTGACCGGAAGTTCCTTGATTAATTGCTATATAGGTGGAGTCGTCTCCTAAGTGTATCCATTCTCTTGTTTCATTTCCGCCTCCTCTTATTTTATAATGGGGAAAAGCTGTTTGAAAGAAGTCAATACTCTCTTGAAGGTTGCTTACCGTAATGTTTGCATGTTCTAAATATATTTTTTGAGTTTTCATAATGTTTGATTTAATGATTAATAATTTGTTGGTACAAAGATGAATCATGTTTAAGTATAAGTCAAATTGATATTTTTTATATTAATATAGATTTTAACTATATTTGATCTATGATTACATTAATTCAAATGGAATATATAGTTGCTGTGGATACGTACAGGCATTTTGTGACAGCATCGAAAAAGTGTTTTGTAACTCAACCAACACTCAGCATGCAGATAAAAAAACTTGAAGAAGAGTTAGATGTAATTGTCTTTGATAGAACAAAACAACCAATTGTTCCAACCGAAATAGGAGAGAAGATTATTGAACAAGCTAGAATAACATTAGCGGAGTCTAAACGAATTAATGAATTGGTGGAAGAGCATAATAATACAGTTTCAGGGGAGTTAATTGTTGGGGTGATACCTTCATTGGCCCCTTATTTATTGCCGTTGTTTATTGGCCGTTTTTCTAAGTCTTACCCAGGTGTAAGGTTAAAGGTTGTTGAGCTTCTTACGGATGATATTATTGAACACCTTAGAAAGGATAAAGTAGACTTAGGAATCCTAGTTACTCCTTTGTATGAAAAAGGAATTATTGAAATTCCTTTGTTTTTTGAAGAAATGGTATTGTTTGTAAACGATGAGCATCCCATAGCAAATAAGAAGGATATTAGAACCAGTGAATTAGAAAATAATGATTTGTGGATGCTGAGTAATGGACATTGCTTCCGCTCTCAAGTGATTAACTTATGTAAATTAAAATCTGAGCCAGCGGATAGTAATCAATTTGTATATGAAAGTGGGTCTTTAGAAACGTTAAAGAAATTGGTTTTAAAAGAAGGAGGCTATACTTTATTACCAGAGTTAGCGATTGGAAGTCCAATGAAAGATACATCTATCAAACGATTTAAATCTAAACCTCTTAGGGAGGTAAGCTTTGCTTATACAAGAAATTATTCAAAAAGAAGATTAATGGAGGCCCTTTCTGAGGAAATTAGGGCATCTATCCCTAAAGCTATGTTGGAAGGGGATGCTTCTAAGATAGTAGAGTGGAGATAGAATTATTTTATTTCCCTATATTTGATTAGTAACTAATAAATAGATTATGAAGAAGATAGTATTTTCCATGTTAATTGTTGCTAGTTTGTCGATTCAAGCCGATGCGCAAAAGGTTTTTTCTGTAGACAGCAAATACGATGCAGATGTTAAAGTATTTGTTGCAAGCAGTAAATATGATGCAGATTTAGTTGTATTTAAATGCTCTTCAAAATACGATGCTAAAGACAATAAAGGCTTATGGTTTTTTGTAGATAGTAAATACGATTCGGATAAAAAAGTGTTTTTTGTCGATAGCAAGTATGATGCAGATTTAATTATTTTCTTTTCTGGTAGTAAGTATGATGCAGAGTGGAAAAAATCCTCCAAGAAGCAGTTAATGTATTAAAAAATCAAAGTTTAAAGCAAAAAAAATCCAAACCTAAGTTTGGATTTTTTTAATCTTATAAATCTAATATTAAGATTTTTCTTCTTTTTTAGTTTTAGGAGCTGCTTTTTTAGCTACAGGTTTCTTCGCTGCAGTTTTTTTAGCTACTACCTTTTTAGGAGCTGCTTTTTTCTTAGGTTTAGCAGCAACAATTTTCACAATTTTTTTTCTTTTACGCGTATTTCCGTAGGTTCCTCTTGTTCTCTTTCCCTTCGTAGTTTTGATGTCACCTTTTCCCATTATATTGTATTTAAGTTAATGTAGTAATCTATTGTATAGCGGAAAGATAGTAATTTATCTGAAAAGAGAAAGTGCAAAGAGACGAATAATCGAGCTAAATAGCAATTTACATTATGCAATAGATGAAATAAAGTGATTACTAGTAATCATCTTAATATATTTGTAAAGTCCACTGATAATGTAGGGTATAGCCTTAATAGGCTTTCTCTATTTCAATTATAGTAATCTTGCCATCTTGTGTTCTGCTTTTAGCAGTATAGGAATCATTTGTAACAGCTACAATTTCTACATACACAACAGATCCTTCAAATCGTTTAGCGCTCTTTTTCCCCTTTACTTTTTGAAGAGTTAACGTATAAGTACAAGGGGAGGTCCATTCAATAAAGAATTTATATTTCTGACGTTCTCTATTATACCTTTCGAACTGATATTTATTCTTTCGCCTAATTTTAATGTCACCTCCAGAGGGTCCAGTCATTTCAAATTTTCCTTTTCTGAATTTTTTGCATTCGAGTTTAGCAATAATATCTTGCGAGGATATAGAGTTGATGAAAAACAGTAATATAAAGGAGATGAAAATACGCATCAAATCATTAATGTATTATTAATCGTTCAATCTTAAAGTCAAAATCATTCTTAATAGAAATAATGTATACGCCTTTTGGCCACTTTGAAACATCAAGTGTACTGATTGCTGATTTGGTTTCAAACTGAAAAATACTTTGTCCAAGACTATTTAATATTTCAATGGAATAAATTCCGGGAGGTAGTTTAGAGGCATCCAGGGATAATGTTGATTGTGCAGGGTTTGGATAGATAGAAAAGTCATTTAAATTATATTCCGTAATATCTACAGGTTCGTTACCATTATATATTGATATATTATCTATATATACGTTATTCCCTTGTCTGTTGGTAGTTTCAAATTGAATCATAATAATATGACCATTAAATGCAGACAGGTCAATTGAGTCCCTTCTCCAATGTGAATGGTAAGCTGGGACGAAATCAATCGATAAAGTATCTAGAGTTTCTAAATCATCACCCGTTTTTTCATAGACATTATCAGAGAAGGTTTGACCACAATCACCAGAGACGAACACTTTTAAAGTGTCTTGCAATGAAGGACTAGAACTTTTTTTCTGATATGCGACATCAAATTTTAACATCGTACTTCCTGATAAAGGAATTAATAATTGAGGTCCAATAAGACCATCTTTTTGACTTTCTCGAGGTTCATAACTATATAATTGCATGGTTGCAGAATAATTGCTCCAAATTAATCCTTCTGTAGCAATGGTGTCCCATGCCATGCTGTTGTCAGGATTCATAATGTACCACCTATCGGATTCAAAACCATTTTCAAAGTCCTCAACAAAAGGAAGATTGTAAAAACCTCTTCTGTTAAAGTTGTATAAGCTACGGTTGTTAATTTCATCATATTCGGGAGCTCCTGATGTTATTGTAGCTACTATACTTAATTCTTGATTACCGTAAGTAGATGCAGTTATACTAGGTAATTGAATGATTATCGTATCATTGGCAATAAGAGTTCCTGTCCAATTATAGTTTTGAGAAACTCCGGAATTAATTGAATACTCAACATCTATTGCGGTGATTGTACTATCTCCTAAGTTTTTAATTGTAACAGTAGGAGAGTAGGTATCTGTACAAACCAATTCATTTTTATCCGGGTTTGTTACATCAACAATAGCAAGGTCCCATTTTATATTTGTAGGGTCAACTGGTGTGTTTGTGCTACTTAGATACAAAAATGCTGCATGTACATCAATTAGTCCCATTCCGTAGATGTTGTCTTCTCCAGCAACGCCTAAATCAATTGCAGTTAAATACAATGCCCAAAGTAACTCTTCTCCAGAAAGGTATGGAAAAGCTTCTTTTAATAGTAAAATTGATCCTGAAACATGCGGTGATGCCATGCTTGTTCCAGAAATTGTATTGTAGCTGTCACTTCCCCATGCAGAACGTACATTTTGACCTGGTGCTACCACTTCTGGATGGATAGATAATGATCCTGTTCCTGGACATTGTTTTGGTCCAATGCTGGAAAATGAACTAATCGGATGCGGGAAAGCTACATTTCCATTAATACTGCCTACACTAAACGTGTTTACCTCAGAGGTGTTTATTCGCTGTGGTGCTGACACTGTAGTATTGGATGGTCCAAAATTACCGCCAGAAAAAACGTTCGCAATACCAGCAGCTTCAATCGCGTTCATAAGGTTTACAACATAACCTCCGCATTGTACTGTATCAGCATCGTCATACCATCTCCAGCTATTGCTAATTACATCTGGAATATCTGAAGTTGTGGTAATATCTCCATCTGGATTCAAGGCCCATTCAAAAGCAAGTATCATGTCAGCAATTGGCGGTAAAGTCCCAACAGTTGCATTAACGTAGTCGTTTGCAATCCAATAAGATTTGAAGGCAACCCCAATGGTATCTTTGGTTGTTGTGTCTAAACCTGCAATAGTTCCTAAAGTATGCGTACCATGATCGCTTATGACCCCGTTTGGTTCAGAACTGGCCCAAGGAAACCATGATTGCGATGTAGGGAAAAAATTTCCCATATATCTACTGCTAAAGGCTGGGTGGTTTGGCCAAACTCCTGTGTCGTAATCATAAACAATTCTTCCGCGACCTGTATAGCCTAATGCCCACATAGCCGGTGCATTAATAGCTTGAAGTCCGTTTTCAATTCCTCCGGGAGTCTTTTGTGAATTTACTGAATTGATTTTGAAAGAGTCGTGCATTACGATTTTGTCATTTTCAAAATCCAAAAGCGCAATACTGGACTGCGAATTAAGAAAATTTATTAAATCTGCCTTCGCTTCCATAATGATAATATTTACCACCCAAAACTGTTTCAAGTTTCGATAAGAATATTTGTAATGACTCTCTATATATTCGACTATTTCTGTCTGACTAATTTCCGCTTGATCTTGTAATTGTTCAATGACAATTTTTGGTCGTTCATCAACAGAAATTTCATTTTCTTTGAATTCATTATTCAGGTAATAGCAATCTACATTTTCCTTAAACTCGATTCTAATTGAGATAAAATCATTGGGGTTCGCGTCAGCTATTACAGCTTGTAATTCACTTGATAATACTCCTTGTCCATTAATTGTAAATGAAAACAATAATGAAAAAATAACGGAAAATATTCTAAACATATTTTATTTATTATCAGTAGATACTTGGGTAATCTTTAGGATTTACTTCGTTCATCATTGCGTAAATTGCATCGAAAATATCCTCTACACTCGGTTTAGAGAAATAATCCCCATCCGAACCATAAGCAGGTCTGTGTTCTTTTCCCGCCAAGGCAATAGGTGCAGAGTCTAAGTGATGATATCCACCTTGCTCGTGCAACACTTGTTGCATCATGAATGCAGTTGTTCCACCTGGAAAATCTTCATCAATAAAAATAATTCTATTCGTTTTCTTTAAAGACGCTACAATGTCGTGATTAATATCAAATGGCATCAAAGTTTGAATATCGATTAGCTCAACAGAAACACCTTGTTTTTCTAGTTGTTCTGCAGCAATTAGACATAAATTGAATGTCGAGCCATAACTAACAACAGTAACATCTACTCCTTGTTTTACTGTTTCGACTACACCAATAGGTGTTTTGAATTCGGATAAATTAGTTGGCATTTTTTCTTTCGAACGATAACCATTTAAACACTCAACCACTAATGCTGGATCGTCCCCTTCTAACAAGGTGTTGTAAAACCCAGCAGCCTTTGTCATGTTACGAGGAACACAAACATGAACCCCTTTCACGAGGTTGATGATTCCTGCCATTGGTGATCCAGCATGCCAAATACCTTCTAGTCGGTGACCTCTTGTTCTAATTATTAAAGGAGCCTTTTGACCACCTTTAGTTCTCCACTGAACAGTAGCTAAATCATCGCTCATAATTTGTAGGCAGTATAAAATATAATCTAAATACTGAATTTCAGCAATTGGACGTAAGCCACGCATTGCCATTCCAATTCCTTGGCCAATTATAGTGGCTTCTCGAATACCTGTATCAGCAACTCTTAAGGTTCCAAATTGCTCTTGCATTCCTTCCATTGATTGGTTTACACCACCAATTTTACCCGTGTCCTCTCCAAATGTGATTACTTCTGGGTATTTTTCAAATAATTTCCTAAAGTTTTCTCTTAGAATAATACGTCCGTCATCTTTAGAGTCATCAGCGTATTCAGGAAGCACTTCATCAATTTTTAATGGGCTTTGGTCTGATTCCGAATACAAATAAGAAGCGTATCTCTCATGTGTTTCTGTAATGCTATTATTTACCCAGTCAATTAAATTTTGTTTTGCAGAACCAGATTCACCTTTAAGTAACCGCAAGGCTTGTTTTACTGCTGTTATTACATCTTTACGAATTGGTTCAATTGCTTTTTTCAGAGAATCGGTAATAGCAGCAATTTCATCATTTCCAGTTTCTTTAGTTAATGCTTCTAATAAAGTAACTGCAGCATCAACATCTTGCTTAATTCCCTCTACAAAATTTGCCCAAGCTTTCTTTTGTTCTATTCGGACTTCTTTCTTAGCATCCTTACGGATAGTATCTAATTCTTCTTCAGTTGCTATAGCTTCTCCAGCTGCATTTTCTGAGCTAAGCATCCATTTTTTCATTTGGGCAATACAATCAAACTCTTCAGCCCATTTTAATTGTTCTGGAGTTTTATATCGTTCATGAGAACCGGAAGTTGAGTGACCTTGAGGTTGTGTTACTTCTTCCACATGAATTAATGTTGGTACATGATTTGCCCTACAATAGCTAATAGCTTCTTTATAAGTTTGCATCAAAGTAGGGTAGTCCCACCCTTTAACTTTATAGATCTTAAACCCGTTAGAATCTTCTGTTTTTTCGAAACCTACTAAGGCTTCTGAAATACTAGCTTTAGTAGTTTGGAATTTTTTTGGAACAGATATTCCCCAGCCGTCGTCCCAAACAGATATTGCCATAGGAACTTCCAAAACACCAGCAGCATTCATTGTCTCCCAAAATAAACCTTCGGAAGTACTTGCGTCTCCAATTGTTCCAAAAGCAACTTCATTTCCTTTATTACTAAAGTTGGTAAAGTTTTCTAATTCTGGGATATTTCTATACATTTTTGAAGCCAATGCTAAACCAAGCAATCGAGGCATTTGTCCAGCAGTAGGAGAAATGTCAGCACTTGAGTTCTTTTGCTCCATTAAGTTTTTCCAACTTCCATCTTGGTTTAAGCTACGTGTCGCATAATGACCACCCATTTGGCGACCACCTGAAGTAGGTTCGTTTTCTATTTTGGTGTCAGCATACAATCCAGCATAATATTCTTTAATGCCCAAAGCACCAATTGCCATCATAAAAGTCTGATCTCTATAATAGCCAGATCTAAAATCACCATTTT
>ENA-OSET01002167-OSET01002167.1-sediment-metagenome-genome-assembly--contig:-NODE-2167-length-19255-cov-3.407446_pt1 | contig 19255 bp, 13 predicted proteins | sample MGYA00237882_ERZ534229 | MGnify/ENA primary metagenome ERZ534229 (study PRJEB26408, sample SAMN06266212) | sediment metagenome | isolation source: Hudson Canyon methane seep mesocosm | place... | reverse complement strand
ATGTAAAAATAGATGTTTCATTAGACCTTATAGATCATATCAATGGATCTGATGTGGAGTTAACAGTTGTTAAAAATGCTGATCACAGGTTCTCTAGTGAGAAGTGTTTGGAACTAATCTGTAATTCTATAAGTTCAATAATTAGTCAGAAAATATAATCATTCGTTTAATACCTATTAGAGTAATATACCCACAATTACCAAGCCAAGCCCGATAGCGGAAAAAAAGAGAGATATTAAATTAATTGGTAGAAGTTTTTTTAATTCGTTGGAAAGCTCTTCACCTTTCAAACCCGCATTTTTAGCTATTAATGCTTTAAGGATGCAATAGATCAAACCTGTTAAGCCAATTATTGTAATTATTGCACCAGATATTATCATGATTTGATTTCCTAATATTAATTAATTCATAAAAAACATCATTTTTAATAACCCAGCCCTTGCAGATGCGGCAAGGGCAAAGTACTCAGATATTTAATAAAAAATAGGTATTCCAATGAATGAAGAAACAAGCCAATCATCGTATCGTGTTGCATCAGATGAATTACGCGCTTTTATTGAACGTTTTGAACGTCTAGATGCAGAAAAAAAAGATATTTCTGATCAACAAAAAGAAGTTATGTCTGAAGCTAAAGGCCGTGGGTATGACACAAAAGTTCTTAGAAAGATTGTAGGACTGCGAAAACGTGAGCCACAAGAAATTTCAGAGGAAGAAGCAGTGCTTGAGCTATATAAAGAAGCACTAGGAATGTAAGTAGAATTAAATTTTACAAAAAAAGTTCAATCTTTTAATACATTGTTTAAATTTTAAAATATCTCAATTGCTAGACATGCAATTGTCCATAAGTTATGCGATAAAACATGGAAAGAAATTTAGATCAAAAAAAAATAGACCTCAGACATATGTTAACTTGGGACAGATGGGGCATATTTGCGATTTTAATATCTGCACTTGTTCTATTGCCAATAATATCAGTTGTTTGGATGGCTTTTTTCCCAGTTGAAAATATTTGGCCACATTTATTTGCAACTAGCTTACCTAGATATTTATCAAATTCGTTGATCATAATGAGTTCTGTTGCAATAATTTCATGCGTAGTTGGAACAGGGTGTGCTTGGTTGATTGTAACAAAAGATTTTCCATTACGCCGCATATTGGAGTGGGTTTTGTTATTCCCACTCGCTATTCCTGCGTATATTGGTGCATATAGTTTTGTTGATTTTTGGGAATATGCAGGACCGGCTCAAACGGCTCTTCGTGATTTTTTTGGGTGGGAAAACTCTAAAGATTATTACTTTCCTCAAGTTCGTTCAATTGGGGCAGCAATTTTTGTAATTTCTATGTCATTGTATCCATATGTATATTTGTTAGCACGAGCAGCATTCCGCGATCAATCTAGCCGAACTTTTGAAGTGTCAAGAGCGCTAGGTGCTGGCCCGTGGAGGGCATTTTGGTTGGTATCATTACCTCTTGCTCGGCCCGCTATAGCTATCGGCACAGCTTTGGTTATGATGGAAGCATTAAATGATTTTGGTGCTGTGGAATTTTTTGCTGTTCAAACACTTACAACAGGAATATTTACAGTTTGGCTTGAGGCTTCAAATGTTGGTGGAGCAGCCCAAATTGCAATGGTTATATTTATTCTAGTAATTATTTTAGTTGTACTCGAACGTTTTAGTCGGCGTAAGATGCGAGTACACCAAAGAGATAATCAATCGATGGCACCTACAAGGGATGTTCTCTCATTTTGGAAAGGTATATTAGTTGCTAAACTATGCTCACTGCCAGTTTTGTTTGGGTTTATAATGCCATTTTTGATTATGCTAAACCACGCGCTTCATGTGGAAGACTTATGGACAAACGCAACATTTTTGCGTGCAACATGGACTTCTATTTGGGTTGGTCTTTTTGCTGCAATATTTACTGTAGCAGCAGCTTTAATTTTAGTGTTTGGTGTCCGATCATCAAATTCTATTTTGCCAAGAATTATGGCTCCAATTGCAACAATAGGATACGCTGCGCCAGGCGCAGTTCTAGCTTTAGGTATTTTATTGCCCATGGCTTACTTTGACAGATTCCTAGCCGATGTAATTGAAAATTTTTTAGGATTAGATATAGGTCTACTCCTCACAGGATCTGCTACTGCAGTTATATTTGCATATAGTGTAAGATTTTTTGCTTTGGCGTTTGGGTCAATTGATAGTGCAATGGGTCGATTTTCACCTAACATTGGGCATGCAGCTAGATCTTTAGGATTGAGTCCTTCTCAAGCATTATCAAGAGTTCACATTCCAATGATCTGGTCATCTATGTTAATTGCACTCCTGCTGGTGTTTGTTGATAGCATTAAAGAATTACCTGCGACATTATTGTTGCGTCCTTTTGGATTCGAGACCTTATCCACACAAATTTATAATGCTGCATCTCTAGAAAATATTGAGGGTGCATCAGGAGCATCGATTATTGTTATTTTAGTTGGTATGATTGCTGTTGCCATAATTGCTCGGGCATCAAGATGATATCGTTAGATATTGCATTTACATTTTTTGGATTTGCGTTGGCATTAGCTTTAGTGCCTGGACCTGATAATATATTTGTAATGACACAGTCTGCACTATTTGGCCGCTTGTCTGGAATATTTGTTACTTTAGGCTTATCGACAGGATTAATATTCCATACTGCTGCAGTTGCTTTTGGTGTAGCTGCAATTTTTGAAACTTCTCAATTTGCTTTTAATGTATTAAAATATATTGGTGCATTTTATCTAGCATACCTTGCGTATAAATCATTTCGTGCAGCTAATAAAAAATTAGGAAATACAAAGACGCCAAAAGAAAATTTATTGGTACTATATAAGCGTGGATTAATAATGAATATTACTAATCCAAAAGTAACCATTTTTTTCTTGGCGTTTTTACCTCAATTTGTAGATTCAAAATTGGGTGCAATAGTGCCTCAATTTTTCCAGTTTGGTGCATTGATGATTTTAGCAACTATTCTAATATTTTCACTGATAGCTATAACTGCGGGCTCTTTAGGAAAGTGGTTAAATAATTCTCAGAGTGCAATGTTATGGATGAACCGTTTTTCTGGGGTTATATTTATTTCATTGGCTGCTAAGTTAATTTTTGCACAAAAATAAAAAGTGTGGGAACTTCTCCCACACCAAAAATTTAACTTTCAAATTCTATTAGCAAGTCTTTTGCATCCACTTGAGATCCTGCAGGAGAATGTATGGTTTTAACAATACCATCAATTTCAGCACTTATTCCCGTTTCCATCTTCATGGCTTCTATAGTGCATAGTAAATCTCCTGCGTTTACTTTTTGACCAACTGAAGCGACTACTGAACTAATGACCCCAGGCATTGGCGCACCAATATGTGCGATATTTCCTGGCTCAGCCACTGGCCGCTTTATAGTGGTTGCAGCTTTTGATCTATCAACAACTCTTGCCGTTCTAGGTTGTCCATTCAATTCAAAAAATACTCGAACTACACCTTCTTCATCAGCATCTCCAACTGCTATAAGCTGTATTTCTAATGTTTTTCCAGGATCAATTTCCACACTAATTTCGTCACGAGATTTCATGCCATAGAAAAAAGTATTTGTTGGTAAAGTTCTAACGGGTCCATATTCTTTGTGACGCCCTTTATAATCTAAAAACACTTTAGGGTACATTAAATACCCATTTAAATCCTCACTATCGACATGCGCTCCATTTAATAGTTTTTCCAATTGAGTTTTTTCAACAATCAGATCTAGGGGTTTTAAGTGTTCACCAGGTCTTGAAGTGACAGGTGTTTCACCTTTAAGCACTTTTGATAAAATAGCATTTGGAAACCCTCCTTCAGGTTGCCCCAAATTACCCCGCATCATGTCTACAACACTTTCAGGGAATGCGACTTCAGTTTCTGGGTTTTCTACTTCATTCCTTGATAAATCTTGAGTAACCATCATCAGAGCCATATCACCTACAACTTTTGATGAAGGCGTAACTTTTACGATATCTCCAAACATTTGGTTTACATCCGCATAGGTATGAGCAACTTCTGGCCATCTATCTTCAATGCCAAGTGACCTTGCTTGTGCCTTCAAATTGGTAAACTGTCCCCCAGGCATTTCATGTAAATACACTTCAGAAGCGGGAGCTGATATGCCACTTTCAAAAGCAACATATTGTTCACGCACACCTTCCCAATATTCGTTAATACCTCGAACTGCTTCCATATCAATACCAGTATCTCTGTCAGTATGGCGTAAGCTTTCAACAACTGATCCGAGGCACGGTTGGGATGTGCCGCCAGAGAATGCATCCATAGCTACATCTACTGCGTCAACACCTGCGTCAGCAGCAGCTAAGATAGTTGCACCAGATATTCCTGATGTATCATGTGTATGGAAGTGTATTGGTAAACCTACCTCTTCCTTTAAAGCTTTAATTAATATTTTGGCGGCTGCTGGTTTTAATAATCCAGCCATATCTTTTAATCCAAGTATATGTGCACCAGAAGATTTAAGTTCTTTTCCCATTTTTACGTAATAGTTTAAATTATATTTAGCACGATCGGGGTTTAGTATATCGCCGGTATAACAAATAGAACCTTCACATATTTTACCATTTTCAATGACTGCATCCATAGCCACACGCATATTCTCAACCCAATTTAAGCTGTCAAAAACCCTGAACATATCAATCCCAGTTTCAGCAGCTTGTCTAACAAATTCTTGTACAACGTTATCTGGATAATTTGTGTAACCAACACCATTACTGGCTCTAAGCAACATTTGTGTCATTAGATTTGGCATTTTTTTACGAAGATCTCTTAGGCGTTGCCAAGGGCATTCTTGTAAGAAACGATAGGCGACATCAAAAGTTGCCCCACCCCAACACTCCATTGATAATAATTGAGGAATATTATGCGCATATGTTTCAGCAATTTTAATCATGTCATAACTGCGCATACGAGTTGCAAGCAAAGACTGGTGCCCATCACGCATTGTAGTATCAGTTATTAAAAGTTGCTTTTGGTCAGCTATCCAATCCGCAACTGCTTGTGGGCCCTTTTCGTCAAGTAAATTACGTGTTCCATATGCTGGTTGAGCATTTAGATTATTAGGTACCTTAGGTGATCTTGAATTTACATCAGGCACTGATCTGCCTTGTACATCAGGGTGACCATTTACAGTAATATCTGCTACGTAATTTAAGATTTTTGTTGCACGATCTCGACGAGGTTTGAAGTCAAAAAGTTCGTCTGTGTTGTCAATAAATTTTGTTGTGTAAGAGTTATCTAAGAATGTAGGGTGCTTTAGTAAATTTATAACAAAAGCAATATTAGTAGAAACACCGCGGATTCTAAATTCGCGTAATGCTCTATCCATTCTTGCAATTGCATTTTCTGGACTTGATGCTTTGGCTGTAATTTTTACTAATAAGCTATCATAATATCTTGTAATTACTGCTCCTGAATAAGCAGTTCCACCATCTAATCTAATACCAAGGCCGGTAGCAGATCTATATGCAGATATCCGTCCATAATCTGGAATAAAATTATTTTGTGGGTCTTCAGTTGTGATGCGAGTTTGTAGAGCGTGACCATTTAATTTTATATCAGCTTGTGAATTTGCACCTGTAGAGCGGGCTAAAGTTTTCCCCTCAGCGATTTTTATTTGTGCTCGAACTATATCTATTCCTGTTACTTCTTCTGTAACAGTATGCTCTACTTGAACGCGAGGATTTACTTCAATAAAGAAAAACTCTTCTGTGTCCATATCCATTAGAAACTCAACAGTGCCGGCACATTCATAACCAACATGAGCGCAAATTTTACGCCCTAAACTGCAGATTTCTGATCTTTGTTCTTCAGTAAGGTATGGGGCAGGAGCACGTTCTACAACTTTTTGGTTGCGTCTTTGTACTGAACAATCGCGTTCATATAAATGATAGATCTCACCAAAGCTATCACCTAAAATTTGGACTTCAACATGGCGAGCTCTTTGAACAAGTCTTTCCAGATATCCTTCACCATTTCCAAATGCGGCTTCAGCTTCTCTTCTACCTTCAAGAACTTTTTCTTCTAATTCGTTAGCATCCATAATTGGACGCATTCCACGTCCACCCCCACCCCATGAAGCTTTTAGCATAAATGGATAACCAACTTTCTCGGCCATTTGGCGAACTTCGTTCATGTCATCAGGCAAAACATCCGTTGCGGGTACTACTGGTACGCCTGCTTCCATTGCAACACGTCTAGCTGAAGCTTTATCACCAAGTTTACGCATTGTTTCTGCTTTTGGACCAATGAATTTTATGCCAGATTCTTCACACGCATCAACAAAATCTGGGTTTTCGGATAGAAGACCGTATCCCGGATGAATTGCATCTGCACCACACATTTTAGCAACTCTAATAATTTCAGTAATAGATAGGTAAGCTGCAACTGGTCCCATACCTTCACCAATTCGGTATGCCTCGTCAGCTTTAAATCTGTGTAATCCTAATTTATCTTCTTCAGCATAAATAGCGACTGTTTGTTTCCCCATCTCATTTGCTGCACGCATTATGCGAATGGCTATTTCACCTCGGTTTGCAATAAGAATTTTTTTGAAGCTTTTCATTTTATATCCGTTTTACCTTACGACCTGAGAAAGATTATTATTAGAGAGTTATACTTATTAATAATATTAAATTTGTAAAAAAAATGATCAATAATTGAACAATTATAAGATATTTATATTTAGTCTAATCTGTATCAGGCGATCCTTTATTTTATAAATTTAATATACATCTATATTTAATAATTTTGAAGTGCGTTCACTTCAACCTGACCATTTTGAGTGTCTTTAATTGCTTTTGCAGCTGCATTTGACGCAGCTGCAGTTGTATAATAGCATATTTTATTTGATAAGGCTGCTGCACGAATGGCACGGCTGTCTTTCAAACTTTGACTTCCTTGGGTAGTATTAAAAATCAAATCTATTTCAGAATTTTTTAGTGCATCAACTATATTTGGCTGACCCTCATAAACTTTCTTTACGCGCGTATTATGCACTCCATTATTATTAAGCCAAACTGATGTTCCGCCTGTAGCAAGAATACTAAAGCCTTGCTCTAATAAAATATTAGCCGCTTCAAGAATTGCATTATCTTTGTCATCTTCTTTTACAGAAATAAATACTGTACCTGAAGTTGGAAGTGGAGTTGATGCTCCTAATTGAGATTTCCAAAACGCTCTTTCAAACGTTTTATCTAATCCCATCACTTCACCTGTTGATCGCATTTCTGGGCCTAATAGAGCATCTACTCCTGGGAAGCGGTTAAAAGGCATAACTGCTTCTTTTACAGCAAAGTGATTTGGTGTTGGAGATTTTAAATCAAAATTTGATAAAGGCTCACCTGCCATGACTCTAGCTGCGATTGCTGCAATTGGCGAATTTATAGCTTTTGCAACAAATGGAACAGTTCGAGAAGCTCGTGGATTTACTTCTAGTATAAATATTTCATCACCTTTGATGGCAAATTGAATATTCATTAATCCAACTACATTAAGCCCTAAAGCTAAAGCCTTTGTTTGATTTATCATATCATCAATTTGACTTTGTGGTAGTGAGAAGGGTGGTAACGAACATGCACTATCCCCTGAATGTACTCCTGCTTCTTCAATATGCTGCATTATGCCAGCTACATGAACATTCTTCCCATCAGAAAGGGCGTCTACATCGACCTCAATAGCACCTACAAGATAACTATCCAATAATACGGGACTGTCTCCAGATACAACTACAGCGTCCTTGATATAACGCTCAAGTTGTTCATCAGATCGAATAATTTCCATTGCCCGTCCACCTAAAACATAAGATGGACGTATAACGAGAGGATATCCTACATCAGAAGCGATAACAAAAGCTTCTTCATCATTGTGTGCTATACCGTTATAAGGTTGCTTTAGATTAAGTTTTTGAAGTAATTCTTGAAACCTTTCACGGTCTTCTGCGAGATCGATTGCATCTGGTGAGGTGCCTAGAATTGGAATTCCTTCAGCTTCTAAATCATTTGCTAACTTTAATGGGGTTTGACCACCAAATTGAACAATAACACCATGTAAGGTGCCATTCTCTTGTTCAACTCTTAAAACTTCCATTACAGATTCCATTGTCAAAGGTTCGAAATATAAACGATCAGAAGTATCATAATCTGTTGAAACAGTTTCAGGATTACAATTAATCATTATAGTTTCATAGCCAGCCTCAGTAAGTGCATAGCAAGCATGGCAACAACAATAATCAAACTCAATACCTTGACCGATCCGGTTTGGTCCACCACCTAAAATTACAACTTTTTTGCGATCTGATGGCCAAGCTTCACATTCAACATCGCCCATGGCATCTGACTCATATGTTGAATACATATATGGTGTTTGTGCTTCAAATTCTGCTGCACAGGTATCAATACGTTTGAATACTGCCACAACACCTAATTCGTTACGAGTAAGGCGAATTTTTCGTTCATTTTGGCCGGTTAATTGCGCTATGCGGGCATCTGAAAAACCCATCATTTTTATTCTTCGCATTTGATCTGTAGTTTGGGGAACACCATTCAAAATTATATTTTCTTCTGCATCAATTATTTCTCGAATTCGGTCCAGGAACCATGGATCAAAAGATGTTGCAGAAATAATTTCCTCATTTGATAACCCATGTCTCATTGCTTGGGCAATTAGTATCATTCTATCAGGAGTTTGTTTGGATATTGTTTGAATAATGGCTGGTTTTTCAGGCGCCCCTTTTATCTTAATATCGTCAAATCCACTTAAACCAGTCTCTAATGATGCTAATGCTTTTTGTAGAGACTCATGGATTGTTCTACCAATTGCCATCACTTCGCCTACTGACTTCATTGCCGTTCCAAGTACCGGTTCAGCGCCTGGGAATTTTTCAAATGCAAAGCGAGGAATCTTTGTAACTATATAATCAATGCTAGGTTCAAATGATGCGGGAGTAACTCCTGTGATATCATTATCAAGTTCATCAAGGGTATAACCAATTGCTAGTTTTGCAGCTATTTTCGCAATTGGAAAACCAGTTGCTTTTGAAGCAAGAGCTGAAGATCTTGAAACACGAGGATTCATCTCAATTACTACCATCCGACCATCTTCGGGGTTAACTGACCACTGAACATTTGAGCCACCAGTTTCAACGCCTATTTCACGAAGGACATTAATAGAATGTGTACGCATCATCTGATATTCTTTATCAGTCAATGTTAATGCAGGGGCTACCGTTATAGAGTCTCCAGTATGAACACCCATTGGATCAATGTTTTCAATTGAACAAACTATAATAGCATTGTCAGCTTTATCGCGAACAACCTCCATTTCATACTCTTTCCAGCCTAACAAACTTTCGTCGATTAGAATTTGACTTACTGGAGATGCATCGAGGCCTGTTGTACAAAAGTGAATAAATTCTTCCCTATTATACGCAATGCCTCCCCCAGTGCCGCCCATTGTAAATGCTGGTCTTATTATTGCAGGCAATCCTATGTCTTCAATTGAAGCCATAGCTTCTTGGATACTATGAGCAATCGTTGCCCTAGGATTCTCAATTCCAAGACGGTCCATTGCTTCACGAAATAATTTCCGGTCTTCAGCCATTTCAATAGCTTTGCGGTCAGCTCCAATTAATTCAATATTAAATTTTTTGAGTGTGCCATTTTCATCTAAGGATAGAGCAGTATTTAGGCCTGTTTGGCCACCCATTGTTGGTAGTAGAACCATTTTATCATTTGGGTGCAGTGAAATTTCTTTTTCAATAATCTTAGCAACAATATCTGGTGTGATCGGTTCAATATAGGTTGCATCTGCCATATCAGGATCTGTCATGATTGTTGCGGGATTTGAATTAACGAGGACTACTCTGTAACCTTCTTCTTTTAATGCCTTACATGCTTGTGCGCCAGAATAGTCAAATTCACATGCTTGACCAATAATAATAGGACCGGCACCAATAATCATGACTGTATTTATGTCGTTTCTTTTTGGCATGGCTTGGCCCTTTTATCTGCAGCGCGAGTGGAATCGCGCATGATTTCCAAATTGTCGTGGGTCTAATGTTTTGGACAGGTTCACGCAAGCGTAATTTGTAAAATGCCATGATATAATACAGTTATTAGGTAATGTTTTAACTCTTGCTTAAAATAAGACAAAATTGATTAATTAATTTGCAGTATTTTAACAATAATATTTGTGGAAACTATTCTTTGATAGCACTAAGTAAGAAGTAGTTTTATAAAAGGCTCCCAAGCATGGGCATGAATTATATTTTATTAGAAGATGGCCCTGAAGGGGAGGTAAAAGTTTTTGCTAATCCAAAGAAATTAATTTGTGCCTGGAGCATTGATGAAGTTCCAAAAGCACTTCAAGACATGGAAGACGAACGTTCGGATGGTATGTGGTTGGCAGGCTATGCAAGTTATGAACTAGGCTATGCTTTAGAGCCCAAGTTAGAGAAGATTATTCCGAGCAACCGACAGGCACCTTTGATATGTTTTGGGGTATTTTCTGGGCCAGATGATGATGCAAAAAAAGACCTTGAAAAGCAGGCAGTTTTGGAAAAAGATTTTGCAGAACTTGATCACCCAGTGGCACTATGGTCTGAAAGTGATTATGAAATTCCGTTTAATGTTTTAGCTGATTATATTGCTTCAGGCGATTTTTACCAAACCAACCTAACCTTTCCTATGTCGTCTAAATATAAAGGTACTGTTTTAGGCTTATATGAAAGACTCAAGACACTTCAGCCAGTTAAATACGGGGGAGTTGTAAATTTTAGTGAAGGACCGATTTTAATATCTCGGTCTCCAGAATTATTCTTTAAGGTAGATAATAATGGAAATATTTCCACTCGACCGATGAAGGGAACCCTTCCAAGAGGCAAAGACTCTGAAGAAGACGAAAGATTAAAAAAGTGGCTTTCTAGTGACCCTAAAAATCGTGCAGAAAATTTGATGATTGTAGATTTACTCCGAAATGATATCTCAAGAATTTCTAAAGTAGGCTCTGTTCATGTTCCTGAGTTATTTACTGTTGAAACATATGAGACAGTTCTTCAAATGGTTTCAGAAGTTCGTGCCAGTCTACTAGACCATTTAAGTATCAGAGATCTTTTTACTGCTTTATTCCCTTGTGGTTCAATTACAGGTGCGCCAAAAATTCGTGCAATGGAAGTTATACGTGATGTTGAGGCTGAAGCTAGAGACGTATATTGCGGTTCTATGGGTTGGATATCTCCTAAAGGATCCATGAGTTTTAATGTATGCATTCGGACGCTAAGTCTCTTTGCGGACGGAAATGTACGATTAAATGTTGGTGGTGGTGTCGTTCACGATAGTACAGCTAAAAAAGAGTATGAGGAAGCTTTATGGAAAGCACGTTACGCAAAACTGCCCCAAAAAACTTAGAGATCATTGAAACATTATGTTTTAAACCTGATGAAGGCTTCATAAGACTCCCAGGGCATATTGATCGTTTAGAAGCAACATGCTCAAAATTACGATATTCTTTTGATAGAGGAGCAGTTTTAATGGCTTTAGGTCAAGCCGTTGGAAATGAGCCATTACGAGTTAGACTAACTATTAACATAAATGGAAAAATTGATGTTAAAGTAGGTAAAATACAAAATGTTGAACATTGGAATATTGGCATATCTGATAGAGTTTTAAGTTCGATTGACCCTTGGTTAAGTGTTAAAACAACTAACCGTATAATTTATGATACAGAACGCGCTAACTTAAAAGATCTTGATGAATTATTATTTTTAAATGAAAATGATGAGGTATGTGAGGGAACAATTACAAACGTTTTTTTATTAGTTGACGATTTATTTTTAACGCCACCTCTTCGTTGCGGATGCTTGCCAGGAGTTTTGCGTCAAGAAATGCTATTAAATGGAAAGGCAAAAGAGGAAGTTTTATATTTGGAAGATTTAATTATTCCTAATAAACTATTTGTTGGGAATTCTTTGCGCGGATTAATACCAGCAGACTTAATCCAATGATAAAATTGTTATGTAAATAGTAATTATATTTTGAAAATTTTATTCGTAAATCCATTTATTAACTATATCCATATTTTCTGAAACCCAGGCTTCAGCTACTGCTAATGGATTTTCTTTATCGCGACCAATTTTCAAAGCCCATTCATTAATCGTTTCTGGACTAAGAGTTATATTAGTCAGCATTCTTGCAACGGCGGGATTTCGATCCTCAAGAGATCTGGAATGACCAATCCAAACTTCTGCATCAGTATGTTTGCAATTGAATATTGATGTCTCTAACCAATTTTCTTGTTCTAAATTTAAAATTTGGCAGTCTTCAGAAACTTGCGGTTCATCTAGTTGGGATAATTCATAAGCGGCAAATAACCATTCTGGCGTCCAATAATAAAATAATATTGGTTTTTGATTATTGTAAGCGATTTTCAATTGAGTTTTGAATGCTGTATCAGAAATAATTTCTGGTTCCCATAATTGATCTAATCCATATGATTTAAATTTTACTTGCCAAATTTTTGTTGATGTCCAAGAGGCGTCTCCAGCCCAGTATTCGCCCTTACCATTTCCATTCTTATCAAATAGCGAAGCAATTCGAGGGTTCGCCAAGTCAGCAAAAGATGATATTTTATCGGCTAAATAATATGGAACAAACATTCCTTGTGTGCCATTGTAGGGTTTATTTACTGCAACCGTATTGTTTTCCTCAACATATCTTTTCCAATTATTGAGTTGTACTGGCATCCAAATATCTGGGTGTACGTCAATTGATCCGTCACCTTTATCCATAGATGCAAATACGATTGAGCCATCTGAAGCACCTTTAATGATTTCTGCTTCACCACCCATTGGCCCTGTTATAATTGCTTGGATTACATGGCCAATTGCATTGGCACCAGTCCATGTTAAGTCTGCAATTGTAATTTTTTCATCTTGAGCAAATGAAGTTGTTGCAGTTATGATAAATACTAATGTTGTTAAAAGTTTTTTCATTTTGTCTAAACCGATTTCCTCATTAAATAACTAAGCATGGTGTTATTATGGTAGTTGAATTCACGTTTTTATTCGTTACCTTTATATGATGGTCAAACATCAAAGTGAATAATACAATACGAATACTTTTAATTAAAATTTTTTTACATATCAAAATTTGAAAATAGGATCTTGTAAATGTCTAATCATTGGGAAAAGAAATTATATGAAAATTTTGAGATTAAGGCTTCTTTAAAAAGTTTAGATGGTGAATTTGATTTAAATTTTTTTGCACACTCTAATGATGGTAAATATGTGATGAAAGTTATGAGGATTGGTTGCCATGCTGATCTTATTAATATGCAATGTGCTGCAATTCGTTTGCTAGAAGGGAAAAATCTTTGTACTCCTGAAATTATTCCAACAAATTCAGGGGCTGATTTTGCATCTATAAATGACGAGAAAGGTAATTTAAGGCTAGTATGGGTCATTAAAGCTAAAAGTGGAATTTGTTATTCAGGAGTTGAGCCTAGATCTGAAGACTTTATTAATGATCTGGGTTCAAAAATAGGTGAAATTGATAATGCTTTAAAACAATTTGATCATCCATATTTGGACAGAGATTTTAAATGGGACTTGATGAAATCAGATTGGATTTCAGATCATCTAGACTTGATCAGTGATAATAAAAGAAAAGATATAATAATTAGTATTATTGAAGAATATCAATCAATTCTGCATGAAGCTAGAAAACTACCTCATTTTGCTATTCATAATGACTTAAATGATTACAATATACTTGTTACATCGGACGATCATGATGGTGTCCTTGTTTCTGGGATAATTGATTTTGGTGACATGGTTAGATCACCCCATGTATGTGAACTGGCTATTGCGTGTGCTTACATAGTACTCGATCAAGCTAATCCTATTAAAATAATAGCCAATCTAGTCGCTGCCTATCATAAGAAAAACCAATTAAAAGAAAAAGATTTAGATTTACTTTTTATATTCTTAAAAATGAGATTGGCTGTAAGTGTTATCAATTCTACAATGATGGCAAAAGAAAATCCCGATGACCCTTATATTACGATCTCTCAAGGACCTGCATGGCGTTTCTTAGAGCAAGAATTTGATCCAAATATCGTTCTTGCAAAGCTACGCATAGCTTGTGGTTTTGAGGTTGTAAAAAATTCAAAACGCATATTAGCATACTTGAACAAAAATTGCGGCAACTTTTCTAATATATTCAATTGTGATTTAGTTCATGCTCCAATGGTTGATTTGTCAGTTTTTGGCACAGTCATTCCGGAAAACCCCTTTAATTTAACTTTAAATGAAGCAACAAAGATTGGTGCAGATATAAATGTAGATTATTGGTTGGGGTTTTGGGGTGAACCTAGATTAATATATACATCGCACGAATTTCGAACAGGAAAATATAATAATTCAAATAGGCGCTCTATTCATCTTGGTATAGATATATTTACGAATAGTGGACACAAAATTAGTGCACCGCTTCACGGCATTGTTAGAACTGTAGAAAATCGTAAGTCCCACCTTGACTATGGCGGGATTGTTATTTTGGAACACTCAAATAATCATGGGGATAAATTCTATTCTCTGTACGGTCATTTAAACCCAAGTGTTGTAGATGAACTTTCAGTTGGGCAAATTATAGAAAAAGGTGAAGTTTTTTGCGAATTAGGAAGCAGTAATAATAATGGGGGCTGGGCTCCACACTTGCATCTTCAATTATCATTATCTTTGGACTGTATGGATAGTAATTGGCCTGGTGTTGCTGATCCTGATGAGATGAATTTTTGGGGAAAAATATGCCCAAATCCTGCATCTCTTTTAAATTTACCAGACAATAAAACTCACTATAAAAAAATTGATGAAAAAGTTATTTCAGAAAATAGAAAAAATAATTTTGGTAGTAACCTGAAATTATCATATGAAAATCCATTAATGTTTGGCCGCGGGTGGAAACATTATTTATTTGATCAAATGGGTAGGACATATTTAGACGCTTACAATAATGTGCCTCATGTTGGGCATTGTCATCCTAGGATTCAGAAAATCGCTGCAAAGCAATTACAACAGTTAAATACTAACACACGCTATCTTCATCCTAAATTAACTGAGTTTTCTAATCTTATTTTAGATACAATGCCAAATGAACTAAATGTGTGTTATTTTGTCAATTCTGGTTCAGAGGCAAATGAACTTGCCCTACGTTTGGCGCGAACAGCTACTAATGGGACAGACATTATCACGCCGGACCATGGTTATCATGGCAATACAAATGCAGCAGTTGAAGTTTCTGCATATAAATTCAATAAACCTAATGGTATTGGTCGTAGGCCTTGGGTGCATTTAGTTGAACTCGCAGATGACTTTCGTGGCCAGTTCCGTCGTTCGGATCCAAATCGAGCAAATAAATATGCAAATTTAATTGATGATGCATTAGATGAAATAAAACTAAGAGATGGAAAACTTGCAGGTTTTATATCTGAAACTTTTCCCAGTGTTGGTGGGCAAATTATTCCACCTGATGGATATCTGATTGAGGTATATAAAAAGATAAAAAATGCAGGTGGTATTTGTATCGCAGATGAAGTTCAAACTGGCTTGGGTCGTTTGGGTAGTTTTTTCTATGGCTTCGAACAACAAAACGTACTGCCAGATATAGTTGTTCTAGGTAAACCCATTGGAAATGGTCATCCAATTGGAGTTGTGGTTACAACTAAAAAAATTGCAAAGAAATTTGATAATGGTATTGAATTTTTTTCAACCTTTGGTGGCTCCACTTTGTCATGTGCAATAGGTGCTGAGGTTCTTAAAATAATTCATGATGAAAAATTACAAAACAATGCCTTTTTGAGGGGTAAGCGTTTACTCAATGGTTTGAAAAAGCTTCAAAAAGAACACTGTTTAATTGGCGACGTACGCGGCTTTGGGCTTTTTGTAGGTGTTGAGATGATTGTAGATAATAAGTTAAGCCCTGCAACCCGAATAGCAGCCTATATTGTAAATAGAATGAAAGAAAAGCGTATACTGATTGGTGTTGAAGGACCTTCAGATAATATATTAAAAATACGGCCGCCATTAACAATTAATGATGATGATATTGATTGTATTTTGATTTCATTGGAAGAGTGTTTAAATGAAGTTAGAATGTTTACTTCGTAAGTAATATTTCATCTAAAGCATAACCAAAGCCACGAACTGTTTTTATTACTTCAACGTCACTTACGTTTTTGATAGCTTTACGTATTCTACCAATGTGTACATCAACTGTTCGTGTTTCTACTTCTAAATTATTTACCCAGATTTTTTCTAATAGCTGTGTCCTTGAAAAAACTTGTTTTGGAGACTCGATTAAAATTTGAAGTAACTTGAATTCAAGTGGACCGATAGATATTTGTTTTCTTTCAATCAGAACATTACGTTTATTTATGTCCATTTCTATTTTGCCATATATTAAAGTACCCTCTGTTTTTGATTTAGAGCGAATTCTCATACCTGATCGAACTCGAGCAAGCAGTTCTTTTATTGAATATGGTTTCAAAACATAGTCATCTGCTCCCATATCTAATCCACGAATTTTATCTTCTTCCTCACCCCTTGCCGTAAGCATTATTAGATGACAGTCTTTAGAATTTCTTGAACGTTTCATTTGACGACATACTTCTAAGCCAGATATGTTGGGTAACATCCAGTCTAGTAATACTAAATCAATATCATTCTCTTTAAATAATAATAAGCCTTCTTCACCATCCTCAGCCTTAAGAACGTCATATCCTTCAGCATTTAAATTAAAGGATAATAGTTCCATTTGAGATGGCTCGTCTTCAACAATAAGTATTAGGCCTTTATTTTCGGAATAAGTTGTCATTTAATTTTTCTATTTTTATAAAAATTATCGTAGTTTAAGTGATTTGTCATAAAACTGTTACATTAAATTTATACATGAAGGAAGAATCATAGACCGTTTTAGGTCAAATTTTTTGTGTTTAATGTGAGAGGTCACAATATGGAAAAAAAAGCTCGTATAAATAAAACTTTGGACCGTGACCTTAGAAGTCGCGTTTCCCTAGAGCAAGCAGCAATGGCTACTCGTCAACAATATCTAGCTCCATCTATTGCGTTTGCTTTTATTATTCTAGCTGGATTAGTGGCAAGCCTTATCCTTGGGTGGAACTCTGATAGTTATATAATTATTGCTGGTGCAGCAATTGGTGCTTACATGGCGCTCAATATTGGTGCAAATGATGTTGCTAACAATGTTGGCCCAGCTGTTGGAGCTAATGCTCTCTCAATGACAGGGGCTTTAATTATTGCTGCTGTTTTTGAAAGTGCTGGTGCACTTTTGGCAGGTGGAGATGTTGTAGGAACCATATCGAAAGGTATTATTGATCCTTCCGCAGTAGGTGACCCTGAGACCTTTATTTGGGCGATGTTTGCAGCGTTAATCTCTGCTGCTTTATGGGTTAATTTAGCAACCTGGGTAGGTGCTCCAGTATCAACAACACATGTTGTAACATCTTCAATTTTAGGAATTGGAGCATCAGAACGACCTCGCGCTGTTAGGTGGAAAAAAGCAAAAGAAATTTTGACGACATGGGGGATTACTATTCCCAGTGCTGCAGTGGTTGCATCCATTGCTTATTTTATATTTAATGCGTTATATAGCTATTTTCAGTGAGAAAAATAATGGCAACAGCTCCTCAGACCATGGTCGCAAGATTAATTGAACGTATTTTCCCTAAAACACCTGACTTTTATCAGCTTCTTTATTTGCAATGCAAACAGGTTGAACTAACAGTTGATAATCTAGCTTTGTTTATGAATACCGGTGAGGAACATGCGGGAAAAATGCTAAAAAAAGATGAGCATGAGGCTGATAGGATTCGAGTACAAAATCTTAATCAACTGAATCAGGCTTTTTCTACACCGATGGATAGAGAGGATATCTACAGAGCGATTGCTGCATTAGATAATATCGTGACTTATAGTAAAAGTACTTATCATGAAATGAAAGTGCTTGGCGTAAAGGCTGATGACTCAAGTCGAGGAATGGTTATCGATTTGCAGGCAGGAGTTAAAGCTTTGGTAGAAGGTTTTCGTTTATTACCTATCAATCAAGAAGAAGCCGTTACTTTCTCTGCAAAAGCACGCCATGCAGAAAGGCTAATTGAGAAGAAATACCGTAAGGCATTGGGGCTGTTATTCCAAGGTGATGATTATTTGAATATGTTTAAACACCGGGAGTTATATCGACACCTTTCTAATGCTGCTGATCGTGTACATGCAACTGCAAATGTACTTCAGGATATTATTGTAAAACTAAATTAAACATTTTTCTAAAATATGCCATTTTGTAGGCGTTAATACTTCAAATTTAATTGAATTCCAAAATTAGTATTGATGAATAATGGATTTTCTCTTCACAAAGGAGGAGACTTGCAGTTTAAGGTGTGGCAGCCCATGTCAAATTTATTAGATTGTTAGTTTTCTTGGGAGAGAAATCATGGCTACTCAAATTGGAATTATCACAACGCTTATTGGATCGGCAGTTGCAACTGCAGAAGATGGTGCGCAGCGTAATCTGCAAGTGGGCGATAAAGTATTTCAAGATGAAATCATCTCAACGGGCGCTACAGGCGCAGTAGAAGTTGAATTTACGGATGGTACCTTGATGGCTTTAGGCCGTAACTCACAATCAGTACTTGATAATGATGTATTCGATCCATCGAATCCAGCTCAAGCCCAAGGTGATGTAGCTGAAGATGTCGATGCCTTACAACAAGCTTTATTAGATGGTGCAGATCCAACGCAATCAGGTGAGGCAACGGCTGCAGGTGCAGGTACGCAAACAGGTGGTAATGAAGGCACAAACGTTGTTCAAGTTTTACACAATGAACAACTGATTACACCGGACTCCGGTTTTGAAACAACGGGAATTGATTTTGCTTTTGCTCAAGACATTGAAGAGGATGGTATTGTTGATGGTACGCCAACAGCAGGAATTACTACTGTCTTATTAGATGAGGATGATCTTCATCCTGAAGAGCAAGCAGAAAATTTTGCAGCATTACGAAGTGCTTTTGAAAGTGGCACGGGCTTTAACGCTGACCGCTCTGATGCACAAGGTGTTGATGACGAAGCAGAAGGTGATGATGTACCGCCTGGTTCTGCAATGTTCCGAATAGGTAATTTAGTTGCTG
>ENA-OSET01002164-OSET01002164.1-sediment-metagenome-genome-assembly--contig:-NODE-2164-length-19272-cov-3.250430_pt1 | contig 19272 bp, 21 predicted proteins | sample MGYA00237882_ERZ534229 | MGnify/ENA primary metagenome ERZ534229 (study PRJEB26408, sample SAMN06266212) | sediment metagenome | isolation source: Hudson Canyon methane seep mesocosm | place... | reverse complement strand
TCACAGAGGTCGAAGTCGACGATGACTCGCATAGCTTCTCCTGGGTTCAGTCCTGTCGATTCTAGAAGTCGATCACCTGGCGGATGATGTCGGCGTCACCAATACAGGCCATGGCATCGTTGACCTCATCGATGTGGATCCGCCGGCTGATCATCCCCTCCAGGTCGAGACGCCCCGCTTTGTAGAGGCGCAGGAAGCGGTTGAAGTCGGTCCTCACGTCGGCCCCGCCGTACATGGAGCCGACCAGGGTCTTCTCGGAGAAGAACATCTCGAAGGCCGAGAGCTCGAAGGTCTCATCCATTCGGCCCACGCCAACGATGCAACTGGTGCCCCCGCGACGGGTCATATCGAAGGCCTGCCGCATAGTGGTCGGCATGCCGATGCACTCCAGGGTGAAGTCGAAACCTTCTCCGGCGGTGATCTCGGCCAGCGCTGCCGGGAGGTCATCGGGAAGTACGCCGTGGGTGGCGCCGAAGGCCTTGGCCCGGTCCAGCTTTCCCTCGTGGAGGTCCACTGCCACGATGGCCGATGCCCCGGCGATCCGGGCGCCCTGGATCGCAGCAACGCCGACCCCACCGGCACCGATCACCAGCACGGACGAACCGGGGGTGACCTTGGCCGTGTTGAGGGCGGCACCGACACCGGTCGTGACGCCGCAGCCGACGAGTGCGGCGACGTCCAATGGGACGTCCTTGTCGATCTTCACGGCAGCCATGCCGGGAACGATGGTCTCCTCGGCGAACGTGCCGCAGCCGGTCATGGCGCCGACGACCGTGTCGCCCCGCCGGAACTGCGGGTTGGAGCCCATGGCGATGAGACCGTTGATGCAGAGGTTGGGCTGGTTGCGGCCGGTGCAGAACGGGCAGGTGCCGCACGGCGGGGAGAAGGCGATGATCACGTGGTCGCCGGGCACCACATGGGTCACGCCGTCGCCTACGTCGGTGACGACCCCTGCGCCCTCGTGTCCCAGGACGGCGGGCGGTGCCTGGGGGATCGTGCCGTTCATGGCCGACAGGTCGGAATGGCAGACGCCGCTGTGGGCGATCTTCACCCTCACGTCACCGGGAGCCATGTCCCTGAGGCTCACGTCGTCGGCTACCACCAACTCCTCGGTCGGGCATTCCATGAGGATCGCTGCGAGCATCGGGGCTCCCCTTCGTCTTCAGGCATCGGGCTCGATGCCACCGTGGCCAACGTACCGGCCGCCGGTGGCGTAGGTGAAAGCGGACGGTTGTTAGTCCGGTGCGGGCCCGGGGCTAGCGTCGGCGCGTGGACCTCAGGACGACCCGTTACGAGACAGTCGGCTCCACCGGCGTCATCTTCCTGTCCCGTCCCGATCGCCGGAATGCCTGGACCGGACGCATGCACACCGAGTACCGGTGGCTCCTGGCAGAAGCAGAGGCAGATCCGGCTGTCAGGGTCGTGGTGGTCACGGGCGACCCGGAAGGCGGCGCGTTCTGCGTGGGCGCCGACGCCGCAGCGCTCGATGGCCACATCGCCAAAGGTGGCTACGACCCGGGAACCAGCGCCGACATCCCGACGCCGGGCTACGGCGTGCATCCGGCGTTCGACGCCGACTTCGCCTACCACTTCGGCCTCTCCACACCGGTCGTGGCTGCCATCAACGGGGCCGCTGCAGGGGTGGGCCTGGTGCTGGCATGCTTCGCCGACCTGCGGTTCGCGGTGCCCGGCGCCAAGCTCACCACCGCCCACGGAAAGCTGGCCCTGCCGGCCGAGTACGGGCTCTCGTGGCTGCTCCCCCGCCTCATCGGCCTGGGACGCGCCAATGACATGCTGCTGACGAGCCGGGTGGTGATGACCGACGAAGCCCTGGGAATGGGTCTCGTGAATGGCCTCTCGGATGGTCCAGACGTGCTCTCGCACGCTCTCGACTGGATCGAGGAGTTCCTCTCGCCCGTGGCCAGGTCCAGCCTCGCAGCGACCCGCCGTCAGGTCTACTCGGACCTCCATGGCGACGTGGCTTCGTCCGTAGAGGACTCGCTGGCGCTGCTGGACGAGCACATGCGGACCGCCGACTACGCCGAGGGGGTCCGGGCGCTGACGGAGAAACGGCCACCTGACTTCGCCTGAGCCGGATGGCCGGCACCTACGGCGGCGCTACCCCTCCAGGTTCCGATCGGAAACGACGATCCCGTCCTCGTCCGCCCACAACCACATGCCCGGAGACAGGTCCACTCCCCCGACGATCACCGGCACGTCCCTGTCCCCGGCGCCGCCCTTCACGCTCCGGCGGGGGCTGGTCCCCCTGGCCCGGATTCCGATCGTGGTACCGCGGAGCTCTCCCACGTCGCGGACGCAACCGTCCACGAGGATCCCGGCCCAGCCGTTGTCGTCGGCCATCTGGCCGAGGTTTCCCCCCACGAGGGCGCAGCGGGTCGAACCACCGCCGGCGATGACCAGCACCCGACCTGCGCCGTCCTCCTCCAGGGCGTCGCGCACCATGGAGTTGTCCTCGAAGACCGCCAGGGTGCTGACCGGGCCCGAGAACGAGGTGGCGCCGCCGTAGGAACCGAACACCGCGTCCAGGACTTCGACGCCGTCACCGTGCCCATCGCAGATGTCGGCGGTGGGGATCACTCGGCCGATTCCCCGATGAACTCGTAGAGGCGCGACTTTGGTCGCCCCACGCAGGCCTCCAGTGGCCCCTCGCCCGAGATGTCGCCCCGGACCAGGATCGGCCGCTGCAGGAGCGCCTTGCGCCGGGCCAGCAACTCGACCACCGCTGCAGGGTCGCCGACGTAGTCCTCCTCCACGAGCTCCAGCTTCGAGAACTGCGAGTCCTTCCTGACCAGGTCCTCGACGGGTCCGTCCATCCCGGAGGCGATGCGGGCCAGGAGCGCCTCGTCGGGCGGCTCCTTCATGTAGAGGACGACGTCCACTTCCACCCCGAGTTCCTCGGCGACCGCCAAGGCGTTCTTGGAAGCGTGTCAATGGGGGTTGTGGAAGACGGTCAGTCCGGCCATGTGTGGGCCTCCGTTCAACGGTCGGTCAGTCGGAGTCGGGGTGCTCGATGTGGGCCCTCAGGTGGGTGCCCGCCTCGTCGGTCCAGCCCTTGGATCGGGCGTAGGAAACCATTCCGGAGAAGCTCTCGTCCCAGTCGGCGTCGGTCAGCCCGGCCAACCAGTGGCGGACGGCCGACTCCGCTATCCAGAGGTGGTCGTCGTCGGGCCGGGTTCCCTCTCCCATCATCGCGGCAAGGTCGGAAACGGAGAACCCGCCCGGAGCCTCGACGTGGAAGTCGGTGAACACGGTGTGCTCATCGACCCGCACTGCACCTGTCTGGTCGACCCGGATGATCATCCTCCCATCCCTCCCTAGAACCCGCGCCAGACGGGATCACGGCGCTCGCGGAAACTGGCCAGCCCCTCCTGTGAATCCAGGGTGCGCGAGTTCAACTCCACCGCCCAGGCCTCGTTGTCCTCCAGCGTCCTGCGATCGACATCCAGGGAGCGGTTCACCAGCCACTTGGTGAGCATGAGGCTCCTGGTCGGGCCGGTGGCCAGGCGTTCGGCCCACTCGGTGGTGGCGTCCTCCAGGTCGTCGCCCGGGACGACCTTGTTGCAGAGCCCTATGCGAAGGGCCTCTTCGGCGGGAATGTCCTCGGCGAAGAACATGAGCTCCCTGGCCTTCTGCAGGCCGACCAGGCGGGGCAGGATCCAGGCTCCCAGGCCATCGGGCACGAGGCCCCGGCGTGCGAAGACCTCGATGAACTTCGCATGGTCGGCCATGACCACCAGGTCGCAGCAGAGGGCGAGGTGGGCGCCAACGCCTGCGGCCGTGCCGTTGACGGCGGCGATAACCGGTAACTCGCAGTCCAGGATGGCGGGCATCAACTTGAGTTGGCCGTCCAGCATCATCCGTCGCGCCTCGCCGACGGCCGACTCGGGGGCACCGTCGGGCCGCGGAGCGGTTTCGCGTGCCACGCTGATGTCAGCCCCCGGGCAGAACAGCTTCCGGCCCGTCGCCGTAATGACGACGGCACGTGCCTCGAAGCGGCCGTTCAACCCGTTCAGGAGGGAGGCCATCCGGTCCCGCATAGTGGGTGAGATGGCGTTGCCCTTCTCCGGGTTGTGGATGGTGATCCAGGCGACCTGGTTCCTGATCTCGAACCTGACCATTTCCTCCGGGCTGTCGCCCCGGGTCAGGTTCTCATCGGTGGTCATGGAACCGACGGTAGCCCGCCCCGGCACCGCCCCTACGAGATGGGCAGCCACCGGGTCAAGATCCCGGGGAAGGCTCAGACCGCGTCGGAACCGCGCTCACCGGTGCGGATGCGGACCAGGTTGCCCACGTCGGTCACCCAGACCTTGCCATCGCCGATCTTCTCGGTGCGGGCTGCGGCCACGATGGCATCCACCACGCGGTCGGCCAGGTCGTCGTCGACCACGACCTCGACACGGGTCTTCGGCGTGAACAGGACCTTGTACTCGGTCCCCCGGTAGGTCTCGCTGTGCCCACCCTGGCGGCCGAACCCCTGCACCTCGCTCACCGTCATTCCCTGCACCCCGAGCGTGGCCAGGCCGTCCTTCACGTCGTCGAGCTTGAAGGGCTTGATTACCGCCGTTACCAACTTCATTTCCCGCCTCCGGTAGGTGATTCGTCAGCCCCGCTGTTGGCGCCTACGATTGATACAGATCATTGCTTGTACCATTTCAGATGGCAAGTATTTGGCACTTCAGTTACGTCTAGTGCCTCTTTGTATCAGTACGATACTCAATCAACCCACTAGGCTGGCCGTCATGCCCACACCATCGATCGCCGAGTTCACCGATGCCTCGGGACGTCGTCGCCGCCTGGTCGTGCGGCTGGATCCGACGGCCGCTGTTCCCCTCTACGAACAGCTCCGAGCCCAGGTCTCGGTCATGGTCGCCGTCGGACACCTCGAGCCGGGATGCAGGCTTCCCACGGTCCGCCACCTTGCCGAAACGCTAGGACTCGCCCCCGGCACCGTTGCCAGGGCCTACGGCGAGCTGGAACGCGACGGGACTCTGGTCGGACAGGGCCGACGGGGCACCTTCGTGTCCGCAGAACCACCGCACTCGGAGCCACTGCGCCAGCGCCGGGAACGACTCGCCGGCGCTGCGGACCGGTTTGCGTTCGAACTGCGACAACTCGGAGTGGACGCCGACGAATCCCACCGACTCCTGGGCGAGGCCCTCACTCGCACCGCTGCAGGCGAGGCGGGCATAGGAGCATCGGCGAACTGACCTTCGGAGCCGGGCCCCGCCGCTGACCGGGCGACCCCACGGGGTGGCCGCAGGAATCCGACCTGCCAACCGGTCGGGTCGGGTCAGCCCCCGCTGCCGAACACCGGAGCCGGGTCTGGGGCATCCCGGATGGAACGGTGTACCGCCTCGCCCACCTCGGCCACGTTGAAGCGGCGATCCCCGACAGAGGCCACCGGACCGTGCTGCCACCCGTCGCAGACGTTCAGGCTCCCGCCCGAAGCCTCGAACACCCGGCCGGTCACGTCACAGTCGGCGCTTCCCAACCAGACCATCAGCGGCGAGACGTTGGCAGGGTCCTTGTCGTCCCACCCGTCCGGCGCCTCCGACTCGTAGAAGACGCCCTCGGTCATGCGGGTACGGGCGTCAGGCGCCACGCCGTTCACGAGCACGCCGTACCGCCCCCACTCAGCCGCCGCCTGTACCACCAGCAGGGCGATGCCCGCCTTGGCCGCTGCGTAGTTCCCCTGCCCGATGCTTCCCATCAGGCCGGCGCCCGAGGAGGTCATCACGACACGCGCATCCACCTCGACCCCGGCCTTGGAGAGGTCCCTCCAGTGGGCGATGGCATGGCGGGCCGGAGCGAAGTGCCCCTTCAGGTGCACACGCGTGACCGAGTCCCACTCCTCCTCGCTCATGTTGGCCAGCATCCGGTCCCGCAGGAAACCGGCATTGCAGACCAGCGTGTCCAGGCGCCCGAAGGCATCGATCGCCTGGGCCACCATGGCTTCAGCCTCTCCCCAGTCCGCCACGTCGGCGCCGTTGGCGACCGCTTCGCCTCCCATCGACCGGATCTCTGCAACCACCTCATGGGCGGGTCCTCCGGCAGGTCCCTCGCCATCCCGGGAGACGCCCAGGTCGTTCACGACGACCTTCGCCCCCTCCGCCGCGAATGCCATGGCATGAGCCCTTCCGAGGCCCCGACCCGCACCGGTCACGATCACGACCCGTCCCTCGCAACTACCCATCGACCCGACCGCTCCCGCCTCGTCCATCCGAAGATCCGTCACCAACCCTAGGGAACGCCATGAACGGGGCGGCCACCGGACCATGGCGACCTGACGTCACCGCTCAACCTGCGACCCGCACTTCACCCACGTGCTCGCCGGAGTGGTTCACGAGTCGCGACAGGACCGGATCTGGGAAGCGGCCGCAGCGGGCCAGGATCCACTCCACCGCCACCTCGGCCGCCCGAGCAGCGCCGTCGCGGACCTTCAGGGCCAACCCGATGCCATCAGCCGGGACCACGGCACAAAAGACGCCTTCGGCGCCAGCCTTGACCACCGTCGCACCTGTGGCAGCCCCGATGAGGCGCGTGCAGGCCCGGGCGCTACCGGCCACGAGGAACGGCTCGCTCCGCATCGCCGATAGCAGGCGGTGGGCCGATGAGTCGACAGGTTCGGCTCCGATGGTCGCCCATCCCGAGGCCAGTCGGTCCAGGGGCATCGACCAGGCCGGAATGCCGCAGCCATCCACTCCAGGCTGGGCGGCCGCCAGGTCCACGCCGCAGGTCCGTTCGATCCACGGGGTGACGTGGTCCGCCTGGAGCCGGTGGCCAGGGTCCAGGTAGCCGTCGAGCGGCAGGCCCAGGTGGCACAGGACCGTCAGGAACCCCGTGTGCTTTCCCGAGCAGTTGTTGTGTACCGCCGTGGCCTCGCCACCGGCGGCGGCCATGACGGCTGCGGCCGGGGCGGAGCTGGGAACCTGTGCCCCGCAAGCGAGGGCGGAAGAGTCAACGCCCAGCCGTGCCAACCACCCTGCGACGGCATCCACGTGGCGCTGCTCGCCTCCATGGCTGGCACACGCCAGGGCCAACTCGACATCGGTGAGGCCGAAGGCGTCGGCGGCGCCGGTGGAGACCAGCGGCAGGGCCTGGATCGGCTTGATGGCCGATCGGGGCATGACCGGGCGGGTGGCGTCACCCCATGCCTCCACGATTCGGCCGGACGTATCGACGAGGACGACGTCCACCTCGTGAAGGCTCTCGGTCCGCCCGCCGCGGGTCACCTCCACGAGGAGCGGCCCACTCATGCCGGGTTCACTCTCTGATGGCCTCCACGGAGTCGATCATGGCAGCACCTGCGCCCCGGGATCCATGCACCCGGGCATGCAACCGGTCGATGGTGCGGCTGGCCGTCGTCTCGAAGAGGGCAGGCACCACCGCATGGACAGCGGCAGCCAGTGCCGCCCCTGCCAGCAGGCCCGAGGTCGAGAGCGCTAAACGGGCGTGCTCCGCCCAGGACTCGCCGACGGAGGCCGGGTGTTCGGTGAAGACATCGATGATCGCCATGAACAGATCGTACGCAGATCCAAACAACCGCATCCTGCGTTCTCGCTCTGGATCCAACCATTTTCGCATTGATCACGCTCTTTACTATCTATTTATGCACTATTCTCTCTTCATGGATGAGATCGATCGGGATCTGCTGCGCCTGCTCCAAAAGGACGGGGCGCTCTCGGCGAGCGAGTTGGGCGAAGCCGTAGGGCTGGCAGGCACCTCCTGCTGGCGACGGGTCCAGCGGCTCCAACAGCGGGGGGTGATCACCCGGAGGGTGGCCCTGGTGGATCCGGCAGCGGTCAACCTCAGCGTGGCCGCCCTGGTCGAGATACGGACCAACGACCATTCGGCGGCCTGGCTGGACCGCTTCACAACCGGAATCAGCGAGTTCCCAGAAATCGTCGCCGCCTGGCGCACCAGCGGCGAGGTCGACTACATGCTCCGGGTGCTGGTTCCGGACATCGCAACCTACGACGCCTTCTACAAGCGGCTCATCCGCCGCGTGGACCTGTTCGACGTCCGCACAATCTTCGTGATGGAGGAGCTCAAGTCCACCACGGCGGTTCCGCTGGACTACGTCTTCGGGGACCGAACCCCGGGAGTCCGCCAGTCGCTCAGCGGGTGACCCCGACCACGGCACCGGAGGTGGCCTGCACGAGGTCCCTGGGCTTCACCGGAAACACCGAGTTGGGAGTCCCGGCGGCCGCCCAGACCTCGTCGAAGTCCATGAGGTGTGGGTCCACCACGGTCCGGAGTGGAACGATGTGACCGAGCGGTGGGGTCCCACCGATGGCGAACCCCGTGGCGGCCCGCACCTCGCTGGCTCCAGCAATCCGTATCTCGGTGCCCAGGTAGCTGGCCAGGCGCTCCTCGTCCACCCGCCGGCCCCCGGAACAGAGGACCAGCACCGGTCTGACGTCCGCCATGAACACCAGCGACTTGACGATCTGGTCGACGTGGCAACCCACGGCCGCCGCCGCATCGGCCGCTGTCCGGGTTCCCTCGGGATAGCTGCGCACCTCCACCTGGAGGCCGGAGGCCTCGGCCTCCTCGGTGAACCTGGCGATGGCATCGGAACGACGACCCATGCTCGATCGACTCCTCGGTTCAGGGTGGGATTCCGCGCTCAACGATCAAGTCGTCAACCCGGACGAACGCTCATGGTGGATCCTAGGCTGCCTCCGGCCGATCAACCCAGTCCGGTGGCCGTTCCGGAGACGGGCCACGTACTACCGTCCCGCCCATGGCCGACCGACTCCTCCTCTACCACAACCCGGGCTGAGGAAAGTCCAGGGGCGCCCTCGAAATTCTCGAGGAGCGCGGTGTCGAGTTCGACTCCATCGAGTACCTGAAGGACCCACTGGACCGGACGGCTCTGGAATCGATGCTCCGCCTCCTGGACGGCCCGGCGGCGGACCTGGTCCGACGGGACGCAACCTTCGAGGAGCTGGACGTGGACCCGGCACGGCTGCTCGACGGAGGGGCCGTAGTCGACCTCCTGTTGGAACACCCGGCGTTGATGCAACGCCCCATCGGCATCCGGGGCGGGCGGGCCATCATCGCCCGACCATCCGAGCTGATCCTCGACCTCCTCGACGGCTGAGCATCAGCCCTCCACCCGGATGCTGCCGCTGACCATCTCGAAGGCCGCCCGACGCTTCGGCGACCGGGCCGCCTTCCGGTTGCCGTCGGGTACATCCATCTCCTACTCGGACATCGACCGGATATCCGACGAGGTGGCTGCAGGCCTGGCGGAGCGCGGCCTGGGTGAGGGCGACGTCCTCCTTCTCTCGCTCCCGTCAGGCCCGGAGTACGCCGCGGCCTATCTCGCCGCCGCCAAGATCGGAGCCGTCACCGCCGGCGCCAACCCCCGACTCCGGGCCCGCGAACGGGGCCTCGTGGCCGCCACGGTAGACCCGACCCTTGTCCTGGCCACCGAAGCCCTCGCCGGCGGCCTTCCGGACGATCTGGAGGTGGAGCTCCTCATCCCGACCGAGGACCCCGGTCGCATGCTGGACGCACTCCGGGTGACCCACCACAGCGTCCCGAACCTCGCAGAGGACCCCGGGCGTGCAGTCTGCATCTGCTTCACATCGGGGTCCACAGGCGACCCACGTGGCGCCTGGTTCACCAACCGCCAGCTTGCAGCCATCGCGGAGATGGACACGGGCGGGGCCTGGGGATCCGGCGGACAGCTGGTGGCGGGAACGGCGTTCGCCCACGTCGGCGTGATGACGAAGCTCCCCTGGCAGCTCGCCTCGGGCGCCACCATCCACGTCATGGACCGGTGGGACGCCGGGCGCCTGCTCGACCTGCTGGAACACCATCGCCTTCCGGCGGTGAACGGGGTGGCAGCCCAGATAGCCCTGCTGCTCCGACACCCTGAGTTCGACGACCATGACCTGTCCAGCATCCGCGCCATCGTGGTGGGTGGCGGCCCGTCACCTCCGGCACTCGTCCACGAGGCTCGGCGGCGATTCGACGCCCCGTACTCCATCCGCTACTCGTCCACGGAGTCCGGCGGCATCGGGCTGGGCACATCCCTGGAGGCCGACGACGAGGAGGCACTCCACACGGTCGGCAGGCCACGTTCCGGGGTGATGGCCGAGGTGAGGGGAGACGACGGCCTACCGGTTCAGCCCGGTGAGGTCGGAGAGATGTGGCTCCGGACGCCCAGTGCCATGTCGGGCTACTGGGGGGATCCGGTGGGAACTACCACCACCCTCGTCGAGGGATGGCTCCGAACCGGCGACCTAGCCAGCGTGGACCCCGCCGGCTGCCATCGACTGGCCGGACGAACCTCCGAGATGTTCATCCGTGGTGGCTACAACGTGTACCCGCTTGAGGTCGAAGCCGTGCTGGGCACCCACCCCGGCATCGACCAGGTGGCCGTGGTACCGCGCCCTGACGACGTGCTGGGCGAGATCGGCGTTGCGGTCGTCGTACCCAGCAACCCCGACCGACCGCCCACGCTGGACCAACTGGTCGCCCACGGCCGATCCGACCTGTCCTCCTACAAGTTGCCCGCGGCAGTCCGGATCGTCGACAGGCTTCCCCTCAACTCCGGTGACAAGTTGGATCGCAGGGCACTAGCAGCCGAGGAAGCTGGCCAGCAGGCCGACGGCTGACCCGGCGGGATCAACGTCGGGGACGTCGCCCTCCGGCCCGACGTCGACTCCGGTCGACCTCGCGCTCCCGCTGTACCTCCAGTTCCGAGCGCAGGGCCCTATAGCGGATGACCCTCCTGACGTCGACCAGGCCGGCCGCCACCTCGGCCAGAACCGCGCAGTCCGGCTCCGAGAGGTGGGCGCAGTCGTTGAACCGGCAGTCGGCGGCACGTTCCTCCAGGTCACCGAAGACCCTTGCCAGGGACTCCTCGGCGTCCCAGATCCCCACTGCGCGGATCCCCGGCGTGTCGATCAGCAGACCCCCGGCGGGCCGGAGGATGAGTTCGCGGCTGACCGTGGTGTGGCGGCCCCTCGAGTCGCTGGAGCGGACCTCTCCGGTTTTCAGCAGGTCATCGTCGATCAGGGCGTTCACGAGGGTCGACTTGCCGGCACCCGACTCGCCCAACAGGGCCACCGTCTTGCCCGGGCCCATCAACGCCGCCACCTCCCGGAGCCCTTCATGGGCACCTGAACCCATGCCCACGGTCAGCACCCGGACCTCCGGAGCCAGGGCCGAGACCACGGCCGCCACCTCCACTGCCTCCGCCTCATACCTGTCGGCCTTGGTCAGTACCACAGCCACCTCGGCCCCGCTGTCCCAACCAACCACGAGGAAGCGTTCGAGTCGTCCGGGCGGCAGCGGTCGATCCAGGCCGTGCACGATGAGGACGAGGTCCACGTTGGCGACGAGTACCTGCTCCACCACCGCCTCGGAGGGATCCCGGCGCGACACCGTGTTGCTCCGACCCAGGACCCGGCCGATCACAGGCCCCATCTCGGGATCATCCACTACCACCACCCAGTCGCCGGTCGCCGGCGCCAACACACCTTGGGAGCGCTGCGAGTCCGAGATGACCCGAACACGACCTTCGGCGGCAATGACATCGCACTCGCCGCGATCGACGCGCACGATGCGGCCCAGCCGACCATCGGTCGGCGCCGGTCCGCCGCTCCACCCGTACCGGTCCAGGTCAATGCTCATCACCCGGATGCTAGGAGCCGCGGGTACAGGTACCCGCCCGCACCACGGCGCCGTGGACTTCAGCCCAGCCGCAGGGTCTCGAGGGGTTCCAGCCTGGCCGCCTTGGTGGACGGGTAGAGGCCGGCCACCACGGCCACGCCGACCGATACGAGCGCCCAGCCGGCCAGCCCGACTACGGAAAGCACCATCGTGTATCCGCGCTGCTCGGCTACGCCCCACACCACCCCAGCTCCCACGCCGGCACCCGCGATTCCTCCGAGGACTCCCACCACCAGGGCCTCGAACAGGAACTGGATCGCGATCGTGCTCCGGCTGTGACCCAGGGCCCTACGAATGCCGATCTCCGAGGAACGTTGGATGACGGATATGGACATGACGTTGGCAATACCCACGCCCCCGACGATCAGCGCCAACCCACCCATCATCTTGGTCAGGTTGTTCAGATTCTCGTCGACCTGTGACTGTGCGTCTAGGAGATCGGTAGGCACCGACGCGTTGGCGCCGTCGGGGCCCCCGAGGCTCACCACCGTTGGAATCTCCTGGGCCACCAGCCTCGTATTCACAGGAGCACGCACATAGAGGCGACTGGGATCCGGTTCGTCCAACCCCCAGTCGTCCATGGCGGTAGCGAAGGTGAGGAACACAGCCGAATCCATCGACGGCTCCAACAGCACGTAGTCGAGCACACCGACCACGCCGTACTGCAGGCCGTTCAACTCGATGGTACGCGATTCGCCCCGCAGGTAGCCGTACTCGTCGGCCAGGTCCCGGCCGATCACCGCCACCCTGGCTCCAGAGGACTCGTCGAACTCGTTCAGGAAGCGTCCGCTCACGAGCGGGACCTCGAGGGTCGACGGCAGGTCCAGGCCGGTGGCGATGACGGGCACGGGGAATGCCCTGTAGTAGTCCTCCGCTCCGGCGAACGGCACGGTGACGATGTCGGACATCTGCCGGGTTCCCGTGACGGCGACCACGTCGGGGAGTCGACTCACGCGGCCCACGGCGGCGGACTCAATCACTGGGTCCTGGCCGAAGCCGAAACCCGCCGATGCGTTCACCACGATCAGATCGGTTCCCAACTCCTGGAGCTTGGCCTTCAGGTGGCCCTTCGAGCTCTCGTTGATGCCGATGGCGGCCACGATGGCGGCCACGCCCAGCACCGGCCCAAGCATGATCAGCAGCGTGCGCACCTTGCGCGCGGTGAGGCCGGACACGGCCACCCCGATGACCTCCCTGACGCGCCTCACGACCGCACCAGCTGCTCGTCGGACACGATGTGGCCGTCAAGCATCGAGATCTTTCGGCGGGCCGAGTCGGCCACGTGGAGGTCATGGGTGACGATGCAGATCGCCCTTTCCGACGTCTGCAGGTCGTGGAATATCTCCAGGACGTTCTCGGCGTTCTGGGAGTCCAGGGCCCCGGTCGGCTCATCGGCCAGGACGACGCCAGGCTGGGTGGTGATGGCCCGGGCTATGGCCACGCGCTGCTGTTCGCCTCCCGACAGCTGGACCGGACGATGGTCGTGTCTGGCTCCCAGGCCCACCTGCTCGAGTGCCTCCATTGCCCGCCCGCGACGCTGCCTCGAGGAGAGGCCCCTGTAGAGCAGCGCCGTCTCGACGTTGCCCAGCGCCGTCAGGTGCGGGATGAGGTGGAACTGCTGGAACACGAAGCCGATGGCGTCTCCCCTCAAGCTGGACCGTTCCGCATCGGACAGCTCCGACACGTCCACCCCACGGACCCTGATGACCCCATGGGTCGGCAGGTCCAGGATGCCGAGCAGGCCGAGCATGGTCGACTTGCCGGACCCGGAGGGCCCGACGATGGAGACGAACTCGCCGGCCCGGATCTCCATCGAGACGCCGTCCAGAGCGCTGACCTGGACCTCCTCGCCGTAGATACGCGACACTCCCTCGAGGGAGAGGACCACCTCATCGGCCCCGTCAGGCCCTACCGGGTTCACGAACGGTCGATCTCGAGGATCACGTACTCGCCGGGGGCCACTCCCGTGACGACCTCCACGTAGGCACCGTCGAGCATGCCGGTTTCGATCGCCCGCCTCTCGATGACGCCCTCGAGGGTGACCACGCGGACGGTCTCCTGACCACCATCGGAGAGAACCGCTGCGATCGGAACCACCACTGCGTCCAGGGACTGCTCGACCACGACGTCGATCGTCACCACCGCACCGTCCACCCCGACCAGCGACTCGGCGGTCTCCACCACGCCCTCGTAGGTCTCGCTGCCTCCGGACGTGGTCGCCGTGTCGTCCAGGTGGGTGATGATCCCCTCCACCTCCTGGTCTCCGGAAGCCAGGTTGACGGTCACCGCCTGGCCCTCGGCCAACTTCGACCGGTCGGTCGGGCTGGCGAAGAGGGTGATGGTGAACCCCTGATCGGTCAGGTTGAAGAGGGGCGTGGCGCGTTGCGCGAGGTCTCCCTCCTCGACCTCCACGCTGCCCACCCGGGCAGGCCAGTCGGCCACGACCATGTCGCCCGGCATGAAGAACACGTCATCCAGGATCGTCCGGATCGGAATGTCCACCCAGAGTTGGCCGGCGGGCAGCAGGGCGGTACCTGTGACCACCTCGTAGTCGATGCCAGCCTGGGCGCTACCACTGACCGAGTAGTTGACGCTGGTGTCCTTGTCCGGAGCCTGGTCGGCCTGGATGGTCACGATCACCGTCCCGCCCTCGGTCACCTCACCGCCGCCGGTCAGCGTGAGCTCCGGAAGGTCGGCGGACTTGATCTGGATGGTCGCCCGGTCCCTGTTGCTCAACCTGTAGGCGCCGCTCGGCTCGACAATCAGCCGGACGGTCACCGACTCGTCGGCCTCGACGTCGTCGTCGACCCGGATGGGAATGGAGAGGGTGACGCGCTCGAGCCCCTTCTTCATCGTGATGTCGCCGTCCGGCGCGTTGAAGTCAACGTCGGGGGTGGCGGTTCCCTCGAGCACGTAGAAGACGTCGAGGTCCTCGACCAGTTCGACGGTCGTCTCGATGGTGAACGTCGCCATTCCCGACTCGGAGACCGTCTCGCTGTCGGCACGCAGGACCAGGATCGGCACGTCGGGAACGTCAGGATCATCGATGCTGACCGTCACCTCGTTGGCGTCGGAGAGCACGTACCGGCCAGCCTGGGCCACCCGGAGGTCCTCGCGGGTGGCCCTGACCAGGTAGTCCAACCGGGCCTGCTCCTCCCTCAGGACGGTCAGGGAGGCATCCTCGGCCTCAAGGGAGTCGGCAAGCCGGTCCTCGGCATCCTCCAGCAGGTAGTCCAACCGGGCCTGCTCCTCCCTCAGGACGACCAGCGCATCACTCTCGGCCTCGAGGGCATCCCGGGCCTCGGTCAACTCGCTGGACTCCTCTAGGGCGGCATCCAAGGCGTCATAGAAAGCCTCGAAGGCCTGCCTCCACGCGGCATAGGTGATGTCCTCCGCCTCGAGGTCGTCGACGGCAGCGTCCAGGGCGACGTCCAGGGTCATCAACTGCTGGGCCTCGGTAGGGGTCAGGTCGGCTTCGATCGCCTGGGACATGGTGATGATGCTCTTGTCCATCAGCTCCTGTTCCACGTCGGTCTTGAGCCGCTGGAGGGTCTCAAGCGCTGTCACCTCGACCTGCTCGGCATCGACCTCCCCCTCGGACTCGGAGATCTCCGCCAAGAGCTCGACACGGCGCTCCGTCACGTCTGCGATCTCGGCACGGATGTCAAATTCCCCGAGGCCCTGTTCTTCCCCCTCTAACTCGGAGATCTCCACCAGGAGCTCGGCACGGCGCTCCTCCTGGTCTACGACCTTGGCTTCCAGGTCGTAGACCAGGAGGGTCTGGCTGGCCACGCCGGCCAGCGATTCGAACCCGCCACCGATCGACACCTTCAGGTCCTCGTACGGCTCGCGGTCCTCGTCCAGCAGTGTCACGACCTCGACCGTCGCTGACAGCCGTCCCGCCGGCAACACGATCGAGTCGCCCGGACCCACGTAGTCGTCATCCACGGTGACGTCACCCGAGATCGTGATCGGAATCTCCAGGTCGGCGGTCGGGGCCACGTCGGCGGTGACGGTGACGACCACCGGGCGGCCCTCCTCGACGACGACGGCCATGGCACTCAACGAGATAGTCGGCACCGGCGCGTTCGCTGCCGACACAGCGTCCACCACGAGGGCTGCCGTGGTCATGACAGCCACCGCCTGGCCTCCCTGGAGCCCGATCGTCCCACCTTCCGCCGGGCCGATCCGTACCGATACGGCGTTGATGGCGCCGACCGTGTAGCCGGCGGGATTGCCCTGGAGCGAAACGGTCACCACCTCGTTGACCTCCGCCGTGGTCCCTGCGTATCCGTGGTCGGCCTGCCAGGCCGCCAGCCCCGACCTCGTCTCCTCGGTGTAGAGCCCGTCCACGTCGCCCACGTCGTATCCGGCACCATCCAGGATCGTCTCCAGTTGGAGGACGTCGTGTCCGTCCGAACCGACGTCCAACTGCCGGTAGAAGGCGAAGTTGCCGGCGACTGCGACCGTCTGACGCCCATCGATGGTGAAGAGTGCGTCACCCTCTGCCACCACCTCACCGGCCTCCACCCCGATGTCACTGATCCGACCATCGGTCGACGAGTTGATGGACTGCAGCTCGTCGCGGCGCAACTCACCCCGGATGGTCATCTCGTCGGTGAGGGTCCGGGTGGTCACCGTCTCGGCGATGGCACGGTCCACTCCTGGCGTGACGGACCCGGCTTCGCCGGGCCTCGTCAGCACGGTGGCCACAAGGGCCGTCAGCCCTCCGAGAAGGAGGAGGGTGATGAGGGTCTTCTTCATGGTTGGAATCTCCGGATCGGAAGGTCGGTTACCAGTCGGGCCGTGCGGCCGGGGGTCATTCGTCGTCGGCCAGGCTCAGTTCGCTGATGCAGGACCGGATGTCGCCCATATCCAGATCGCCGTCCGGTCCCCGGAAGTCGTCACCGGGACCGAGCGAACCGTCGGCATCTGGCATCGGATCGCTGACCGTCCAACCCCTGGAGCGGAGGCACCCGGTCAGGGCTATGAACTGTTCGTTGTCCTCCCTGATCTTCTCAGGGGTGCGGCTAACGCGTGACATCTGGAACTCCTGCATGGCGCTGACGATTCCTGACCTCGCGGCACAGAGGGTGAGTGCCTCGATGTAGGCGGGTTGGTTCACCGGTTCGCCCTCGCCGAGCGTCGCGTCGGGCTGACCGATGAACTCCACGCCCTCCTCCTCGAGGCAGCCGTTGAACTCCTCGAGGGCATCCATCATCTGGATTCCCGGTGGGGCCTTCTCCTCAAGCAGCGGGATCGTCTCCTTGACGGGCTCCGCAGTCGTGGTCGTGCTGGTGGTGGTCGTGGCTGGCCCGGCCTCGTCGTCTCCATCCACGCTGGTCTCCGAGGCCGTCCGGATGGTGGTCTCCGCTGCGACAGCGGCCGTGGTGGTCGTGGTGGTCGTGCTCGAGGTGGTGGTCGTGGATGTGGTGCTGACCACGATCTCGATCGGCGCATCCGCTGTCAGGAGCGTCACCTTCTGTGTCGACTCCGATGATGCGCCACCGCAGGCCGTGACCACCGCCAGCATTCCGATCAGCGTCGCCCGTAGTACTCCGTTCATCATTCCTCCCCTGCTCGTTCAAGGCCGATCTCGCTGATGCAATCCCGGATCTCGCCAGTGTCGATGTCCCCGTCGGCGCTCGAGAAGCGATCCCCCGGGCTGAGCAGCCCGTTCTCGTCGGGCCGCAGCTCGCCGATGTCCCATCCCTTGGCACGCAGGCAATCGGCCAGATCGATGAAGTCCTCGTTCTCCTGCCGTACCACGTCGGGCGCCAGGTCCGTCCGGGAGGTCTGGAAGTCCTGGTAGGCATTGGAAATGCTCGTCCGGCTGTTGCAGAGCTGGAGGGCCTCCAGGTAGCCGGGCTGGTTGACCGGGTCGTTCGCCCCCTGGTCGGCGTTGGGGAATCCGATCCACGAGTAACCCTCGGTCGCCAGACAGGAGTTGAAGTCGTCGAGTGCCCCCATGAGCTTCAGGCCGGGGTTGATGTCCTCCTCGGCCAGCGGAATGGTGTCCTTCACCGGAGCGACGGTGGTCGTGGTCGTGGTCGATGTCGTGGTCGATGTCGTGGTCGGTGATTCGTCGGTCGACGCCGTTTCGGTGGGTACCTCCTGCGTCACGACCTCATCCGTGCCCCCCTCGTCCATGCCGGCATCCTCGTCTGCGTCACCAGTGGGTGCCCCCAGCGTTGTCTCCGGAGCGGTCGCCTCCGCCGTCGACACGATCGCTGTGGTCGTAGGCGCATCGGAGGTTTCGGGAGATGCGGCGACCGCAGAAGTGGACTCGCCGAATCCGGCTGGCACCACTATTCGAACAGCCTGATCTGCCGAAAGCACCACGACCGTCCTGATGCCATCGGAGGTCGTTGCGGTCGAGGAACAGGCGATCAGGGTCGCGACGAGGCAGAAGGCCATCGGGAATAGGCGATTCATCGTCTCCGACGCTAACGGCGACCCCATGTGAGTCATGTGTCGGAAGGGTTAGGGCACGATGATGTCGTCCGCCATGCTCTATCCGGATCACAACTCCTAGCCTTCCTACGTGGCCGACTTCTTCCAGAACGGTGTGATCGCCACCCTCCACGACCTCGGGCGACGATCCACCGAGGACCTGGAGCGGGAACTCAAGGCGTGGAGCAGCGAGACACCCATGTCGCTGGTCATCCCGTGCCTGGTGGCAGATCTGGATGCTCCCTCCCTGGAGAGGATCGTCCGGGAGCTGGCTGCTGTCCCCTACCTGGAGGAGGTGGTCGTGGGCCTGGACCGTGCCGATGCCGCCGACTTCGATAGGGCTCGCTCTATCTTCTCCAGCCTGCCCCAACGCCACCGGATCCTCTGGAACGACGGGCCACGGCTGGGGGCCATCCGCGACGAGCTGGAGGCCCGCGACCTGTGTACCGGCTTGGCGGGCAAGGGTCGCAACGTCTGGTTCTGCCTCGGCTACTTCCTTGCTGCTGGAAGGGGTCGGATCGTGGCGCTCCACGACGCCGACATCCGTGACTACGACCGCTCCCTCCCCGCCCACCTGCTGTATCCGCTGGCGCACCCGTCCTCCCGGTTCGGCTTCGCCAAGGGCTACTACCACCGGGCTTCGCGGGGGGCGCTGGACGGCGATCGCCTCTACGGGCGGGTCACCCGGCTGTTCGTGACGCCCCTGATCCGTGCCATGGCGGTCACCTTCGGCGGACGGGCCTACCTGGAGTACCTGGACAGTTTCCGGTACCCGCTGGCCGGTGAGTGCGCCATGACCCTTGAGGTGGCCGAGTCCCTGCGCGTGCCGTCGGACTGGGGCTTCGAGATCGGCGTGCTGGCCGAGGTGCACCGGCACCTCCCCACTACCCGGATCTGCCAGGTGGACGTGGCGGACGCCTACGACCACAAGCACAGGGAGCTCTCAGCCGACGACCCTGACAGCGGCCTCCACCGGATGAGCGCCGACATCGCCAGGGCCATATACCGCAGGCTGGCGATCTCAGGCGTTGTCCTCTCGGCGGAGGGATTCCGATCGCTGGAGGCCGCCTACGACCGCACGGCGTTGGACCTGATCGACCGCTACGA